>MAAC01013419.1_pt1 | contig 102588 bp, 76 predicted proteins | sample 1115981 | NCBI WGS metagenome assembly MAAC01 (sample SAMN04961126, study PRJNA320927) | seawater metagenome | isolation source: sample BD02T64 sea water enriched with oil for 64 days | place: USA:Gulf of Mexico | collected 2013-07-27 | reverse complement strand
GCAATGTCCAAAGGGAAGATGCATGAAATATCCAACGCTGACAATGCAAAGCTAAAAACGTATCTTTATGCGTTGCGAACTTTGCTATGTTGTCGCTGGTTGTTGGATGATAAAGAAGCGCCACCGATGGAGTTTGATACTCTAAAAGAACGCTATTTACCATTAGGAAGTGAAATAAGGGCGTTGGTAGATAAGCTTCTCGCTGAGAAGGCTGTTTCGGTTGAAGCAGAAAAACGTGATCGCATACTGATGCTTGATAAGTATTTGCAGGTTGAGTTAGGAAGGTTTGAGGGGGTGATGGGTAAGTATGACCTGGAACCGAATTATGAGTTGGCGGATACAGCTTTTCGAGAGACTCTTGGGCTTTTGAATTGATAACAAATGAAACCTACCCGTCATAGTTGGTGAATTGCGTGTATGTGAATAATGAGATGGTTATTCTTCGGAATAGTTGCCTGCGAGTTGATTTATGACCACCTTGCTCCCAGTGGTTTTGCGGAGAATAATTTTAAACGCACATTTATGCACTTCAACTAAACTTCTATGTTCACCATAAAGAAAAATCCGCATTTCTTGCTAAATATATATTGAAAACAATTGATTAATGTCTATTTGCAGACAGGTAAGAGTGGATAAACACTGCCCATATTCAAAACTTTTAGGTAATAGACAATGGCTAAGAACAAAGCGCTGACTCCAGGGGATGCCTTCTTTTTGCTGATTGAGAGTGACAAAACACCAAGTCAGGTTGGCGTTTTGGTCCGAATGAAACTGCCGAAAGGAACCGATAAAGCTTTTGTTTTAGAGATGATAGAAGGATTTCGGAAGTTTCAACCCACTGAAGAGCCTTATAACCTGAAGCTGGCCAAGCGTTCAGCTACCAACCCTATGTATGCTTGGGAGCATGTGGATAGTATCGATATCGACTACCATTTACGGCATTCCGCACTTCCTCAACCAGGGGGCGAGCGTGAGTTAGCGGTGCTGATATCAAGGCTTCATAGCATCCCTCTGGATCACAGTAGGCCAATGTGGGAGTGCCACGTCATTGAGGGGCTGGAGGATGACTGTTTTGCGATCTATAGTAAAATGCATCACGCTTTAATAGATGGCGTAGCGGGCTCCCGTTTAATGGCTCATTGGATGGGGCAAACAAAACCGGAAGTTGTACCCGATTTTCTACCTTTTTGGGCGAAGCCATTACCGAAGAGTTCCCGCACAGTGAATGATATTGCTGAAGGCTCTTTAGTCGATGCACAAAGCTTAATGACGCAAATCACCTCCCCTCTCAAATCTGCCGCCGAGGTTGTTAGCGCGACCTGGAAAAGCATTATGGGGCGACGAAGTAAAGCACACCCAGGTCTCGTTGCACCCTACAGCGCGCCAAACTCAATACTTAATGTCGTTGTTGGACCACAGCGTCGAGTCAGTACCATTGAATTTTCAACAAGCCGTCTGCTAAAAATTGGCAAGAAACACGGCGGGACACTAAATGATGTGGTGATGGCGATCTGCGGTGGAGCTCTCCGTAGTTATCTTATCGAATTGGACGGCCTACCAGAAACATCGCTGATTTCCCAGGTCCCCGTTTCATTTCGGCAAAAAGATGATGTCGGTGGCGGAAATGCCATTGGTATGGTACTCGCGTCTTTAGGCACGGATGAAGAAGATACACTGACTCGGTTTAATAAAGTTATCACCTCTATGTCTGCTAGCAAGGAACTATTGTCAGACATGAGTGCTGAACAGATTACGGCCTACAGTGCATTAATGACCCTGCCTTTCGCTTTGGGGCAGATGACTGGTATAGGTAATCGCAATAGCAATCCTATGCATAACGTTGTTATATCCAACGTGCCGGGCCCGCGGGAACAGCGATACCTGAACGGAGCAGAAGTCTTTAGTGTGCATCCCGTATCCTTCGTTATGCAAGGTCAAGCGTTAAACATCACACTGTTCACCTATGCCGATAAGATCACCTTTGTATTTACGGCATGTCGTGAATCTCTGCCGAGCGTTCAGCGCCTAGTCAAACATACAACAGACGCATTGGAATCGCTTGAATATGCTCTAAATATCGTGTCGACGACTTAATATAATCGATTAGAGATGCAAGATCTTGTGACACGGTATTCGCATATAATTGACCAAGGAAACTATGATGAGCTAAGTTCTATTTTTACTGACGATGCGTGGCGTTAAAGGCAATCTTGAAGATATTAGCTGTTTTCTGAAAAATGTGATGCCAGGGTTCTCAAATACACAGCATATGGTGTCCAATTATTTGTTTGATATAGGTGAGGGCAGGGCAACAGGAAGAGTGATGTATTTTAATCCAATGGAACAAAGTACGGGAAATGAAGTAAAGCCTATGTTTTTTCTTGGGTTTTGGTATGTAGATGAATATTGTCGAACTGAGTCTGGTTGGCGCATAAGGAAGGGAGTAGGGGAAAAAGTTACCACTTTTCTCAATAGTTGTTTTTAGCCTCGAACGGATTGTGCTTTTTCTAGTTTACCCCCTTACAGTGTTTGCTTTCTAAGCCTCTAAATTACTCTATTTTGACTAGTAGCTAGCCGCCTTCCTTGTGGTACGTCTGTTCTAGATGTGGTAGTTTCGAAACTTTAACAAAAGCCCTAATAAAAACAAAAATATAACAGTGGTTCCGTCCCTATGTTTACTATTCTTTCTTTGACCCGTGGTTACCAAAAACCCCTTATTTTCATGATCTTAGCGTGGATCTTTATTGCTGTACCAGTTTATGCGGAGGGTCCTAAGGGTGTTTCAGCTGCTTCAATCAGTTTTGACGATGTTAACCAAGCGCTAGAAGATGTCCTGCATGCGGTTAATGAAATCGGTCAATTTGCCCTAGATTTTTCTGGGTTAATTAAAGAGGACCTACTCAATGGTTTGTTTGAGCTGTTGAAATTCATCGGACAAAAGTTCGGGTTAGTGGATAGCGGTAATGGTATCGCAGGGCCAATACCATTACCTGGGCCAGGTTTGGCAAACCAGCAATATCCAGAGCAAGATCTATTTCAACCCATCGGCTGGGTGAATCATGATAATGGTTTGCCCGGCATACATGCTGGCAGCAAGCCGTTTGGTACTAACTTAGGCATGATGATTGATGGTTATTTTTTCACTCTATTTGCACCGGACAGTGGGCAGGGCCCTGGAGGCTTTCTTTTCTATGATGTGTCCGATCCGTATAAACCTACATTAATTAGACGGGTGTATGAAGCAGATGCCCGTACCACAGCGTTAAAAGAGCCCCATGCGTTTGGGTTAGCACGTATTAATAAGCGTCGTTATATGGCATTTCAAAGCACAATCGGCGTTGAATTTTGGGACTTTACTGATTTAAACAATCTTCAGCGTGTTGGTGAGATTGACCTTCCAGGTATAAACGGCGGCGACTATTCCAATGTGGCTTGGCAGTTAACGTGGCAGGCTCCTTATGTTTATGTAGCAAGCTCTGAGCAGGGGATCTTTATTGTCGATGCAAGTGATCCTGGTAATCCAGTCTTGGCAGATCGTAAAGGGCGGCCCAACCCGGTACCCGTTTCAGGTTTAGGTGGTTTTCGTGTTGGACCAATTTATACTTTTGGCAATCAGCTCGTTATTTCAAGTATGGAAAATCGTGATGGTTTTGCGAGTTTGGATATTAGCGACCCCATTAACCCAAAGATTCTTGATCGTATCTCGGACTTAGATCAGTTCTACTACGCAAGTTGTTTTAACGGCGAGCACATGGCTGTATCCGTGCGTGGCCCAACTGCGAGGATGGTGCTGTACGATCTAAATGACCCCGCTGAATTTAACGTTACTAATGACCAGCTGCTAGTGCCGGGCCAGCTTTATTGTGCTTTTCAGGATCATTATGTATTCCAGGGAGCGGAAGATCGCGTGCATAAAATAGATATATCAGATCCATCGAATCCCGTTGATGTGGGTAGTGGAACAATTTCAGGCCCGCTGGTGCGTTTAGTTGATCATGGCCAAGTGAGCCCGTTAGGTAATCTAGTCTTTATTGGTAATGATCATGGAACGGGCAGTGCCTTTATGCCTCACTCTACAGAGCCCGACGAATTACCTCCTACGGTATTAATCACTGCACCGAGAAACCATGCGGAAGGTGTCGCGACAAGTAGTGCTATTGGTATTAGTTTTAGCGACATATTGAATTTTAATTCTGTAACAGCAGAAACGGTTCGTATTCTCGATGGAAATGGCGTGCAAATTGATGGTTTATACAGTCTGCAAAACGGTATTGTGAATTTCTCTCCGAGCAAAACCTTGCAGGCTTATACGACGTATCAGGTTGTTGTGCCAACTAACGGTGTTGCTGATGTGATGGGGAATAAAGTTCAGCAGAGGTTTGTGGGTAGTTTTACTACGGGGGCTGATCAACAGTATTTAGATGTGGATGTCGAGATAGCTGAGCATACAATTCAAGCAGGTCAGCTCGGTGGTGATTCTGAATTTGATATGTCCATTGTGGATGAGTTGCCTGGCGCGACCTATGAGTGGGATTTTGGCGACGGTAGTAATTCTGGTTTGTTAAGCTTGGCAGCGATAAGTCACCAATATACGGAACCTGGACATTATCAAGTTCGTTTAGAAATACGATGGAATGGCTTGGTGCGACAGGAAACTTTTATTAAAACCATTGTTCCGCCTTTGACAGAGAAACCAGCAGTACAATCATCAACGTTGGCGCAAACAGATAGCGCTGTATATGTTGTAAATCCAGACAACAGGACAGTGACAGCGATTGATAAAGTTTCGCGGCGAATCCTGTGGGAAACAGTGGTTGGAATTGAACCACAAACAATTGCTAGGGTAGAAAATGAATTATGGATAACGGTTCGTGGTGATGATGCGATCGTACGCTTAAATATTTTTGGCGAAATTATTCAAAACATTACATTGCCTTATGGGTCAGCTCCTTTTGCTGTTGTATTTAGCGAGCATCGGCAAGCGATTTTAGTGTCGTTGTCAGGAAATGGAAAAATTGTTGAACTTGATCTCGACGGTAATCAGCTACATGCGATTGAGGTAGAAGACCCTCGAGCAATTACCATTTCGGGTGACGGTGATGTCGCCTATGTCTCTCGTTTTGTGTCCCCTGACGGGGGTGCTCAGGTGTATGAAATTAACCTTGCAGATAACATGCAGTGGTCCAATACCGTTATTATTGAGCCAGATACTGTTACCAAAGACACGCAGGATAGAGCTCGAGGAGTTGCTAACTATCTATTTGATCTAGCCATTAGCCCCAGTGGTAATGAGCTTGTGGTAGCCGCGAAAAAAGACAATATATTTAGAGGTGAATTTAAAGACGGGCAAACTCTCGCCCACGATAAAACGGTGCGTGCCGTAGCGCATCAAATTAATTTGACGACACAAGCTTCCTGGGAAGTAGATTTTGATAATCGTTCTAACCCACGTGCTGCGGTGTATAGCCTATTAGGGGATTATTTATTTGTTGCAATGCAGGGTTCCAACAAGGTTGCTGTGATGGATGCATTTAGTGGTTCGCAGCGAGTTGAAATTGAAACGCCCTTAGCGCCTCAGGGCTTAATGATTGATTCTGCATCGGGACTCCTTTATGTGCATAATTTTATGAGCCGGAGTCTCAGTGTTTTTGATGTTAGTGCATTGCTATCTTCAACTGATTTCGCCGTTATTGAACTTGAAACTCTGCCAACGGTATCCAACGAACTGCTTAGTGATAATGTGCTGCTGGGTAAACAGGTTTTCTATAATGCTGATGACCCAAAAATGAGTCGCGAAAGCTATATATCTTGTGCTAGTTGCCATGTTGATGGTGGGCATGACGGTAGAACATGGGATTTCACCGAGCGAGGGGAGGGGTTAAGGAATACTATTACCTTGGAAGGCCGGAAGGGTATGGGGCACGGCAACGTACATTGGACCGCGAACTTTGATGAGATCCAAGATTTTGAAAATGATATTAGAAATGGCTTTGGTGGGACGGGTTTTCTATCGGATGAAGACTTTAGTCATACAAGTAACCCACTTGGTAATCCTAAGGGGGGGTTAAGTACTGAATTGGATGCGTTGGCGGCTTATGTTACATCGTTAGCCGATGTCGCCAAAAGCCCTGTGAAAAATGCAGATGGATCATTAAGTGTGTCAGCAATAGCGGGCCTCGAACTCTTTAACTCGCTGGATTGTTCTAGCTGTCACGCTGGTACCAATTTTGTTGATGAGCAGCGTCATGTGCTGCCGACACTAACCGATGGCTCCGGTTTGGGAGTGGGGCAGCCAATAGATCAGGTCGGTATTGAAACACCAACCTTGTTAGGGCTTTGGAATACGGCACCGTATTTTCATCATGGTAAGGCGGCGACATTACATGATGTTTTATTACAGCAGGGGCATGGTAACGGGCAAGGGCTAACTGAAGAGCAAGCTAACAATTTGGTTGATTATCTAAAGAGCTTAGATGGACGTGATGCGGTTATTAATCGACAAGTAAATGGCTTTCAAATACAAAATGAACGCTGGGGATGTTTGGATTATGAGGGCGTTAATGTCGTGGTTAACGACTGCGAATATACTGGAGCCCTGTGGCGGTTGGATGAAATAGGCCGTATCCATTTGTCCGAGGAGTCAGATCAATGTATAGAACATAACGACAAGGCAATGTATTGGAGTAGGGTTTATTTGGCCGAGTGTAATGATTCCTCAATGCAGCAATTTATGCACTTAGAGTCTGGACAGATTCAACTAGCGTCCTCTAAATTATTTGCCTTAGATGCTTTTGGTGATCGTGCGGACAGCAAAGTAGGGATATGGTGGCGCAATAGAGGCCTTAATCAACGCTGGGTGTTACGCTAATTAAGGGTCCTAGTACAGCTATACTGTTGTCGGGGCGCCTTATGTGAATGTTGTAGTAAATCCTTACAGCAATGATATTAGGGTGTTTACGGACCTTTCTTGGCGTTTACCTAAATGAACAGGGGTTTGGTGCTGTTTGGGATGACGTGTGTCATGAAAATTAGTTTATTGTAATTGACGTGTAGGTGTAATCAGGCGAGTGATTTTCCACGAAACGGCGACATTCTATTTTAAGAACCTCTGCTGTAGTATCTACATTAGACATCCCTTAGTACCAAGGTAGGGCTTTCATTTAGTACTTTTCTGCTAGTAAATACACCAAACAATCCGATGACTGACGCACCTATCAGGGGTAGAAGTATTATCATTAGAGGGTTGGCATTGAATTCAAGATGGAAGACTTGTGTGTAGAGGGCCCAAAGTACAACCTCTGTGCCTGAAATAGCGATAAGCCCCGAAAGAGAGCCCATCATAGCGTACTCTACCCATTGGTTGATGCGTATTTGGCGTTTGCTGGCACCGAGTGTTCGCATAAGCGCCCCTTCATGGAGGCGCTGTGATAATGTTGATTGGAGTGCGGCAAACGTTACCGCAAACCCTGCAAATAAAACGAATGAGAGGACGATTTCAACGGCTAGTGTGACCTGTGAGAGTATGGATTTTATTTGCTCTAAGATTGCACCAACTTCCAACAATGTAATGGCGGGGAATTGACGTAGCATTGCATTTAATACATTTCTATTTTGCTCGGGTAAATAGAAGCTGGTCAGGTTAGTTGTAGGGTAGCTGTTGAGGCTTCCTGGTTCAAATACCATGTAAAAATTAGGTTTAAATGAATCCCATTTTACTGTTCTGATACTGCTTACGTTAGCTTTTAGATGGCGGCTGCCAATAAAAAATGTGAGTTCATCATTGAGGTTGATATTGAGCTTCTTCGCTAATCTAGCTTCAATGGAAACTTTTGGACTTGTTGGGGCAGGCGTTGCTTTACTCGAGGCTACATTGTTTGGCCACCATTCACCCTGAACGAGGCGGTTGTCCTTTTGCATCACTTTTGCTTCTGTCAGATTTAGCTCTCGATTTAGAGCTTCATTACCATTTTCTTCTTTGGTGACAGATGCTTTAACGGCAACGCCATTAATATGGGTGAGTCGACCACGTGATACTGGGTATAGATCGCTAGACGTTATGTTGTTGTCGGCTAGGAATTCCTCGAAAGCGTTAACATCACCTGGCAAAATATTCATCACAAAATGGTTTGGGATATCCTCGGGTAGCTGAGATTGCCATGTATCAATAAGGTCTGAGCGAATGATGACGACTAATGTCATTGCCATCATTGTTATGCCAAATGCTAGGGTTTGCCAGCGAGTTTCATTTTTACGACGAATGAGATTTCGAATGCCAGATTTTATGATTAGGGGAAACCGTTGGTTGAGTTTGTTTAGCAGCATAAATAGCAATGCGACAATGATAAACCCAAATAAGGCGATTGTGGCACCGCCGATAAGGGATGCTGTGGTGAGCTTAATGTCCTGGGTGTAAGCAAATATTAGCAAGCTGATAAAAATGAATGTTGCCAGATAAATGATCGCTCCAGAGAGTGAGTTGGGTTCTAGATTTTTGCGTAATACTCTAAGAGGGGATACTTGGCGTAAGCGAATCAGAGTGGGAAGAGAGAATCCAAATAAAACAATAAAACTCAACGCTAGCCCTGTCCATGCAGAGGTTAAGCTGGCTTGGGGGAACGATTCGGGCAGCATATCTTTAATTAGGAAGGCAATGAATGATTGGGATACCCAACCGAGTAGTGACCCTATAACACCAGAGAAGAATGCAAGAATGGCTAGTTGAAGAATGAAAATGAATAGCACGTCATTTTGACGGCCGCCAAGGCAGCGTATAAGTGCACTTGTATCGTAATGAGACTCTGCATAGAGGCGGGCGCTCATGGCTATCGCAACGGCGGCGAGTAGAATAGCGACAAGGCCTGCTAATTTCATATAGCTTTCAGCGCGTACTAATGATGAGCTTACGGCTGGGCGTTCATTGTGAATGTCGAGTACGGATTGGCTGGGTGTTAGTTGAGGTTTTATCCAGTCTCTGTAGGCTTTAATGTTGGCAGGAGAGCCTTCAACAAGGTATCGGTAATCAACCCTGCTGCCTTGTTGAACAATGCCTGCCTTAGGTAGGTCGTTTAGGTTCATAAGGATACGTGGAGCAAGAGCATAGAATGCTCCGCTGCGATCAGGTTCAAAGGTTAATACGCGAGAGACTTTTAGGGAGCTATCTCCTATATCAACGGTATCCCCGACATCGATATTTAACGAGGACAGAACGCGATGCTCTACCCATAACTCTCCAGCGGGAGGACTGTCCGTGGTTGTAATTTCTTCCCCGAACAAGGTAAGGGACGTTCGCATAAATCCCTTTAAGGGATAGTTGTTACTGACGGCTTTTACTGAGGAAAGTTTTAATTCGTCACCTGCGATGGCAACGGTAGTGAACTCGACAGTGCTAGCGATATTCAAGTTTGGAGTGTTGGAGTTTGCACGCTCTGCTATTTGTTCATCTACATAGTTTTCTAGTAGTGTCGAGTCCATCGCTGATGGGCTTTTTATGACTAGGTCAGCTCCCAGTAGATGAGTGGCTTTTGCCTCCATTGCATTGCTTAGTCGTTCAGTAAAGAAACCGATGGTAGTGTGGCTGGTGATAGCGATGAGTAGTGCAGTGGCCATAACGGTTAATGAGCCTGAGCGCCATTCGCGAAACAAAAGCTTAAGTGCCAATCGTAGAAGTGTTGGTAATGTCATGATGCCGTTACCAGTGCGCCTGCTTCTAGGCGAATAGTGCATTGGCAGCGCTTTGCCAAATGCTCATCATGGGTTACCAAAATCAAGGTTGTGTTTACTTCTTTATTTAGTTCAAAGAGCAAGTCCGCAATATGATTACCGGTTTTAGTATCCAGGTTACCTGTTGGTTCATCAGCAAATAGTATGTCAGGTTGCGTGACAAAGGCTCTGGCTAGCGCAACGCGCTGCTGTTCCCCTCCTGATAATTGATTGGGGTAGTGAGTGAGGCGATGAGACAAGCCAACACGTTCTAGCATGGCTGCTGCTCTATTTTGTGCATTTTTCTGATTTAAAACTTCCATTGGCAACATAACGTTTTCGGCGGCTGAAAGGTTAGGTAGTAGTTGAAATGATTGGAATACAAAACCTACGTGTTCAGCACGTACCTTTGCTCGTTGGTCTTCTGACATCTCGGTAAGGTTGTTGCCCATTAAGGTAACGGCGCCACTGGTGGTGTTATCTAACCCTGCCATTAACCCTAGCAAGGTTGATTTGCCGGAACCTGAGGAGCCAACAATCGCAACAGAATCACCTTCAGCGATACTAAGGCTAATGTTTGATAGAATTTCAATCGTTTGTTGGTTTAATTCAACAGATTTATGTAGCGCTTGGATAGATAGGGCAAGGTTGCTCACGTTAGCGTTTGATCCTATGTGTGGTATTGTTTTGCTTATCCTAACAAATCAACAACCATAGAGTGAACTGTTAACGTGGTAGTGAATATATTAAATGTGTCTGAACAGAATGTTCCATGGGTGAGACAATACGAGGTGCTCAACGAGGTGTTGAAATTTACGTTTTATAAACCAGAGCGAATAATACGAAACTTATTGGGTTTAATGAGTTTAGTGTTGATTTTGTTACTGACAAATACCCGCACGGTCTATGCAACTGCCGAGAATGAGGCGTGGGTCGTATTAGGGGATAGTATCAGCGCAGGGTATGGCATACCCGAGGGTCAAGGCTGGGTAACGTTGTTTCAGGAAAAACTTGATGCGTCCGGCTACGGGGTTCGAATGGTAAATGAGAGTATTAGTGGTGATACCACTGCGGGTGGTTTGGCTCGTTTGCCTGAGATATTGGAGCGAATTAAGCCTAATACGGTGATCATTGAATTGGGTGGCAATGATGGGTTACGTGGATTGTCTCTGAGTGCAATGGAAGATAATTTATCAAAAATGATAGGTTTGTGCTTATCCAAAGATATTCGGGTATTGTTATTGGGAATGAAAACGCCGCCAAACTATGGCCGTAAATATGGAGAGCTTTTTGAATCTGTATTTGATTCTGTCTCAAAACAACACAACGTTAGTCTATTACCTTTTCTATTAGAAGGTGTAGGGGGGTATCAAGAGCATATGCAAAATGACCGAATACATCCCAATGGAGGTGCCCAAAAAATGTTGCTTGATAACGTTTGGACTTTTATTGAGCCGGTATTAAATGCTATTTCTGCTAAAAAGAGTTAATTTTATGGACTGATGCTACCTATAGGTGTTAGAGAAATTATATAAATGAATATGGATATTTAATGTTTTATCAGATAAGAGCTTTTTTTCTTTCATTGTTGAGTTCGAAGAAGTCCTGGGATCCATCTCAATGGGACCCTTCGTGGTCTAGTTTTCTGGCCGATAAAGTTGCATTTTACCGATCACTTAATGCTGAAGATAAGGTGTTGTTCCATCAACGTGTTATGTTGTTTCTAGAGACAACAACCGTTGAAGCGGGTCAGTTTGATGTGACTGATGGTGATAGACTGTTGGTTGCAGCTAGTGCAATCATACCTGTTTGGGGATTTCCAAAATGGCATTATTTTAATTTAAAGGCCGTGTATTTATTACCCGCTGCGTTTAATGTACGTTTTGAGTGCGGGCAACCTGACTCTAGCATTACTGGCATGGTCGGTACGGGATCTATGAATGGAAAGATGGCTCTGTGTAAGCCTTCTCTATATAGAGGTTTCGAGAATAGTAGGGACAAGCAGAATGTGGGTATTCATGAGTTTGTGCATTTGGTAGATATGATGGATGGTGAGTGTGATGGCTATCCAGAACGGTTAAAAGAATTTGCATTTTCGATACCTTGGTTTGAATTAGTTGGTGTCAAAATAGCAGAGATCAAAATGGGCAGTACCAATATTAATCGATACGGTGCGACAAATAGGGCGGAATTTTTTGCAGTAGCTTCTGAATATTTTTTTGAGAGGCCTGGGATGTTACAGCGTAAACACCCACAAGTGTTTGAATCACTATCCAAATTTTATCAGCAGGACGTGCTTAATATCTCAAATGACATAAAGCCTAAAAAGAAGGGACCGTGCCCTTGTGGAAGCAAGAAACGTTATAAGCATTGCTGCATGCCGAAAGACTGAATTTTAAGACAAACAATAAAAAATGGCCAATCAACGTTAGCCATTTTTTATTGTTTGAAGCTTTTACTCTCTATCGCTAGAAATAGGATACTTTGACGGTATCATCATTCTCAGCACCACATACCTTACTAACCGTCGCGATGTTTTTGTTAATGTAAGCTACATCTAGGCTTTCACAATGACCTTCAGTTTCAGATGTTATACCTATGCATAAAAAACCGCATTGAGCATACACTTCAGTTCTCGCAGGTTCCACTCTATGCGTAGCTCGATTTCCTAGGGCTGATATGGTGTCATGCTGAATCATACGTGTTACGCGTACCGGCGTGGCAGTGGTTCCGCCAATAAGTAAACCGGCTAATTCACCTTTCCACCCTTGGTAGCTTACGGTTGTATCGCCATTACTTCTATGATCAATACCGGTATATTTTATGACGTTCATTTTGTCTACTGACTGGAATAACCATTGCCTCTCACCACTGGCGGTAATCTTGTCAAATGTCGCAAGATCGGTCTTCATGTTGAACACGTTGAAGCTACCCTTGTCCCCCCAGATAACAATATTGCCATTGAGGTCTGTGCTTTGTCCTTTGATGTCTGAGATGTCTGGGTTATCGTAGGTCCATTCAACAATTCCGTTAGCATCAACGCGTTGTATATCAGCTCCGCTGGATACAAGTAGTATGGGGTGATCTAGAGATAACGCGATTAGAGATTTCCCAGAAGGTAGTGTAAAGCGGCCTAATTCTGAGAATGTGTCGGACATGGTGATGATTTGATCTGTGGATGTTTGAACCGCGATGTTACCGCCAGGTTCTGTTATGACTGAGTTAAAGCGTGTTACACCCTCGATGGAGACGTCCGATACTTCGTTGCCTAGTTCGTCGATGATAACAATGAGACCTTTTGTATCGTTACCGCCAGACTGTATCGCCCCGTAAAGCGCAATATTGCCTTGATAATCGTAGCTGCCTGCAATATCGAAAGTTTCTCCTTCTACGACAGAGTTTATGGTAACGCCTTTCCAAAACGTTTCTGCTGAGGAATTTACGTATGAAACCGAGCTAGGGGAGCTGCCACTGGTGAAAAAGTTTCCGTTAGGTAATGCGATGAAACCTTTGCTTTGATCGAGGGTAACTTGCATTAAGGTTGTATGAGTATTGGTACCATTAGCGTCAAAATGCTCTATGGCAAGATTGCCTTCTACCTCATGCGCATAAAGTATCATGTCGTTATCGTTGGCAAAGGTGTGGTTAAGCGCGTCCGGGTCGGAAAGAAACTCGACCAACCATTTAGGCTTTTGAGTGAGGCACCCGGTCAGTAAAAAGGCGAGACAGAGTATTAAGGTGCTTCGGTAAATGCTTGTTTTCATTGATATAGATATCCGATTGCAGAACGTTAGTGCTCAATACTAAACCATATAATGAAACTCGTCACAACGTGTCACGTTAATAAATGTAAATGGCGCTGTCATTTTGAGTTATTCTGACGTGAGTGATTTGGTTTTTGGGTTGCTTTTATCAGGCATTAACAGCCCCACATAAAAAAGGCCCCTATTGATTAAACAATAGGGGCCTTTTTTATGTGGGGCTGTTATAGAGTAGTTATTGAACCGCAGTGTTAAACGACACTGAAGGGCAGTCTTGCTCTTGCTTTAGGATAGCGGTTCGTGAGCACACCTGAACTGTGTGAGATCCACCCAATAAACGACTAAGGTTCAAGCTTGTTCTTGGCTTCCAGATAGACCATGCGCCACTGTCAACTCGAAAGCGATACTCTAATGTATCAGTTCCGGGGTTGACACCAGAAATTCCAATAGTCACTTCGCCATTGTTAACACTTAACTCTGTGCTGCTTGCTGTCGCTGTAGCGCTAGCGGTTTGACGAGATGCAGTGTTGGAAAAGGCAAGGATTGTACTGGGTGCTGGGGCCGCGTCAGTGGTGGTAACTTTTACAAGACTGCCAGCTAATGCAAGGTTGTTGTTACCGCTACCTGTAATCCAAAAATCCTCTGGGTGGATGCTATAACCTGCGATCCGTGGAAGAGGGATAGATTTCAGCTTCTCTGCGACCTTTGGCATGATGACGGGCATAAAGTAATCAAGAACCTTATTCATAAAGGCGGGTGTAAGTTGAATTAACCCAGAGTTACTTGATGCTAGCACTTCAATGTTAGGTAACTGTTCGATGCCAAGCTGAAGGAAACCGTCGTCGGTAGCACCTAGTTCGAAAGGTACATCCAAGCTGAACGTGATGCTGAAGATATTTTTGTAGTCTTCCCACCCGGCACGCTTTAAGTCGAACTCAAGTGTAACGTCATGCCATCCAAGAGAACCCTTTGCTGATTCTGTATCCATCAAGGCGATAAAAGGCGCACTTGCTGGCAGTATGCTCATGCCAATCACATCGGCTGTTTGTATGTCATCTTCATCAGATTGGATAACCGACACACCTTCAGGGGTCGCTCCGGCGGTATTTTCAGGACGAATTTGCATCGTTGTGATGCCTGCTTCGTGTGCTGCAAATAATGCTTGATTGATCATGTTAGAAGATATTGCTGCACCAATGTCAAACGCTTCACCGTCTGGGGTTGTATTACCAATGGTGGGTGCTTCGCCTGCTGTATATAAAGATCCCAACGTTGGTGTTGCATCAGTAGATGGTGTTGGTGCTGTTACGGTAGCGCCCAGGTCGATGGTTAAGCCGTTTTCGAAGGTATTAAGGTATGTAGGAAGTGCTTCAATGTGTAGAGTCTCATTTTCAGCAGTAGTAATATTAAGGTTAATAGGTATTTCACCGATAAAATCTGAAGCGATTGGTAAGATTATACCTTCTAGTAGGTCCGCGAAGAATGGCAACAAAAAGTTCGAAACACCACCAATGATATGTCCGATTATTGTCTCAATGCCAAGAATATTAGGGATGTGATCAAAATCTATTCTGAATCCGTCTAGATAGATGTCAGTATTTTTCATTCCAAGGTCAAGGTCTTGATTAACAATGTCCATTACAATTTGAGAGTCAAATTGGACGTTGTCGATATAAACAGACCCACCCAAATTGAATGGAATAAATAGTGCGTTCCCAGAGACTTCTACACCGATAGAGAAGTTTGGAATGTCAACGTCGGTTGCTAGACGTTCATTTTCGAGTACATCAAGAGCAATTGTTGGTTCGTCGAATGCAAAATTCTTTAGTGATAAATCAGCTGAAAATAGACCAAAAATGTTAAAGCCAATAAGTGGGTTTAAGCTTTCGGTCGCTGCATCAAAATCGATGCTGCCCAGAGCAAATGCTAAAGCATCGCCAAGAAATGCGATGCCGCCTTGGTTCAGTCGAGCGGATATGCCAGGAACAAATTGTTGATCTTTTCTAGCATATTGAGTATTGGATTGGTGAGCGAATCCATCGATGGCGACGAAAGTGTTTAATGGTTGATCAGCGAACGCTGTTGAGAAGTTGTTGTCTTCGTCTAATGTGACAGATACACCGTCAAGGGACAGGGACTCGACACCGCCAACATCGGCCAGATAACCAGAAATTATCCCAGTGTCTCGACTTGCATTGAGTATGTGTACGACGGGACCTTCAGTATCGTAGTAAAAGGTTACCTGTGACGAAGCTCCACCAGCGGAAGCCTTAAATATATTTTTCCCAGAAAATATATGATCCGTCAATGTAGCGTTAGATGCAGTTGCACCCGTTTCTGTAGTAGTAAACATTGCCGTAACATCGGCAGTGTTGAGTTGCAATACTAGGTCACTAGGAATGCCTTTGGTAAAAGACACTTGAAATGTATCGGGTTGAGCGTCGTCAACGAAATCCTTAGTTGGTAAGTCAATGCGGACTTCCGAACATGCCGAGACAAGAAAAATGCAAAGCAAGAGTGATATTCGAGCTAAAGTCGACTGCATAAAATTTCCCTTTTATTGTTGTTAATTTGGGCTGAGACTAATTGAAATGCCTAAATGGCAATCGTAGCGGATTTAAACACACTTGATAAATTGATAAAAGGTTAGCTCCAAGGTTTCTAATGGAATTATCAGGGTAATGTAACAAATCTGTCGCACTGAATGATCGAATAATACAAGTGGGGCGAATAATGACCTTTTGAAACGTGTTATTGGGTTATATTTGTATGAAACGAAAGGATGCCTTTTTTGTGATGATTTGTTACTTTTACTAGTCAGGTTGGTACTGTGATCTTGCAAAATCACTAATTGCGCACCATCATGAAAAGAGTTAAGTGATTGATCAGGGGGATGATAGTGAACACAGACAAGCGAATTACCTTGCTACAGGGAATTCCAATATTTGGAGGCATTAGTGCGGAGGTTATCCAGGTATTGCTCAAGCAATCAGTTTCCAAAAGTGTACAAAAAGGAGATTTTGTCTTTCGCGAGGGGGATCATTCATCCTCAATGTATGTTATTGAAACAGGTGAAGTAGCAATAATAAAGCGTAATGAGGAGCATCGTTATCTGTTGCGAAAGATGCATGCAGGTGATTGTATTGGAGAAATGGCATTATTTGATTTTATGCCAAGAAGTGCATCTGCATATGCGCTTGAAGATGCTAAAATGATAACTATAACCTCTGCTGATTTAATGGATATATATCAACTTGATATAGAGCAGTTTGCCTTACTGCAGATGAATATGGGGCGAGAAGTCACCCGCCGTTTGCGTGTGGCGGATGAGCGGTGTTTTCGGCACCGTGTGGAAGCTGAAATTGTCGATGGCACAATAGAGTTTTTTGATATTGATCTTGAGGGTGACGATGTAAAAAGTGGCTCCTAAGGCCTTGGTTAGTCACTGTGCAGAGCTATTTCGGTATTTCATCAATTCATTATCTCATAACAGGGATTGTATGTTCCGCTTCCTATTTTCATTCTGCCTTGTTTTACAAATGTTGAGAGTAATTTGTCAAGGGGAGCTAAGATGTTGGGGTCCCCATGGATTTTGTAGGGGCCGTATTGTTTTATTGCGTTAAGTCCTTGCTCTTTTACGTTTCCAGCGACAATACCTGAAAACGCTCTTCGTAACCCTGCGGCTAATTTATGAGGAGGCAGGTTTGGTGACAAGTCAAGCTTAGACATATTCTCGTGAGTGGGTTCAAAGGGTGTTTGCAGGTCGAGATCAAGATGTAGCATCCAGTTAAAGTAAAAAGCATCTTTGTGGTGCTTTCTGTAGGTGAAAACTGCCTCAGCCCCAGTGCTTAAGCTTCTTGCAACCTGTTCTGGGTCATCAGAGATAATGGTGTATTTTGATTGAGCTTCAGGGCCAAGTGTAACGCCAATGAATTCATGAATTTGCTTAAAGTAATCCTCACTATCTTTTGAGCAGGCAAAAATAAGAGGAAAAGGAATTTCAATATTTTCAGGGTGTAACAATATGCCAAGAATATATAGAATTTCTTCTGCTGTTCCCGCCCCTCCAGGGAAAACGATAATGCCGTGACCTGTTCTAACAAATGCTTCTAAACGCTTTTCTATGTCCGGTAGAATGACTAGTTCATTAACAATCGGATTGGGGGATTCGGCAGCAATTATTCCTGGTTCAGTAATTCCAATGTATCTACCCTCTCGGTTGTGCTGCTTAGCATGGCCAATTGTTGCTCCTTTCATTGGACCTTTCATTGCTCCAGGTCCACAGCCGGTGATAATATTTATTTCTCTTAGTCCAAGCTGGTAACCCACTTCTTTAGTGAATTTATATTCGTCCCGACCGATGGAGTGACCACCCCAGCACACAGCAATAGGTGTTTGGCTGCTTTTTTTCAAAAGGTTTGCGTTACGTAATATATGAAATACAACATTGGTGATTCCTTCGCTTGAATTGAACGTAAAACGAGAGGATTGCATGATTTCATTCGAAACATATAGTACATCTCTTAGTACGGAAAATAGCTGTTTTCTGATGCCCTTAACCATTTTTCCATCAACAAATGCTAAGGGCGGCGCATTGGCAAGCAGAAGCTTTATTCCGCGGGACTGCCGAATGAACTTAATTTCGAAATTGGCGTAGAGATTAAGCACTTCACTTGTGTCATCAATGGTACTGCCAGTGTTCATTACTGCGAGGGCACACTGTCGGAAAAGAATGTAGGCTTCAGTGCCCGTTAACGCGACAAGTTGGTCAACTTCTGTGGCTGAAAGTATTTCCATTGTTGATTCGGGTGAAACCGAAATCCATTGAGAAGGGGGTTTGTTGGAGCCAGGTTTTTGATTTTTTTGGTTAGCCATACATCTCCATTGTGACTTTTTCTTAGCGGTGAATACGCTCTATATTGAGTCAAGGGTATCTGCGTAGGGTTACCATTAGATTACCAAGCGCCTTGCTGTTTGCCTATTATTTAACCGGATTATGGCAAGGCAAAGGCGGGAAAAGCTCACCTCAATGAAATATAGCATACAGCCCTTTATTCCATTGCGTTATGACAATCTCCAAAGGTAAAGAAAACATGATAAACATCGTTGAAACTCAGCCTTTTATGGATCAAAAGCCAGGCACATCAGGCCTTCGCAAAAAAGTTACCCATATACAACAGCAAAATTACTTAGAGAACTTTGTGCAGGCGATGTTTGATCAGTTATCGGAGTCTGAAAAGGCATTGCTAATTATCGGTGGTGATGGACGCTTTTATAATGATAAAGCCATTCAGTGTATTGTCAAAATTGCAGCAGCGAATGACATCAAGCAGGTTATTATTGGTCAGGATGGTATCTTGTCGACTCCGGCCGTCTCAAACCTTATCCGTCAGAACGTTGCAGGAGGCGGTATTATACTTTCAGCGAGCCATAATCCCGGAGGGCCACACGGAGATTTTGGTATTAAGTTTAATAACGCGAATGGAAGCCCCGCACCTGAAATATTTACAGAGGCATTGTACCTAGCGACTCAAAACCTAAAGGAATATCGAATTGTTGATGCTGAAGATGTTGACCTTTCTAGAATAGGGCAGTCAGACCTCAATGGCATGGGGATTGACGTAATAGATGCGGTGATTGATTACAGCACATTGATGCAACAATCGTTCGACTTTGATTGGATGAAGGCAGAGTTTTCTGAAAAGCGCCTTTCATTGGTATTTGATGCGATGAATGCAGTGACAGGTCCTTATGCCAAGTCTGTATTTGTTGATAGCTTGGGAGCTAAGCCTGATAATATTATCAATGCTGTCCCTTTAAATGATTTTGGTGGCGAACACCCAGATCCAAATCTTGTTCATGCTAAGGCCTTGATTGCAGCAATGTCCGCTGAGGGGGCTCCATTGCTTGGCGCTGCGTCAGACGGGGATGGTGATCGGAATCTTATATTAGGCAATGCTACATTTGTTAGCCCAAGCGACAGTCTTGCTGTTATTGCAGAGTATGCTGACCTTATTCCTCAGTTTTCAAATGGCTTACGAGGTGTGGCGCGTTCAATGCCTACAAGTACTGCATTGGATAGAGTGGCGGGCGCTAAAGGGTTGGATTGTTATGAAACACCCACCGGTTGGAAATTTTTTGGTAATTTATTGGATGCTGGAAAGATCAGTCTTTGTGGTGAGGAAAGCTTTGGCACCGGCGGTGATCATATTCGAGAAAAAGACGGGATATGGACGGTACTCTGTTGGCTAACTATATGCGGCAAGCGTAAGGAAACACCTGCACAGGTTTTGAAGAATTTATGGGAAACATATGGTCGCAGCTATTATTGCCGGTACGACTATGAAAATATTCCACAGAAGCAAGCTGATAAAGTTATGGCTGACCTCATAGTGAAATTCCCCCTGTTGCAGGGAGCTATTTTTGCTGATTACACTGTGGAAGGCGCTGATAGCTTTGCTTACCAGGACTCTGTTGATGGATCGTTGACAAAAAACCAAGGTATTCGCGTTTTTCTTAAAGGAGGGCACCGTATTATCTATCGCCTTTCAGGGACAGGGACGGATAATGCAACCATTAGAGTGTATTTAGAAAAGATAGAAAACAATACGTCAAAATTGGATGAGGATGTTTTTACTACACTAAGGACATTAGGTGATCTAGCGAATGATATTGCCTCTATTAGTGAAATAACAGGTTTACGTGAACCAAGTGTGATGACTTAATATTTGATGCATAAATTAACATGCATTGATTTGAAGGCTTGACTGATTAAACGCATTGAACAAGAATGCCCGACTTATGATATTGAACCACTGTATAAGCAGAGTGTAAAACAATGAATGTAGCCACACTAGAAGGCAAAGAACTTGATTTTTGGGTGTACAAGAACGCTTGTGAAGTTCTGGATAAGAACGCATCAAAGGAGGCGTTCGATACAGGGTATTCAGAGGGGAAATTTCACTTTTACGAAGACAAAGCATTACTAGTTGACTTGATGGAGACTTACACCATCAATATTCAGCGCCTTGCAGGGGAGTGGCTTGCATCCACATCAGGTCAAAGTTATTACGCTGAAACTCCGCTTATTGCTGCGTGTAGATTGGTTATTGCCCTTCGTTTTGGCAGTAGCGTTTCAGAATAACAGATATTATTCCAACGAGTACTATCCAAAAGATTAGGAATATCACCAGCTTATGTGAATTTGTTTCCGTACTTTCTAAGATACTATTCGTCCTAATCCGTAAAAAGGTTCTATTATCATAGAGCCTTTTTTTTTCGCCTAATGAATACCACTGGAGATCAAATAGTGAACAAGTCACTGCAGTTTACCTTAATTGATAAAGATATAGCGTTGTTAACATTCAATAGGCCCGATGTTATGAATGCTATTGACGAAGATATTATTGATGGTATCGAGCTAGCTATCGCTAAAGTTAATGCTGAAGAGAATATTAAAGTCGTTATAGTAACGGGAGCTGGCAAAGCATTCTGCGCGGGAGGTAACGTCAAGGATATGAGGGCTAAGGAAGGGATTTTTGCCGGTAATCCTCTAGAGTTGCGCAAAAATTATCAAAAGCATATCCAACGTATACCTATGGCATTTTCAACCCTTCAGGTTCCTGCAATAGCCGCGGTGAATGGCGCTGCTTACGGAGCTGGTTGTGATATTTCATTGATGTGTGACATGCGTATTGCGAGTGAGACGGCTACATTTGCCGAAAGTTTTATCAAATTAGGTTTAATTCCAGGTGATGGCGGCGCTTGGTTGTTGCCAAGAGTGATTGGCCCCGCAAGGGCTGCAGAAATGACCTATACGGGCAAACCAATTAGTGCACACAAAGCATTGTCCTGGGGGATGGTAAACCAGGTGGTAGAACCTGAATTGGTTTTAGAAGAAGCCTTGCGTTTAGCCCGTCAAATTACAGCCAATCCAGCTCACGCTATTCGAATGTCAAAGGTATTATTAAAGGAAAGCGAACGATCTGAACTTTCATCACTTTTACAGTTGTCTGCCTCGCTTCAGGCCTTGGCTCATCATACGGTTGATCATGATGAGGCAGTGAATGCATTTCTTGAGAAAAGGGAGCCTAGTTTCAAAGGTGAATAGGGTACTAAACGTAGTTTTATCCATCAGAATTTGAAGATGTCACATTCTAGCCCATACTTACAGTAAGTATGAGGTTAGGTTTGGCGAAATGTTGTGAAGAAGGAGTTCAGGTGAGCAATCCTATATTGCGAATTCAATTGTTGCGTAAGCTGTGGGTGCATTTAACACCTAGAGAGATGTTTGGTATCTCTCCCCCAGATAAGGTGCAGCGAAGCGGACAGCCTTTAGGTGATGTCAGGCGAAAGGAGCTCACTCACCTGTTGCAAATAGAAAAACAATTGCATGAACTAAGGCGAGACATTAGTTCTCAACAGGCCTCATTTACTGCTACAGATAAAGAAAGTACAAAGGACGTCGCATATTCACAGTTTATTGATTTTCAGCATGCTGACTCAGAAAAAGTGATGCGATTGCCAGACATTGATAAGATGTTATCTAACGCCGATGACCTTACTCGTTATGAGTCATTAGAGCGTTTGTTGCGATTACAGAAGTTATACTTATTAACAGAGCGTATTATTTTAGGCATCGAGCTAAATGAGATCGATAAAGGTCCTTTGGATCGGCGGTGGTTTAACCGTTGGAAGCTGAATGCTTGTGAAATATCAAATGGCCCGTTGCAACAATTATGGGCGAGAATTCTCGTACGAGAGTTGCGAAACTCAGGTAGCTGTAGTCTCAAAGCCCTGGGGTATTTGTCGGGTTTTTCAATCGAAGATGCCGGAAATCTTAATCGTCTAGCCTCTTGGGCGTTGGGGGATTTTGTTTATCGCAGTGCACTCCAGGCGCTATCTGGGCACTATGACTCAGAGCTTTTCGAAAAATTGGAAGAGCATGGCATTGTAAGGGGCGTATTTGGAAAAGTTCTTTCAAAAGCATTACGGTCCGATTCTGATCAAGGCTTTCATGCGACCCTTATTATCGCCGATAAACGGCTTAATATTACCTCTGTCCAGCCGAGGACCGAACTCCATGTGCCTGCATATATGCTGACCAGTGTGGGCCGAGAACTTTTAGCACTTGTGGCACCCACTGTAGATCAAGACTACCTTGACCAGGTTGTGCAAGACCTCCACGCAAGGGGGATGTCAGTTGATGTTGTTGAAAACGATGCAGATCCTTCTGCACTACAAGTGTGTTAATTCTAAGTGTGTTAATTTTTGTAAATACTAAACAGCCAAAAAATAGGGAATAGATACAGTGCAGAGTGATCAGGATAAACGAAAATATGAACGTTTAGGCACTGAAATAGATGCAGTATTTTCGATAAATAATGGAGCAGCGCATACCTGCTTATTACGTGATTTTAGCTGGGGCGGCCTGTACCTTGTGTACACTGATCAATCTCAGTACTTTTCGATTCGAAGCCACGGGCTGAAGATTACAGATCCTATTCGCGTTGTCATATCAGTTGATGGTGATGATTGTGAAATCACTGCACACGTCGCTCATTATTCAGAAGGGGGTATTGGTGCTCGCTTTGACGTTAATCATCATGTCAACTTCAAGGCATTAGAAAAAGCAACGAAGGTGCGAGAAGGCAATGAAGCCAAAGCTATCGATAGTGTTGCTGGTCGAAATGCCTTTCCCTTAGAAACTAAAAATCGCATTCTTAAACAATGTAACGACTATTTCAGCGATTTTTTGGATGAGACGATTAATGAATATCTTACCACTCTGGATGGACTGCTATTAAAAACTGCGGATAGGCAAAAAAATGATGCCGATCAACATCCATTTTTTGATGCAATAGCATTGTTTAATCGGAAACGAGAGAGGGTTATAAGTGATTGCATTGACAATGTAGTGTTGTCTGCATCAGAGATGTCTATTGGTAAAAAAAGAAATGTCGTATCAGGTGCGGGAGCTCTAGACCTAGAAGTCAGTCAGCTTTCGCTAGTAGATAAACAGGATTTTGAAGATTGGCTTATTGTAAGGGTTTTGATTTCTAGGGCAGAGTTACAATTTAAAGAACAGCTGCTGGAATTACAGTTGAGGTTAGAGGCCGTATTTCCTTCTCCGTCAAAAAGTCCACTAGAAAATCCCTATTCCCCATCTGTTTTGTGTAAGGTGTTTCATCGTTCAGTGCATGATTTTAAATTTAATCAGGCGATTGAAAAAGTTGTATTTAGTGCATTTCAGGAATGTTTGATTGATCATTTGGGCAAGGTTTACAAGCACCTTAATAAGATATTTATTGATGAGGGTGTGCTTCCAGATGTTGATGTTACCCACTATTTGGCGACGCTTGCGTCAAAGAACTTAGGGCAGTCGAGTCAAGACAAGAAGAATACAGCCGCGCAACAGTTGCAGGCTGATGATCCCGATTTTGGTACAGAACAGAGCGCTGGTCAAGGGCAGCCGCAACATTCTCAAAGTGTTGAGGGGGGTGGGTCTGCTCCTGCGGGGAAAATCAATGCGGGCCAAGGACAAAAAGGGGCGTACTCAGACTTTCAAGAAAGCATGCGTGCCGCTAATAACGCTTATTCAACAGCGGTTAATTTAAGACGCTTGCATTCAAATATCAATCCTAATACGGCCAGTGCCGGTAGTGGTACATCACAGAACGTAGGTGGGCCCTCGCAAGCATCGAAAGCGGGTGATGCGATACCTTCAGGAGAGACGATTCAGCAACAGGATTTGCTTAAAGCTGTTGATTTAGTTCAGAACCAATTGTCACAAGGGGGAGGGGATTATAACGGAGAAGGAGCGCTAATTCAGCATATTGAACAGCAGATTAAGTCAACTGGAAATGAAACTACTAATATAGCAAATGAAGATAGAGAAAAAATCGATATGATCGATTCTCTTTTTCAATCAATTCTTACTAACCGTCAGATGTACGATGAACTGCAGCCACAATTCCGTAAGCTTGAAGTACCTTTGTTAAAAGTGATGATGCAAGATCCTGAAGTGTTGAGTCAACAATATCACCCGGCTCGACAGGTGGTGAACTCTATTGCAATGCTGTCTGATAGAGACAGTCTTAATGTAACTAAAAACAAAGATAAAATTGACGGTGTTGTTGATGCAATACTAGCAAATTATCGTGATGGTGATAAAGCGTTTGAGAAAGCATTAGCGGAGTTGACTCCCCTGGTAGAAAAAGAGGAATCAATCGCAAAACGCAACGTTGCCCGAGTTACTGAGGCTCTTGATGGACAGCAGCGAATGCAAAACGCAACGCGCGCGGTTGAAATTACCATTGAGAAACGCTTGGCGAAAAAGATGGTGCCCTTAGCCTTTGTGAATCTTTTGGATGCAGGCTGGAAAGAGTTGATGCGGCTTTGTTACATTAGAGAAGGCGCCCAAAGCAAAGCCTGGATTACGTCGGTGACCGTGATCGAGCAATTGTTGCTACGCTTGGGTAAAGATTGCTTTGATGAATCAAAAATAACGTTTACACAGGAGGAGCTGCACAAACTATTGGATAAGGGGGTATCAAAAATCCCTAAGGGGAAACATGATCAACAGAGTATATTGGATGAGTTGAAGGCGTTGCTACAAGGAGGAAGTGTTGATCCTTCTGAGCTTGTTGAATATAGATCTACTCAAGCGATAAGTGATACCTCCGTGGTTGATCGTATGATTAACCTTGGTGCAGGCGGCACTAAGAATCAGTTAGTACGATGGATTAAACGAAGTAAAAAGCTAAAGCAAGGTCAATGGGTTGAGCTAGAAGCCCTGTCTGAAAAACCTAAGCTATGCCAATTAGCATGGTTAAGTGATGATTCAAACAGGTTTGTATTTGTGAATCATAATGGCGTTAAAAGCGCCGACTTAGCATTGGAAAATGTCGCTAAGTCGTTAAAGGATCGCGAGATTCGAATATTAAGTGATGAGCGACTTCCTGCTGTTGAGGAGGGGCTTGATTCGTTGGTACAAAAAATATACGAGCAACTTTCGTTTGAAACAGCGCATGATCAATTAACAGCGTTAGCGACACGAAAAGAATTTGAGCGGTGCCTTGCACGAAGTGTAGCCAGAGCAAAGAAAAATCAACGCGCTTACATGTTATGTTATATCGACCTCAATCAATTTAAAGTCATTAATAATACTTGTGGTTACGAAGGAGGTGACAGTTTATTGCGCATGGTATCTCAAGAACTTCTTAAAGCAAGCGGGAGCAATGACATAGTTGGTCGGTTAGGAGGCAATGAATTTGCTGTATTAAGTCCGGTGAATGATGAGAACGACGGTTTTCAATGCGCAAGCAAAATCAAGAGCACTATTGACGATATTCGGTTTGTGTGGGGGGATCAAAGTTATACGCTATCCGCTTCATGCGCCATGGTTATTTTTGATCACACAACCGACCACGTATTGGAACTGCTTCGTGGGGTTGAATCTGCTTGTTCGCTAGCAAAAGATAAGGGTTATTCAGAAGTTCAGGTCTATCATTCAGGAGATCAGCAGTTAGAAGAGCGTGATAGTGTTATGTCTTGGGTAGCCAGGATTAACCATGCTTTAGACAATGACCAGTTAAAATTACGGTGCCAAAAAATAACACCTATTGATGACTGTGATGGTATGAGAAAAGCGCACTATGAAGTACTACTTACTGTTATCGATGAATCTGGAGAGCATTTGCCACCGGCTGATTTCATTAAAGCTGCAGAAGAATATAGCCGAATGGCAGCGGTAGATCGTTGGATAATTACTCGGGTTCTGGGCTGGATGTGTGATCATGCCGATTTTATTGAAAGTATTGGTGGGTTTGCTATTAACTTGTCGGGCCATTCATTGAATGATGATAGCTTTTTGGACTTTATTTTCGAAAAGCTTGTGGAATATGATGTTCCTAGAAATAAGTTGGTTTTTGAAGTGACGGAAACAACCGCAGTAGCGAATTTGGATGATGCTGCGGACTTTATTTCAGAAATGAAAGAAATTGGCTGCAGGTTCTCACTTGATGATTTTGGTGCTGGCCAGTCATCCTATGCCTACCTAAAAATGTTGCCGGTTGATTTTATTAAAATTGACGGAGCGTTTGTTAAAAATATCGCTAATGATGATGTCGACTATGCGATGGTTAAATCTATTACTGATATGGGGCATTTTTTAGGGAAGTTAATTGTCGCTGAATACGTGAGGGATCAGGATGTTCTCGATACTGTGGCAGACATTGGTGTTGACTATGTACAGGGATTCCATTTTGCAAAGCCTTGCTTTATTGAAGAATTGTTAGAGCCTCAAGAAGCTTCGAAAGCAACGTGATTAATCACATGTTATCGCTTGTGTTTATCGCCTTGTATAGTTTCCAAATGTTATAAAGCTAGGTATTATTGCCTCTTTTATATCATTGCGAGGCCTTGTCGTTGGATACCATTCCTTATAATTTAACGAATATTAAGAAAAGTCGCCAAGGGGTCATCTTTGCCTTGGATTTTTTGATGCTAGGGCTGGTTGTTATTAATTTGACCTGGTTGATATTTGATACCTTCTTTACCAGTCAGTTATTTCAATCTGGACTTCAATGGCTATCCCCCCGCTTTACTGAATTTTACAAATCCAATATTCACCCCAATTTCGTGGCATATGATTTGATTTTCGTGAGTATCTTTCTCACTGAATTATCTGTGCGGTGGATGATAGCCATCCATCAAAAAACGTACCATCGTTGGTTTTTTTACCCTTTTGTCCATTGGTATGATGTTTTGGGTTGTATCCCAGTAGGGTCTTTCCGTTGGCTTCGGTTGTTGCGTGTTATTTCTATTTTGTATCGTCTCCAAAAGTATGAAATTATTGATCTTTCTAAGAGTTATCCTTTTAGATTTATAAAAAAATATACAGATATTATTGTTGAAGAGATATCTGATCGTGTTGTTGTTAATGTACTTGATGGTGTTCAGGATGAAATTAAAACCGGTAGCCCTGTGGTCGGCAGGATAGTCTCTGAGGTATTGTTGCCACATAAGCAAGTGGTTATTGAATGGCTAGCAGGGCGAGTTAATACCATAACAGATAGCGTTTACGAACCAAGAAAGGCGGATTTACACCGCTATATTGACACTATTATATCAGACGCCCTCGAAGCAGACCCTAAAGTGGCAGCGCTTAGTAAATTGCCGGTTGTTGGTGTGCCACTTACAGACGTTATAGAAAACACGGTGAGTGATATCGTTTTTAATGTGGTGGATACGTTAGTCGGAGACATTGGCCATAAGGACACAGATAACCTTATTAAAGAGATGTTTGATATGGTATTAGATCGCTTGATGGAACCTTCCGATGCCTTAAATGAAACAGGGCGTTTGATTTTGCTGGATGTAATTGATGTTGTGAAAGAAGAAGTGAAGGTTCAGCAATGGAAAATAAAAGAGAATACCTTATAGGTTGTTTTGATTGGTGGGATTTTAGACTTACAGAGAATAGTCGGTTGAAGATAGAATTCCTTGGTTCTAGGGCCACAAAATGAGTGTTTATGAGCTCTTTACCTACTTATAGGTAAACAATAATCGTAGTTGTTTGTTCTTATAGAGCTTTCCGCTGGAAAGCTCGTTTTCAATTTCAATTGTGTCATGTCGGAGTTTAGTTAACTTAATACGTAGAATTTTGCTGATCAATAAAGCTAGTTAATCACCTGTTTTTTATGTGTGGATACCGTATTAATGGTGCTTTTTTTGATCAGCCAGTGATCTATTGTTTTGTATAATTTGTAGCGATCTATAGGTTTTGTTAGGTAATCGTTCATACCTGCGTTGATGCATCGATCTTTATCCTCTGAAAGAGCGTTTGCAGTGACTGCAATGATAGGTGCTGACCCGTATGTTGCACTGCGTTCACGGATGATTTTTGTTGTTTCGAAACCATCAAGCACTGGCATTTGACAGTCCATCAGAATGAGGTCGATAGCATTGCCTGTTAGAATTCTTAGCGCTTCTTCACCATTGAATGCTGTGAGAGTTGCATACCCTTTTTTGGTAAGTATCGCTTTTAGCAAAGTTTGATTAACTTTATTGTCTTCCACGATAAGGATAGTGGTTTTATTATGATTTAGAGTTGATGTTGTTTGGGTGGCGTTTTTATTGGTTCGAAGTGGGGGGTGTTGAAATAATGCTTCTTCTGCTTGGTTAAGCGACAGAGCTAAGGTGAAGTTGCTGCCTTTAGGGTGATTTTGAGAATAACTAATGTGGCCGCCCATTAAACCTGCTAATTCCGATGACAGTGCCAAACCAATCCCGAGCCCCCCGTGTCTTCGAGAGTGGGTGCTATCTGCTTGTGTGAAGGGCTTGAACAATTTTTCTTGTGCGACAGGTGTAAGTCCAATACCTGTGTCAGTAATCGAAAATTTTAACGCCAAATTCTTGTTGGTCGAGCTATCGTTGGTTGAGCCCTGGTTCTCAGCAGATATAGTGAACTCTACGCTGCCGGCTTCTGTGAATTTGGTAGCGTTATCTAAAAGGTTGCTGAGAATAGCGGTTAACTGAGAGGGATCTCCATATACAGCATTGGGTAAATAGCTACCCTTGTAGAAGTGAAACTCCAAGAATTTCTGGGAGCAAAGTCGCTCGTAGGTATCGGCTAAGCTATCAAGTAGAGGCATGAGTTGGAAAGGATCATTTTTGATGCTCAGTCTACGTGATTGCGCTTCGGAAAAGCATAATAGAACATTTATATGGCTGAGCATTTCGTGTGTTGATATGTTTGCGTATTTAACGTATTCCTGCTGTTTTGCGCTTAACGGCGTTGATTTTATAAGGTCTAGCATCCCTTGAATCCCATTCATTGGCGTTCGAAGTTCGTGGCTAATTGTCGCTAGAAACTCGTCTTTAACGTTGTTGGTTTCTTTTAGGTCTATATTTGATTGCTCTAAAGCATTTGCTGCCAGCTGTTGAGCTTCCCTTTTTTCACGCTGAATGCAGTTGATTCTATCGGCTAATGCAAATGATAGAAGCACCGTTTCAAGCGCAGTGCCAAATTGAGCTGCATACAGTGTAAATGAATTCACCTCAAGTTGGCCTGTCGTAGTAAGAGCTCTGATTAGCAAGCCTGCAGTAAACATTAGCCATGCGACAAGGAAGAATTTTGCATTTGGCACCTTCTGCAGGAATCCAATAATTGCAGTTGTTAACATTAATATTGCAAACACAACGGCGATACTAACCCCTGCCGTCGCTGCAACGGGGTAGGGGTATGTAAGGGAACAAGGTATCACCAGCGCTGCTGCTATTAATAGTGTAACGAGAAAACGGTCAAGAATTGGCGTATGCACATTGGTTTTGAGGAAAATTCGCGCGAATTGAGTTCCTGCTAATGCAACAGCGCCGCTTAGGAATACTGAAGAACGATTCGCCCACCAAGGGTAGTCGGGCCATAATAATTGATAGGAAAGCCCATCAAAACTCATCTGGGCAGGGATCAGACAGGCCAGATAGATACAATAAAAGAGGTATGAACGCTCACGAAGCGTTGCGAATAGAAAAAAATTATAGAGTAACATTGCAAGCATAATGCCGTAGTAGGCACCAATTAGAGCGGTGCTACGAAACGTATTTTCAATCAACGCAGAGGAAGAATATAATGAAAGCTGTAATTGAAGAGGGTCATCAGAGCTGACGCGTAAATATAACTTGTCTGCTGTGCCTGGCGTACCTTCGATTTTGTAAGAGGGTGAGCGACCTGGGATTTCACGAGCTGACTGCGTTATCAGTTGTCCGCCACGTTTTATAATTATTGATCCATTAGGTTTGACGATATAGAGGTCTGCATGGTCAAGTAATGGGTCTGATATATTGAGGTACCAATCTTCTTTATCAATAGATTCGTACGCCATAGACCAACTAAGCCAATACACCGATGGCGTATATCCGAAATTCAGACTGTTTTGATGGCTTTTTGTGAAGGAATATATGGAGGGGTTTGAAAGCAAATGGGTTATGTCTATTTTTGCTTCGGGGTCTTCTAAGTACTCAATGTAATTCGAAAGGTCCTTGGAGCTGAAGTGATTATCCAGTATTAATGTATTAGAGTCTGCAAAAGTGTTCGACGAGAGAGCTGCAAAAATCAATGTTACAAGAATAATGATCGTTAATTGAATATGCTTTGTGTATAGGTTCATTTTTATTATTACAAGTCCAACATATTATTAGCATTTTAACTTACATTACCGTGCGAACGGGCGTTAATAAAGCATACTATGCTCCACTAACGCTGGGGCTGAATTAAAATTGTAACGAAATACCAACGTGTACACCCTCGTCGATGTTCTCACTGCCGCTATGTTTGAGATGCACTTTTTGAGAGCGATAGCCTAAATAGGCTGCGCCTTGTTCAAGAATGCGGTATTTGACGCGAACCGACACATCGACAAACCGTTCAATGTCAACAAACATAGTAACCTTAGGAGCGTAATAGGCTTCTCCATGAACACTTAAGCCCTGCATTGAGGGTATTTTATAACCTACTTCGCCGCCTAGGCCAATGCCGTAACCATCAGGACCATCTGCATCAAGGTAATAAAAACGTCCACCGAGTGAGCCATGGAGGTCTTGGCGATTGTTAATTGGGCTTTGTGCAAATGCTCCTATGGCATATACCTCTCCGTCATCTTCGTGATGTAAGAATGAGGCGCTGATGTTTAAGCTTTTTTTAGAAGGTTTGGTCGTAAAAGCAACATGGATTGTTTCATCACTTAAATCCAGGTTAACTTGATTGGAAAATGAGATGGTGGGAAATAGGAAAAGGGATATCAGTGTTAGCGTTGATAAAGCGAATTTCATTTGGATTTCCAAAATTAGGGTTAAGGGGTACTTGAAAACTGATAGTTTAACGGTGCGAGAATAGCTTGTCTTTAGATTAGTTCAAAGATAGGAGTGAATGTGCCTGAAAATTGTTTAAATTGAAGCCTAAACGGATAAAAACAAAGAAAAAAATCCGTTTTTGCACTATGCTATTAGTATACTAACTGATCCATAGAAGATGTTAATTACAATTGAAAATAGAATGACTCACGACTTTGCAACGGTACCTAGATACGTTGAACCACTAGGCTCTGTATATAAGAATTCAACACCAAACGGAAACGAGCTTGATACAAGCACCTTCCCTGTTAATAGTCCTTTCCAACTCAGATGGATATTGGTTGCATTACTCTGCTTAACCCTCTGGTTTTTTGTTAATCCAACCTCCCACAAAAGTTCAGATGTTATCCCTGACCAAGGAGAAATCGTAGAATACCAACAAGAAATGGAAGAGGCTTATTTGATTGGCGATGTAAAAGGTGCCAATGGAAGTATTCCCGTTAAAGCTGTTGAGGTTAAGTCTGTCGAGGCTCAGGTTGTCGTAGAGCCTCAGAAAGTTAAAGCTGCCGAAGTTAATGATGTTATAGCTAAGACTAATAGCCCCACAGGAATAGCGAATGATATTGTTGATTATGGATTTTACGACAATTTACGAAATAGTCAGTGGGCTGTTCAGACGCAAAATGGAACGTATGTAAGCAGTGAGTTAGCAACGCGTAAAAAATCAAAATATAATCTACAGGCCGCCTCGTTTAGAGGGGAGCATGACGCCAACAAATTAGTTAAAAAGTTATCTAAGCATGGTTTAAAAGCACGTTCGCATGTGTCAATATCCACAAACGGTGTAGAATGGTATCAAGTTAGTGTGGGGCCCTTTAGTAACGTTTCAAAGATGAACAAGGCTCAGGACATTTTGGTATCTCTTAATATGATGCCATTAAAAAAGAAGATCTAAATCCTTTTTAATGGCATATTTTGGTTTTGCATTATTTCTCTTGCTAATAGATATGCGTTAGACATATTATGTCGAATCGCTCTCGCTCTAAAGATAAATTTATTTATGTGTAAACATCGTCGCTGTTATGCGTTATTCGCTCTTTTCATTACAATTCTCTTTTTATCCGGGTGTGGAGAAGAAGCCCGTATAGAAGAGCAGTTAAATCGTGCTGAGAAACAAGCGAAAATATCAATCGATCGATTACGTACATCGCTAGAGCAAGGACAAGTTAGAAACGGGATCATCCTCAAGAACTATTCAGACTTTGTTGCTAATAACTTCAGTCAATATAAGGATCTTGCGGTTCAGCTTGGGCAGGATGCTAGCCCAAATGGCCCTTTATTTACAAATATAAAGCGCCGGCTTGATGACGCGGTCAAATATCCTGAAGTTTTTAATAATTGGCAAGAGCGATACCAAGAGTTAAAGAGCTTGTCTGAAGCAAGCAGTGTGGCTGTTTTCAGCGATGCATTGTCTGACCCCGTTAATGTACTTGCTGATATGTCAGACGGGCAGTTGCCTAGAGTGAATGCGGTATCCAAGAGTGCAGAACAAGCTCAAGGCATTGATAGTCGTCAAGTTGGCCAACAACTTGTAGGAAACCCTAGTTATGGGAGCTGGCGTTCAAACTCATCAGGACGTTCTTTTTGGGAATGGTATGGAATGTATTCGATGTTTTCCAATTTCATGCCGTCTCGTAGATATCACTATGATAGCTGGTCGTCTCGTAGAGGATATAGCTATTACAATGATGTAGGCCGCTCTAGCTTTACCTCTCCCCGACAAAACAAATCGCAAGTAGCTGTTGATAAAAAAGCTAAATTTCAAGCGAGAAAATCAGGGCGCTCTTATACGAGCCCTTATTCAAAGCAACGTAGCGGGGCATCTGGCCTTAGCAAGGGCAGCCGCTCATTGAATACGAAAAGTTACGCCAGTCGATACAGTGGGTCAAAGAATAGCAATTTATCTAATTACAGTAAAAAATCAAATTCGAGCAGTACTAGCGGAAACAGAAGTAGCTACGGAAGTAGTTCTCGCTCTTCATATAGTCAGCGTTCTCGTGGGCTTTCATTAGGTAAATAATCATGGATTTTTCAATGGATTTTGTCGAAATATGGGCATGGCAAATAACAGTGCTAGATTTTGTTATTTCCGTGATGTTAGTGGTAGGTTTACGAAAATTGACGGGGCTAGTCGCTAACCTAAGTACAACAGAAGAGCTGTCTGAAAGGGATAATTTTGCATTTGGTGTATCCCTTGCGGGCGCAATTTTTGCGTTGACCTTAATGCTCACCGGTGTGTTAAGCGGAGATGAAGGGACCAGTTTGGTAAACGAGGCAATGCTATTGATTGGGTACGGTGTGCTTGGCGTGCTGTTAATCAAAATAGGTAGGATTGTTTTAGATCGGTGGGTTCTTCGTGGTGTTGAAATCCAGAAAGAAATAAAAAATGCTAACCTGTCTGTGGCTTTGGTCGACGTAGCAAATGTTGTTGCTACCGGAATTATCTTAAGAGCAGTGCTAGGCTGGATTGAAGGTGATTTAGTCCTCGGTTTGATTGCGTTAGTGATGGCTTTTGTGGTTACCCAGCTTTTGCTCTCCCTTGTTAGCTATAGTCGTGTGATTATTTTTTCAAGAAGGAACAAAGGTCGAGATTGGCAAAAAGAAATCGCAGATGGCAATAGTGCTTTGGCATTGCGTTATATGGGCCATGTTATCGGCGCTTCTCTGGCTGTGACGGCTGCCTCAGGATTAGTGATATACAATGAACAAGATCTATTTTATTCGTTATTAATCTGGGCGGTAACTGCGATTGACTTAGTGGTTATAGCGACCCTCTTTAGCTTTATTGCTCGGAAGTTTATTCTGAAAGGTATTGATGTTGTGGCAGAGGTGGATACTCAGCGGAATGTCGGTGTAGCAACCATTGAAGCGGTTATATATCTATCAATCGGCTTGTTGTTGATTGCCTTACTAGCGTAGCTTGTATGCTTAGAAGGAGATATTTTAGTTATGGAACTCTCTCTGAGTACTGAGGCACGCTGGACAAAATCCAAAGATTTTTTGCTCATTATTATTATGGGTGTTTTAGCAGGCTGTGGTCTTATCTACCAATATATTCTGGCACATTATGCTGGGAGGGTGTTAGGAAGCCTGGAAACAGCTATATATACAATGATTGGTCTAATGATTGTATCTATGGGGGCTGGTGCTTTTTTTGCCCGTTATGTTAAACATCCATTTAATGGCTTTGTCTGGTTGGAAATTGCAATTGCTGCAGTAGGAGCTTCTGCAATCTTGCTGATATCAACGGCTATTGCAATAATTAGTGTATTCCCGCAGTGGCTCTCTGTTACGTTCTCTCTCCCCGCCGACGTGCTTCCAAGTGGAGGGGTGATTGAGAGGTTGCACGATCTTAGTAGAAATTTACCGTTTGTTATTGGTTGTATTCTTGGGTTTCTGATTGGTATGGAGATTCCGCTTATCGCTAGCGTTAGACAGCGAATTTATAAGAAGAATCTCGAAAATAATGTGGGAACGTTATACGGCGCTGATTATGTTGGTGCTGGGATTGGCGCAGCGATTTGGGTTGTTGTTATGCTGCCCCTTAATATCGCTGACGTTGCGTTGATAACTGCAGGAGTTAACGTATTTGCAGGGGCGCTTTTTCTGGGTACTTTTTGGCGGGAATTTACTCGGCCTGTTTTACTACTATTTGCACATGGAGTTGTTGTCTTATTGTTGTTATTAATGTTTGCGCTAGGTGCACCCTGGGTTGAGAAGATGGGGCAGCTTTTGTATCAAGATCAGGTTGTATACACACAAAGTACTCGCTATCAGCAGCTTACCGTAACAGAGCGTCAACTTAAAGGGCTATCAAGTCCCGTTTATAATTTCTATATCAATGGTCGATTACAATTTTCGAGTAATGATGAGGTTATCTATCATGAAATGCTGGTAGTCCCTGCTCTCGCAGGTAGTGCGAGAACCGACAACATTTTAATTATTGGAGGGGGTGATGGATTAGCGTTGAGAAGGGTCCTTGAGTTCTCACCCAAACATGTGACATTAATTGATTTGGACGAAGAGTTGATTGATTTGTTTACAAGAGGTAAGTCTAAGAATAAAACACACCATATCGGCGAAGTACTTGCTGAGTTAAATCATGATGCATTTACTGACGACAGGGTCAGTGTTGTAATAGGTGACGCTTTTATTGAAGTCGAGCGCCTGGTGGCGAGTGGTCGTTATTTTGATACGATTATTGTGGACCTACCAGATCCTTCTCACCCGGATTTGAACAAGTTATACTCTACTTATTTCTATAGTCAGTTATCCCACTTGCTAAGTGCTGATGGGGTTTTGGTCAGTCAGTCAACATCCCCATATCACTCAAAGGAAACGTTTGTAAGTATTGGTAAAACCCTTAAAGCCGCTGGGTTTGAAAGGGTAGAGCAGTATCATGCAAACGTACCGAGCTTTGGAGAGTGGGGCTGGTCTCTCGCCATGAAGGTTGATATTCCAATGTCCGTACGTCTTGAGAGAACCTCTCATCAGTGGGAAGGGTTTTCACAGTGGTTGACCAAAGGGTTGTTAGTGAGCTCTTTTCAGTTCTCTAAAGATTTCTTTGTAGAAGAAATATCGATAAATATCAATGAGTTAGGGTCTCATCAGATCTACCAGTACCACCAAGACTCATGGGTAGGTAGGGAAGGGTTACTAAATGAGCCTACAAATTAGGATTTACTATTTGACATATTATGTCCTGAGAGTTAAAGTTCTTCTCAAGACATAATATGTCGACCAACCAATAATATGACGTTAATCTAACGTTAGGGAGAATACGTTTGATGAATACGCAAGATATAGCTATTCGCTTCTCAGAGCTTAATAGCTACCAAGGTTTTAGTTTTGATTGCCAGCTGATTCCCGGGGATACGGATGTATTGCAGGTTGTTGTTAGCGATTATGAAGAGATTCCAGTTTATATATCGATAACAGAAACACAAATCCTCTGTATTTCGTATTTATTGTCAGAAGATGAAATTGTGCAAGAAAAACGCGGAGAGATGATGGAGCTAATGTTAGAAATTAACATACCAATGCCATTGTCCTCTTTTTCAAAAATCGGCGATAAATACGTGATTTTTGGAGCATTAATGGCAAAGTCCAATTTTGAAGATGTGGTACATGAAGTTATCACATTGGCAGAGAACTCTGTAGAAGCCATTTCAGCACTGACAGATTATCTAAAGTAAGCCAAATCATAAAGAGGTAAGAAAATGAGTATTCTAAATAAGATTTTGACTGCTTTTCGAGGCGGCGCACGTGAAGTTGGTGAGTCAATTGTAGATGCGAATGGGACTCGAATATTTGAGCAAGAAATTCACGATAGTAAAACGCATTTGCAAAAAGCCAAGCATGATTTAACGGATGTAATGGCAAAACAAATGCAATCAACAAGAGAAGTTAATCGTCTAAAAGCGTCGGTCAGTGAACACGAAGATTATGCGACTCAAGCACTAGATAAGGGGGATGAGTCATTAGCTTTAGAGATTGCTGAAAAAATTGCAACATTAGATGCAGACTTAGCTCAGCAGGAGAGTGCATTAACCACCTATTCAGGGCATGTTGAACGCCTTAAAGAGCTTGTCAGAAAAACCGAGCGGCAAATAAAAGACTATGAAAGACAACTGTCGATGGTGAAAACGACTGAAAGTGTGCAAAAGGCAACGGCTGCCATTACTGATAATTTTGCAGGTAGTAATTCGCGGTTAGTGGGTGCAAAAGAATCGCTTGAAAGAATCAAGAAAAAGCAACAGGATTTTGATGATCGGCTAAAGGCTGCTGAGCAGCTTCAGGATGAAACGGTTGATAAATCGTTGGAAGATAAAATGCAAGCTGCGGGTATCGGTGAAACAAAAGATACTGCTGCAAGTATTTTGGAGCGATTAAAGAAAAAGTAGTTACACTACCATACTAGGGAAGATGTCATTTAGCGTGATATCTTCCCTTTTTTGCAGGAGCAAACATTACAAATGAAGTCTCTTTTTAAAAGTTTTTTGCGCAAAAAAGATGAGGCATCGGTAGAAGGGCTTAATCACGTCTCCAATTTACAGTCAGGTGACATGGTTGAGCTGGATAATGACTTTTCGCTTCCGGGTTTATTGCGTGGGCGTACGTTAGAGGTTGTTCAGAAAACGCTGTACGAATATGAAGACTCAAATGAAATTGAATGGGTTTTGAAAAACGAAGATAGCACCGTAGTATTTTTAGCCTATCAGCAGGACGACGGTGAAGAAAATTTGAGTTTTTCAATGAAACTAATCCCGTCCGATGTAGAGTCTATTTTTAATATGGATGAATTTTCAACGGTGTTTGATGATGAACATTCTTCAATATTGACAGAAATAAATCCCATAGAGAAATACAGTGAATGGTTAGGTAAGCGATATAGCCGAACGGAATTTGCGGAACAAGGGTTTTACCATAAGACCGGTAGTGTATCTGGGCAGGGCGAAGCGTTCGACTATTTCGCTCTTCGTAGTGATTGCGAGCGTTTTGGTATTGGCATTGAGGTATGGGAGGGCGGAGAAACCGATGTGTTTGCCTCTATCAATCAACCTTTAAGCGTTATTAAGGACTACTGGGGACAGAAGACATCATAACCTAATCTCCTTACGTATGCTTACGGCTTCATCTATAGGTCACCCAAACCATGTCAAATTCTTCAAAAATCCCTGAAAAATGGAAAGACGAACAAAAAGCGGTAAAGGCCGTGCAGGTTGCATTTGATGTTGGGTTTGACGTACAAACGGTTATCCGAAAGGAAGCGTTGGATTGTATGTTGAGCCCCTCAGACAGGGTTCGTCAAATTCTTGGGCTCAGTGTTACCAGCCGTCCCAAGCGCCCACGCTTATCCATATCACTTACCATGGATGACTTTGACGTGTTGGGTGAAATGTACGATATTGACTCTGAAAACAGAGTGGCTATAAAGCAGAAAGCCGCTGAAAACCTGATTGATTATGTAGAGTCCCATCAGGAGGCTCCTGCTAAGTGAGAAAGTTTGCGCTTAATACTTCATTCAATGTAAAAGTGCTATTGAGTTGCTTGGCACTTCTTTGGTTTGTGGAATTCATTAATATTGCATCAGGGTATCAGTTAAACCAGTACGGTATCGTTCCACGTAACGTTGTTGGGCTGAGAGGACTGATCTTCTCTCCCTTCCTGCATGGTAGTGTCCAACACCTGATGTTGAACTCTATACCGTTCCTTGTGCTGGGTTTTTTGGTGCTTGCGCGCAGCATGGGCACGTTTTTATCGGTTACCTTTTTTGTGTCAGTGGTTGGTGGTCTTGGTGTTTGGTGGTTTGGAGGGCAAAACTCCGTACATATTGGCGCTAGTGGCCTTATTTTTGGCTATTTTGGCTATCTAGTGTTTATAGGGGTATTCTCCAGAAAATTTGGCTCGTTTTTTATCTCATGTGTAGTATTTATGTTATATGGGGGGTTAATCTGGGGGGTGCTCCCGGGAAAGGAAGGCATATCCTGGGAAGGTCATCTTTTTGGTTTTCTTGCCGGTGTCCTGTTTGCCTATTTATCTCGAAACAGCCATAAATCAAAATCCTAACGCCTGCTTAATTTTGTAGGTGTTGGCGTTTTAAGCAACTCATGGGTTAGTGGCGTATTCAGCCCAATGCCCTGCTCAGAGCTGCAGATATACGCGACGCGATTTATCGTGTTTCTCGCTTCAAGCAGCTTGAATATATTACTGATATTAAAATATAGTCGCCACGTTACCGCATGGTCGCCATTTTCAACAATGGTTATGCGTGGATTTGCCTCGCAGTTGATTGCTTTCTCTATTTCACAGGAATCTTCCCAGATTTTCGTAAGAAAGGCCTCCACTTTTTCTACCTCCAATCCATAGCCTATTTTAAAGTCAACGTAATCAGATAATCCAGATTTGGGGCTGTTGCTAAGAAGCTCAACGGTGGTATTGCGAACTGCCACATTAGGAATAATGATTTCATGACGCTGAATAAGGTCGCGAATCACGGTTTGTGTCAAATTGACTTGTAGTACAACACCCAGCAACTCTTTTTCCTTGATGCGTATAACCGTGCCGGGTTGAAGCTGATCATTATAAAGAATGATCAATCCCGAAATCATGTCACCAATCCAGTATTCCTTAGTAAAAAACACCATAACAAGAATGCCACCGAGCACACTTGTGGTCTGCAGCCAGCTCTCAAGTCCCCAGATATTTAACGTAGTAAGAATGACGACCATTACAAGAATAAAGCTGCCTATAAGGCTTACCGTTTCTGATGTGTATGTATCAGAATGAACCTCTTTCTCCTCGATCTGTTTAATCCTACCGTATTTCTTGATGGCCCAGAAATTGATGAGTTGATTCGCAACATAAGCAAATAATAGAAGTAGACCGGTTTGGCTTATTTTCGGGACAACTTTGAGCTCAAATAACACGGCACACACATAAAGTACGAATAAAAAGAGGTTAAGCGCTCTAAGCAACCACAAACGCTGCCCGGCTGGCTGGTGGACTCGACCCGCAATGAAAATATTGGCCACATATTTTGAAAGGATAAATACACCAGCATTAATACTGATAATAAAGTAATCGAAGGAGTCAAAGGGGAGGTGGCTTAGCCATGTTTGGAGTGTGTTCATGTGGCGGTATTGTTCCGAATTATGTGAATGCACTAGTGATAAGTCGACAGCGCAGAGCCGGGTTAAAAAGCGACGTCAGGTAAATATAAATACCTGCTATCATTATAGTGTAAACCGTAACTTTACTCATATTAACAGGATGTTACATCAACGACCATGAACAGAAGAAATGTAAACAACTCCTGTCTTATCTGTAACAGACATCACTAATAACTGTGCTAGAATATGCCCCCTTAAGGTAATAGGCCATAGCAAGGGCTTAAATCACTGTACCAAGTTAGATGAACTCTCAACCACAAGGAACGCTAAGTGAGTTATATTCGCTTATTTAACCACTACATACACACACCTTATCTGATTTTAGGGGTAGTTGAGTTTGTTGTGTTGGTTGTTTCTGTACACATTGCTGCTGTTGTTCGGTTTCCAGGCCTCAATGAGTTTTCCCTTAGTGTTTCTGAGCCATTATTTGCACAATCGATCGTGTTTAGTTTCTCATTAATGGCGTGTACATTGGCAATTGGCGTGTACCCTGCCAAATTGAACGAAGGGCATATCGGGGTATTAATACGAACGGTGGTTAGTTATTGTTTGCTTGGCGCTAGCTTTCTTACCATTTTGTATTATGTGTTTCCTGCATTATTTCTTGGAAGGGGTGTGCTGTCTGTCAGTATTTTGATTGGCTATGTTCTTGTTTTTCCCGTCAGAGTAATGTTTTTTTGGTTGGTCGATGTAAACGCACTAAAGCGACGCGTTCTGATATTGGGTACGGGAAGTGCCGCGGTTAAACTGCTTGATATTATTGCGTCTGAACATGAAAACAAGAGTTTCCATGTGGTTGGGTGTATCAATGCAAGCGACGACCCTGATCAAGTGGATTCTACGCAGATCATCGGTAAGTGCAGTAACCTGGCGGAGTGTGCAATAGAAAACAATGTTGATGAAGTTATCGTTGCATTGGATGAGCGGCGAAAAGCAGAAGGCGGGAAGTTTCCCGTTGACCGGCTTCTTGATGCTAAATTGGCCGGAGTGACGGTTACGGAATCTATTGCGTTCTTTGAACGAGAGACAGGCAAGATTGAGCTATCTCTTCTAAACCCAAGTTGGTTGGTTTTCTCTCAAGGTTTTTCTTTTAGTCAGCTTAGGGATGTATTAAAACGGGTTTTTGATTTGACGGTTTGTTCAATTCTTTTATGTATTGCTTCGCCATTTATGGTGTTAACGGCTTTCTTGGTTTATCTTGAAGACGGCGCACCTGTGTTATTTAAACAGACGCGTGTCGGAATCAACGGTAAAGCGTTTACTTTATATAAGTTCCGTAGCATGAGAAAAGATGCAGAAAAGAACGGAGCGGTGTGGGCAAAAGAGAATGACGATAGAGTTACTCGTGTTGGTAATTTTATTAGAAACACTCGATTAGATGAGCTGCCCCAAATATACAATGTAGTAAAGGGAGATATGAGCTTTGTCGGCCCAAGACCAGAAAGGCCAGAATTTGTTGAAGGGGTGTGTCAAAGTATCCCTTTTTATAATGAACGGCACCGTGTTAAACCGGGCCTGATGGGTTGGGCACAGCTAAAATACCCCTATGGCGCGTCGGTTGACGATGCCGCGAATAAGTTAAAATACGACCTATATTATACAAAGAACCATAGCTTTATGCTTGATTTGCTAATTGTTGTTCAAACCGTTGAAGTTGTATTGTTAGGAAAGGGCGTTCGTTGATCGCTAATATATTGAATAAAAGGGAAACACTATGAACGCAAAATTTTGGTTAACGATATGGGTAACTGTATTTGCAGTATTAACGCTTACAGGCTGTGAGACTGCTCGACTTGTTCCAAACGACATAGAAAGCACTGAAAACGTCGAGAATATTGAATACAAAATAGGCGTAGGAGATACCTTGGATGTAAAGGTATGGAAGAATGGGGAGCTGTCTGTAAGCGTACCAGTGCGACCTGATGGCAATATATCCGTACCTTTGGTAGGAGACATAAAGGCAGAGGGGGCGAGCCCTGAGGCGTTGGCCGCGGGTATTACAAAAAAGCTAGAAACCTTTATTCGTTCTCCACAAGTTACCGTCATCGTTACTAATCCAAGTAGCTCTACGTACTTACGTCGTGTTCGTTTAACGGGGGCGGTAGCCAGTCCAACATCGATTGCTTATCAAAAAGGTATGACGGTAATGGACATTGTTCTTCTTGTGGGTGGAGTAACGGCCTTTGCAGATGGAAACGATACGACGTTGTATAGAAAAACTTCAAGTGGGGTCAAGGTATATCCGGTTTACCTAGATGATATTCTAAAAAAAGGTGATACACAGTCGAACTATAATTTAATGCCAGGCGATATCATAACTGTTCCGGAGCGCCTTTTTTAGGCTATTGGATATACAAATGAACGCACCGGTAAATCAAGCAACATTTATACTGCAATTCGCTCGGACTTTGTGGAGGGAACTTCTTCTTCACAAAGGTAAGGTTTTGTTTTGTTATGCAGTCGTTAGTTTAGTTGTTGTATCTTTTGGGTTGGTTTTTCCTAAAAAATACGAAACATCAACAACATTGTATGCAGACCAGCAGAATATTATTAAACCTCTACTTTCAGGCAAAGCTGCGATAACCAAAGTGCAAAATCAAGCCAAGGTCGTTAAGGAGGTCATTTATTCTCCTAGGATTTTAAATAAGGTAGTTGTTGATGCTAGGCTTTTGGCGGGTGATGAAACGGCAGCTCAAATTGAAATGGTGACTAACCGTTTAAGGGGGAAAATTCAGGTTAAGAATATCGGCTCCAATTTCATCCGATTAACGTATACCGATAGCCTGCCCGACGTAACTTATGACGTGCTTACGTCAGTTTCTGATCATTTTATTCGGGATACATCCGAAAGAAAACGTAAAGAAAGTCGTGAGGCATTTCAGTTTATTGCGGCTCAGGTGAAAACCTATAAGAGCCAGTTGCAGGACGCCGAACAAAAACTCAAAGAGTTCAAGTCTACAAATGTTGATGGGTCTGAGGCAACGGCGAGAAGTCGGATTTCTGATCTGCAAGCTCAACTTGAAGAAATGAAACTGGATATTGATGATGCAGAAATACGCATGAAGTCACTTGATAGGGAGCTAAAGGCAGAGAATCAGTATATTAACAAACGATTTCGCTCAGAAGTATATATAGATCAGATCCGTAAGAAGCAAAAAATACTAGATACATTAAAGTTAACCTATACAGACACGTACCCCGATGTTGTTTCCGTTCGTTTGCAGATAGAAGATCTACAGGCTGCCCTGGAAGGGGCTGGAGAGGAAGACGTTAACGATAGCAGTTCGGCTTCTCAGAAAAATAGCAATATCAACCCTCTTTATGAAGAGCTTAGAAGTAAGTTGTCTGAGGCTAAAGTTGAATTGGCCACTAGGCTGCGCAGACAGCAAGGGACGGAAAAACTGCTCGTAAACGAGAAACAACGATTAAAACGATTAGCCGCGAGGCAGGCGGATTTGTCGGAGCTTAGTCGTGATTATGAGGTTACGAGATCTATTTATGAAGGAATGCTTGGTCGAAAAGAAACCGCCAGATTATCGATGACGTTGGATATAGAAGGGCAAGGGGTAAAGTATAAAATACAACAACCTGCAGCATACCCATTGACACCCAAAGGTATTCGTTTTTTCCACTTTGCGTTGGCGGGCCCTGTTGTCGGTGTATTGGTACCTTTAGGGTTGTTAATTATATTCATCCTATTAGATCCGAGGATTCGGTTTGTTGATAAATTGGCAGCTAATATTCCAATTCCTATTTTGGGTGTCGTGCCTCATATACATACTCGGTTATCAAAGCGCTTATTTAAATCCGATATCATATTATTAGGGGTGTTCGTTATTCTTGTTATGTCGGTTTACGTCGGGATCATTATAGCGAGGCATACAAGTATCATATGACATCATCAAAAGCACCAATGGGTACAGGTGAAATTTCAAATCGACCAGCGTTGCGTAATGCCAACCAAATCAAACAAATGGCTGAAATTACGCCCTTGTCGGCTGCCGAGCTTGAAGATCAAAAAATAGTATTTCCAGGTATGGCAAATGGAGCCGTATTGAACACTTTTCGAGAGATTCGTACAAAACTCGTACAAAATGCGGATAAGAATAACTTTGTCCTGATGATTAGCTCGGTATGTGATGGTGGCGGAGGAAGTTTTGTCGCGTTGAATATGGCGTCAGTATTTGCTCTGGATCAGACCAAAACGGCGTTACTTATTGATTGTAATTTATATAAGCCGACAGCCAATCGCTTGTTAGGTGTAGAGCCAGACTTCGGTCTAACGGATTACCTAGTGAATCCAGACTTGGATATCGATGATATTATTTACGCCTCTGGTATTGATAGGTTACGGGTGATTCCAGTCGGTGGACATATTGAAGGCGGTGCTGAATATTTCACGTCAGAAAGAATGCATCAGTTTATACAGTCAGTTAAATCACGCTATCCAGATAGATTTATTATTATTGATGCTCCTCCTGTGGGGTTATCCGCAGAGGGGAAAATATTGGCAGAATTAAGTGATTTCTTAGTTCTTGTCGTCCCATATGGAAAAGTAACCGATCAACAGGTTATGTCCAGTGTGAGTGCTGCAGGAAAGGACAAAGTCAGTGGTATCATATTTAATAACTAGACCTCAAAAGGTTTTTCTTTCCTTGTAATTGTGGATATTGATTTTAATTATGCATTATTTGCGAACACTCAGTGCTTTTGTTGTATTAACCGTCAACTTGGGCGTGAATACAGTTTTTGCAATAGAGCTTGGCGCCTCTGCAGCACAAAGTGTCGAGGTTACGGATAATGCCCATAGTACTGACGACAATAAAGCCAGCGAAGCGATATCTACAACAACGTTAACAACAAACCTTAGTCACCGGTCCAGTGAGTTAGACATGTCGTTTAATTATGCATTGGATCATGTCCGTTATCAAAAGGATCGCTTTGACGATACAAACACCGTAGTTGGGCAAGGTAGTGTTACATGGTACATGGTACCTGGCCGTGTAGAATGGTTTGTATCAGATGTTGAAAGTTATTCTATCGTAGATCGCCGTCAGGCAGACTCTCCAGACAATAGGGCTCAGTCTAGTAGTTTGTCTACGGGGCCCAAAGTAATAGTGGCTTTAAGCCCAGTGGATTCGGCGATATTGGATGCTATCTATACCAAATCCACTACAGATAACGATAGTAAGAGCAAAAGCTTTGTGAACTCCGGTAGTGTTGGATGGACGCATTTATTGTCAGAAACGAAGCAATTTGCTATTAAATATACACAATCAAAAACAGATTTTGATGATAACGGAAACAACTTTAAAACAAACACTGTTACAGGGACGTTGGATGCAAATACGGCTTCTGGATCGTTTGTTGTTGGCATTGGTAGGACCCGTTTAGATAGGGACTCTGGTGATAGTACAGATTCGAATAGCTTTGATATCCAGTATGTTAAAAATTGGTTAACATCGGCGTTGTCAATCTCAGCTAAAAAAGAACTCACCGATACAGTGTCAGCTTTTAACCTGTCAGGTACTCAAGCGAACAGTATTTTTTCGCAAAGTTTGGAGCTAGAAGATTCTGTCATACTTAGTACACTAGAGGTTAGTTATAACAGCCCTATTTTTGGAGCCTTAACAACCCTGGGTGTGTCGGGCTCTTTCCAGGAGGAAGAGTTTCAAACACTTAATGATGTACAACGTATTAAGGGACTAGAGGTCGATTTATCTCACCGGCTTACACAGTACATATCATTGTCTATCACTTATGATTACCAGAGGGTTCAATTTGATTCCGTAGAGACTAAGCGCATTGATAGAGAGCATACCTTATCTCTTGGTAGTGATTACAATATGAGCAAAGAATTGAAGTTGAGCGTTAATCTTAGCGGGAACTTACGCAAAATTGGCCGTGAGCAAAGCATAGACCTTGTTGATATAGAGAAAAATAGTCTTATATTTTCTGCGTCTTATCAATTCCTATAACCCTGTGGGATGTCTAATACATTGAGCTGCAATGGTGAGTCTCTTCACTTCGTAATGGCGAAGATGAGGGGGGATGATAGCCTTGAAAAAATATGGTCAACATTGGAACTGGAATCAGATACCAACTTTTTCATATCGTGGAATTGGATAGAATCCTGGTTACGTGTAATGAAACCCTGTGTCAGTGTTTGCAAGGTATACAGCGGTAAGCGTATTGTGGCCCTTGGCTTATTCGTTATTTCAAATGCCACTCGACACAGAATTCTGAGGATAACTCAGCTTCGGTTGCAAACCGTCGGCGACGATAAGAAAGACCAAATATGGCCTGAGTATAATAATATGCTCGTTGCACGTGGTTTTGAGAGCGCCGTTTACCAAGGTTTGATTGGCTTTATGGATAAACAGGCCAAGAGTGCTTGGGATGAATTTGTGCTAGGGCCGATAGACGAATCGTTACTTAAATGGGTTTCTGCCGATAATTATTACTCCTATAATATCTGGGAAGAACCTACCTACGGTATCGATTTTTTAGATATCAGAGCAAAGAATCAATGCTATTTAGATTCTTTGTCTAAAAATACCCGTTATCAAATTAGGAGAGCGATCCGTGACTATGGCGAAGGCTTGGCGATGGTTGTTGCGGGCAGCAAAGAGGAGGCGTTGCAATTCTTTCAAGGTATATCCACATTCCATAAACAGCGGTGGCGAGACGCTAGTGGCTTTCATAACCCCTTTTTTGTTGAATTCCATAGGGACCTAATCGCTGAGGGGTTTGATAACGGTGTGATCGAACTTGTAAGGCTGCAGGTTGGCAATGTTGATATTGGGTATTTGTATAATTTCATTTACAATAATAAAGTGTATTTTTATCTTAGTGGGATTGATTTGGTTACGGAAAACAAACGAAAGCCCGGGTTAGTATTACACGCTCTCTGTATACAGCGGCATCTTGAGCTAGGCGCGGATTCTTATGACTTTTTAGGAGGGCAAGCGCGTTACAAAGAGAGTTTGGGGAGTCAAAATGGAATGCTGGTGGTTACGGCATACCAAAAACCCCTATTTAAGCTACGAGTTGAGCAAGTGGCACGACGTTTAAAGCATTACGTCCAAACCAAAGTGTTGAGTAATTAAGTATGGCTGCCACGTTATTTGCTAAGAATATTAATAGACTAAGAACCCCCATCGCATGGTGTTTGCTTTGGGTTTTGTTATGGGGTGTTGTTTTTAGAGACACGCTAGCGTCGGTTTATACGGTTTGGATGAATTCGAATACGTACACCCATTGCATATTTGTTGTGCCCATTGCATTGTATTTTGCGTATCAACGACGCTCTTTGGTTCTGTCTTTATCTCCTAAGCCCTCATATTTTGCATTAATACCAATGCTTGCGCTTCAGGGGTTATGGTTGGTGGGTTTTGCCGCCGATATTGAAGTCTTTAAGCATGCCTCTATCTTTGGGATGCTTTCTACGTCAGTTGTCATGTTTTTTGGTTGGCGTATCGCTAAAGTGCTTTGGTTTCCTCTTATATTTATAGTGTTTGCTATCCCCATTGGAGAAGAGTTAGTACCGCTCTTTCAATTGATTACCGCAGATTTAACGGTCTTTTTCCTACAGATGAGTGGTATCGCGGTATATAGGGATGGTCTCTTCATTACCATTCCAGAGGGCATGTTTGAGGTTGCGGAAGCATGTTCTGGTATACGTTTTTTTGTTGCCTGTGTGGTGATGGGGGCGATAATTGCTTATACAAATTACCGATCCGTTTGGAAGCGTGTTGCTTTTTTTGTTTTTTCAGCAATGCTACCGATAGTTGCCAATGGTCTGAGAGCCTACGGAACTATATTGGTTGCGCATTTAGTTGATATTAAGTACGCGCATGGCGCGGATCATCTTGTATACGGGTGGGGTTTTTTTGCATTCGTTGTGCTCCTATTAGTCCTGTTTTCTAGATTGGGGGCTCAGGTTACCCATGAAGAGCCATCTGGCGGGACAATAGCAATCAACCCCCGATGGGTAAATGCACGCTGGTACCCGGTCGCAATGCTTGCTATTGCACCTATGCTCATTTCAGGTTTTCTGGCCGATAGTGCTGTAAGTAATACACAACAGCTATCAATTGACACACTTTCACAGCCTGGGAAAACGGTGTATGTGAATGGAAAAGCAGATTGGTGCCCCGTTTTCAGCAGCCCGACGTTTGAGCATTTAGGCGTATCTACTAACGGTGTTGATTATTACATTGGGGGCTATAATGCTAATAAGCCTGGAGCAGAGCTTATTTCTGAGCAAAATCGATTATTCGATATTGAGAAATGGCGTTATAATGGCGATCAAATGATCACGTTGCCACAACATGGGCAAAAAACACCGATTAGGGCAACCTTGCTAGAAATAGGTGCGAGCAATGGCATTAAAAGGCTTGTCTTGTTCTGGTATTATTTACCAAATATTTCGTCCAGTAATAGCCTTCACATAAAGCTATCGCAGGCCTTTAATATCTTGTTGCAAAGAGGTGCTGCAGGCACCGTTATTGCGCTGTCGGTCCCCATTGAAACGGACCTAGAACCCGCGAAACATAAATTACGCTCCTTTGCTGAAAATCACGCTAAGCAGCTAGAATCGATGGTTCTTTTTAACTGAACCTGTCGATAGAATTTTAATTTGAGAATTGAAGACTTTATGAAAAACGCGATGACAATCGATGTAGAAGACTATTTTCAAGTTTCTGCATTTGAAAATTTAGTTAAAAGAGGGGATTGGGACTCCATTGTTCCTAGGGTTGAAAAAAACACTCACTTATTGCTCGATAAGTTTGCAGAGCACCGTGTAAAAGCGACGTTCTTTACGCTTGGCTGGGTTGCAGAGAAGTTCCCAGATTTGGTTCGCGAAATTGTAAAGCAAGGACATGAACTAGCAAGCCATGGAACCCATCACCAACGCGCATCGGATCAAGATAGGGCGACATTTAAACGCGATGTGGGAGATGCAAAACGGCTATTGGAAGATATTGGTGGTGTAAAGGTTGTCGGCTATCGCGCCCCTAGCTTTTCGTTTACAAAAGATAATGAATGGGTGTATGACGTACTTTCTGAGGAAGGTTATAAATACAGCTCCAGCGTTTACCCGGTTGTTCATGACCATTACGGTATTCCTGATGCCCCTCGGTTTCAATATACAACCAAATCGGGTGTTATTGAGATACCGTTAAGTACGCTGCCAATGTTTGGGAGAAATATCCCTATATCCGGCGGGGGCTATTTTCGATTGTACCCCTACCTGATGTCCCGTTGGGCTATATCAAAATTTATTGCCGTCGAAAGGCAGCCGTATATATTTTATTTACATCCATGGGAGATGGACCCTACTCAGCCTAGAATGACGGATGCCTCCTTAAAAAGCCGTTTCAGACATTACCTTAACCTTAATAAAGTCGACCGACGCCTTACAGGGTTGTTACATGATTTCGAATGGTCATCGATGGCAGATATTTATGGTTTTAATGATAATTCTAACAAAGAGTTGAGCGAATAACGCGTTATGGATTTTTCAGCAATCATTCTCACATTTAATTCAGAACGCTATATCGAGACGTGCCTAACGTCATTGATATCAAGCTTTTCAAAAATCAATGCCAGTTACGAGGTGTTTATTATTGATAATGGGTCTACCGATAAGACCCGCGATATTATTGGTCAAGTCACGGAGGATATGTCGGCTAATGTTGAACTGATTCCATTTGATTACAATACGGGTACGACTTTTTCGCGGAACCAGGGCCTCAAGCGTGCCAAGGGAGAGCGCATAATCATCATGGACTCAGATGCTTACGCAACGGCCGAAGTGGTCAGTAACCTCAGTGAGTATCTAGACGCAAATAAAAAATGCGGCATGGTTGTTCCAAAGCTTACGTACCCGGATGGTCGTTTCCAGATAAGTACTGATCACTTTCCTACATTACGGCATAAAATAAGGCGATTTTTTTTCCTAAAACAAATGGAAGACAATGAAAGCCCAACACAAACAGCCCCATCATCTGTTGATTATGCAATATCGGCGTTTTGGATGTTTACTCAGGATGTGCTAAAAGACGTTGGTTGTTTGGATGAGAAGATCTTTTACTCGCCAGAGGATGTTGACTACTGCATTCGGGTTTGGTTATCAGGTAAAGAAATTCATTATTTACCTCAATATTCTATGGTCCATGATGCTCAAGAGATATCTAGAGCCAAAGGTCTAAAAATCAATAAATTCACCATCTCCCATGCGAAAGGGCTGCTATATCTATTTTTAAAGCACCGTTATTTTTTTGGCCTCGATGGGCTGTATAAACGAATAGAAAATAAAAAGGCTGGATGTTAGTGGATATTATATACCTGCACAGAATAGCGTCAAAAGATGGGCAATATGTTCACGTTGAAGAGCTTACGAATGCGATTTTGGAACAAGGACACGATATTCGCTTTATAGCGCCCCAGTTCACTGATGATTCAGAATTCGGCTCAGACGGAGGCTTTGTCTCTAAACTTAAAGAAAAGCTTCCGCAGTTTGTTTATGAGATTCTTGAGCTATCATACTCCTTACTTATAGCGTTAAAATTAGTCATCGCCATAGTACAAAAACGGCCGGATTTTATTTATGAGCGATATAATTTGTATCAACCTGCAGGCGTCATTATTGCCAAAATATTTCGGCTACCTTTGCTATTAGAAGTAAACGCACCGTTGTTCGATGAGCGAAGAAAATATAGTGGCATAGCGATCCCTTGGCTCGCAAAAGGGATAGAGAATTTCACTTGGAAGCAGGCTACCAAAGTGCTTCCGGTTACGCAGGTATTAGCTGACATAGTGATGGCACGAGGTGTATCTAAAGCTCGGATTGAAGTGGTTCATAATGGCATCAATGAGCATGTTTATGAAAAATTCGATTTAAAACCGAAAACTACCGATAACCCTGAAATAGTGGTCGGTTTTGTAGGTTTCTTAAACCCTTGGCATCGGTTGGATTTGGCAATTGAAGCGATGAGCGAGTTAAAGCATCTGAATATTAGATTGCTATGTGTAGGGGAAGGAAATGACAATATTAGGGAAACACTTTTGGCTCAATCTCATGAATTAGGCATCCCTGATAGAGTTGAATTTACCGGTTTAAAGGCCCGGAACGAGGTTTTTGATTATGTGAAGCAATTTGATATTGCTCTACAGCCAGCTGTTACAGCGTATGCATCACCTTTGAAATTATTTGAATACCTGGCTGCTGGTAGCGTTATTGTTGCGCCTAATTCACCGAACATATTGGAAATTGTTGATAATGACACTGCAATTCTTTTTGAAAATGAAGATTTGCAATCATTTAAAGAACAACTTAAATATGCGATCACCCATTTTAACGACCTTTTTGCGTTACGAGAACGCGCAAGGAAAATGGTTCTGGATAAAGGCTTTACATGGCAGGGGAATGCGAGGCGCGTGGTAAAAATTGCCGCGCAAAGTACTGTTAACGAACAGCGACAAAAAAAGGCGTAATGCAACTGGTTGCAAAGATAAAGGACATCATCCTATTGCTTGATAAAGTGTTTGAAAGGACATTATCAAGACTGTTTTATCGATTCGTCATGGTAGCTTGTTCGAACCGATTAATAGGGTCAAGACGTCTTAATATTTTAAATTATCACCGGGTTGTAACCGAACATGATCCATTGCAACCTGACTATGTTACGACAGAGCAGTTTGTAAAAGAAATGCAGTGGATTTCGACTCATTGCACTGTGTTACCGTTACTTAATGCCGTTATCTTGCTAAAAGATAATAAATTGCCTCATAGTGCTGTCGCTATTACCTTTGATGATGGCTATGCCGATAATTACCTTGACGCCCTACCTATACTGCAGCGCTTTGATCTACCAGCCACATTCTTTGTTACTGTTGAATACCTTAAAGCTGCCCCTAAATGGGATGTTTTTGTTGAAAGCATCCGGCATACAAAACAACAGAAAATCGAATTGAAAGGGCGCTGCTATGCGTTGACAAATGATGTTAAAAAGGCCTATTTTTTCCAACAAGCAGTATTATCCATCAAAATGCTTGAGGACGAACAGCTGAACATTCAATTGGCAAGTCTTGTTGAGCAGCTTGGAGCCCAACCACCTATAGGCCTCATGATGGATAGCAACATGCTTTTGTCGCTTGCTGGTAGCAACAACGTTGAGATAGGGGCCCATGGCGTTCATCATCAAATTCTGTCGAAAGTATCGTTGGCAGAGGCTTTTTTGGAGATAGATAAAAGCAAGCGTGACTTGGAAAGCATCATACAAAAAAAAGTGGTAGGGCAAGCTTACCCCAATGGTGTTTACCCAATTGATTTCCACGATGAACATATCGAAATGGCTAAGAAAGTGGGTTACGGTTATGCTGTCAGCACTAACTTGGGCAGTGTAGGGCCAACCGATGATTTGTTTCGAATGAGCCGAATTGGGCCGTGGCGAAGGGATAAGTTTGGTTTTCTTCTGGGATTGGCGCATAATTACTGGCGAGGTCAACGTTAATGTCGGTAACTGCGTTAGGCTTTGTTTGTGTTTTTTTTTATGGTATCGCTAAAGCCTTTACTGGACGACCAATTTTTGGTCTCTATTCCTATATTCTATCTATTTATATGTATGCGCCCGGTAGTTGGTGGGGATACGGACTCCCTGACTTACGTTGGTCGTTATTGTCTGCGCTTGCTACGCTTGTTTCAATCTTGATTGCGAATGGCAAGGTGAAACAGAGGTACACAAATTTCGGCTGGGCTAGCGACAGTGTAGTAAAGTTTTTTATCTGCTTTGTAATCTGGGTATGGATTCAAAATTTTTGGGCTATTGGGGAATCACGGCATTTTGAGTTCTCAGTGATGGCGACCAAGTTCTTATTACTTATTTATTTGATTAAAAAGTCTGTGCAAACTGATAAGGATCTCTATTCGATTTTTGTCGCTCATCTAATCGGTGGCATGTACTTTGGCTATATCGGTTTAACACAACATTCTGGGGGGCGGTTTGAGAGCGTACCTACTCCAGGAATGAGCGATGGGAATTTGTTGTCGATTCATATGTTGTCCATATTACTTGCGGGGAGTTACCTTATATTGTGTGACTTTAGCAAGAAAAAATTTCTACTAGCCTTGCCTATAGTATTGACATTAAATGCAATTTTTCTCACAGAGAGCCGGGGAGCATTGGTGGGAATGGCTACCTCAGCTTTCTTAGCATTATTTTTTGTCCCTAAACATCTGCGAAAAGTATTTAGACGTTACATCTTGATCGCTATATTGGGGATATCTAGTTTAGTGGGTCAGGATCTTGTCAATAGGGTTAATAGTATTTCTGAGCCGAACGACCAAGGTGAAGTTGATAAGAGTGCAGCTTCAAGGATCGTTATTATTGAAGCTCAAATTGAAATGCTGAAGGTAAGCCCAATGTTAGGTCAGGGACATAAGGGGACAATGTACATGAGTCCAGATTACATTCCGGCAGAATTCATGACATCCGCCGGAGGGGGAACGTCGAGGCGAGCTTCACATAATTTAACCATGAGCTTTCTTGTTGATCATGGGGTTTTAGGTACTCTCTTATATTTTTCTGCGGTATTGCTCGTTTTTTTGCGATTGCTAAGAATGCGTCGTAACATTCTGTATGAGGAATCTAATTTACGATTGGTTTATATTGGTTCTAGCCTGGCGCTTTTTTCGATATTGATTACAAGCCAGTTTTCAAACAGTATGCGTTTAGAGATCGATATCTGGTTTATTGCTTTACTTAGCTTAGTCTATGATCGAATTAAGTTTGTAGAAGCAGAGCAGGAACAGCAAAATTCAGCATCATTAGAGAACACGCGAGTGCATGATTAATGTTCATATTTAAGAGTAAGAGATACCCTTTATGAAAAAGGTAATAATGGTTGCGCTCGATTTTCCACCCTGCCAAAGTGCAGGCGTCCAGAGAACATTGCATTTTAAAAAATACGTAGAAAAAAATGGTTGGCACCCGCTGGTTCTAACATCAAAACCAATGATCTATGATAAATTAAATGTATCTGAACTTAATTCACAAGCGTATTTTAATGACGATATTTATCGCGCTTTTGGACTAAATGCCTTTAAGCACTTATCTTTTAAAGGTAAGCATTTTGAATTTACTACGCTGCCGGACAAGTTTTCAACATGGTACTGGGATGCAGTTCGTGTCGGTAGAAATATTATAAAGCATCATCAACCTGAACTTATCTGGACAACATTTCCCTGTTCAACATCGGTACGTATCGGCTTAAACTTAAAGCGTGTCAGCGGTTTACCATGGGTTGCTGATTTTCGTGACCCTTTTTCGGGAACAAACCCCTATGTAAGGACCAAAAACCCTATAGGGAAATTTATTGATGAGCAATGTGTTCGATATGCGGATGCATTGGTCTTTACAACAAAAAATGCAGCAAAACTGTACTTAGAGGAATATCCATTTCTTGATGAATCAAAAGTATTTATAATCCCCAACGGTTATAGTGAGGCAGCGTTTCAATCATTAAGGGTGGCTAACACTAATGCCGAAAACGGCGAGGGTAGTGAAAAAATAACGGTGCTACACAGTGGTTTTTTGTATCCGGGAGGTAGGGACATCTCCACGCTTATTGATGTGCTGGTACAGCTGAAAGAAGATACCCCCAAAGTATTTAATAAGTTACATTTTGTTTTTCGTGGTTGTACTCCTGGCAATGACATTCTATCTAAGCTTAGGCTCCATAGCTTGGTTGATAAGATGGTGTTTTTACCAACCATTCCATTTAGCGAATCAATACAAGAAATGTCTGAGGCAGATGTATTGCTGGTGCTACAGGGTGAAATGTTTAATAACCAGATACCAGGAAAAGTGTATGAATATATCAGGGCAAAAAGGCCAATGCTGGCGCTAACGCATAAGTCCGGTGCTACAGCGGACTTGCTTCGAGAGATACCTCATGCCTGCATGGCTGATATGAAAGATGAGGCTGAAATAACATCTGCTTTATTAAAACTTCCAAATCTAACCGTGTCAGAAACCTTTGACCCTTCGGGCTACAATAGAGATGTGGGTGCGGGCATGTTGGAAAATGTGTTTCAACAGGTTTTAAATCAGGCGAAAGGTTAACCAAGGGTATGTGTGGAATATGTGGTGCTATCTCACCCCATTCATGGAGAGATAAAAAACACGCGGAAGCGATTACTATCCAAATGTCTGATGCTATTTCTCATCGGGGCCCTGATGGTGCTGGAAACTATGTTGATTGGCCAGCTGGAGTGGCGCTTGGTCATAGGCGTTTGGCGATCATTGATGCGTTACATGGTCAGCAGCCAATAGTACACAAGCCCTCTGGGGTTACGTTGGTTTTTAATGGTGAAATCTATAATTATAAAGCACTAAGATCTGAGTTGGTATCGGTTGGCTATGATTTCACCACAGAGTCAGATACCGAAGTATTACTACTGAGTTATGTACATTGGGGCGACGCCTGTTTTGAGAAGTTTCTTGGGATGTTTGCCTGTGCTTTGTGGGATCCCCGTAACCAAACATTAATCTGTGCGCGAGATCGGCTTGGTATTAAACCTTTTTATTTTTACTACGATGAAAATAATTTCATTTTTGCTTCTGAAATCAAGAGCATTCATTGTCATCCAGCATACAAAAAAGAAATAAATACTGAAGGCGTCTTTGATTACAGTCGGTATGGATATATCCCTGGAGAGCACACGGTATATAACGATATCTACAAGTTAACTGCGGGATCAATTTTAACGGTCAAGCTAGGTAGAGATAAGAATATTCAGTTGAATAAACAACTCTATTGGCAGCTAGGTTCGGAAATGCCTGATCAAAACTCTTCAAGCGTAACGTTAAACGAAGCAGCGCAGATACGAGATGAGCTGCATGCTCTTTTAGCCGATGCTGTATCCTCACATATGGTGAGTGACGTCGATGTTGGCGTTGGCGCGCTTCTTAGTGGAGGGGTTGACTCAACGTTAGTTGTTGATTTAATGGCTAGGAATAATTCAGATATTTCTGCACATAACGTTCAATTTGGACAGGTAGCATTTGATGAGTCGAAACATGCAAGCCAAGTTGCCAGCCTTCTAGGTATACAGTATTCCCAAGAAAACGTACCTTCAGATATGTGTGATGATATCGAGCACATTATTTGTCACTTTGATGAACCTTTCGCTGATGCATCTGCTGTCGCAATGTATTATTTGAGCCAGAGCGCAAGTAAGCGCTATAAAGTATGCTTGTCTGGGGATGGTGGCGACGAATTGTTTGCTGGGTATAACTGGTACGCAGAGTTATTGAAGTTTAAAGCCGCTGATGACAGATTGCCACACCAGGGTCGATCCTTAGTAGCCTCCATAGGGAGGAAAACTCTCAGTCATTCTCGAAGGGGCAGTTTGTTTTTTTCCAACTTGGACAGGTCTTTCGCGGAACGTCACGATGCGCTTGTATCTGTTTTTCAGTGTGGTTGGGCTAAGAGTTTGTTGTCAGACGACGCGTTAAGCTTATTAAAGGATACAGTAACGGGAAAAGCCTATCCGCCTAACCGTATTAGAGACCTGTACAATGCAAGCCCATTTGGTGAAGACGAGATAAAAAATGCACAATATGCTGATTTGACGTCTTATCTTATCGATGATGTTTTGGTCAAAGTCGACAGAATGAGTATGGCACACGGTTTGGAAGTAAGAGTACCGCTGTTAGATCATCGTGTAGTAGAATTCGCATTTTCTATACCAACCAGCATGAAAATCGACGGAAATCAGAGAAAAATACTGCTAAAACAGCTACTAAAGGACAAATATGGCACAATGTTTGTCAATCGGCCAAAACAAGGGTTCTCGGTGCCATTGTATGAATGGCTAACGACAGATTTATTTCATCTTGTTGATCACTATTTGTTAGCAAACGGAAAAACAACACGAAGTGGCTATTTTAAAACTGATGAAGTAACAAAGCTTTGGTGGGAGTGTAAGCATCGAAGAGGGAGAGTCGATTTGTCCAATAACATATGGCTATTGGTTTGTTTTGAGGTTTGGCACAACAATTTAGGTGTTTAGTGTAAATGGTTACTTTTTTAATTAATATGATGAGGAATTTAACGTGTGCGGAATAGCTGGAATTGTCGGACGTAGCTCGACATACGCAGACGAACAAACAGTCAAAAGAATGATTGATACTTTTGGCTATCGCGGCCCTGATGACGACGGCACGTGGAAATCACCATTTGCTGATGTTGCTTTAGCTCATAAAAGATTAAGTATTATTGACACGAGCCACGCAGGCCACCAACCGATGCACTCTTATGCAATCATTGGAGGGGACTCAGTTATTGATTACTCCATTGTTTTTAACGGTGAAATCTATAATTATATTGAAATAAGAGAAGAGCTAAAGGAAAAGGGTGTCGAGTTCGAAACAGAGTCAGATACTGAGGTTATTCTACAAGCCTATAAGTTTTATGGTAAGCCTTGTCTGGATAAATTCAACGGAATGTTTGCTTTTGCGATTTGGGATGCCGCTTCTCAAGAGCTTTTTGTTGCGAGAGACAGGCTAGGCATAAAACCGTTTTATTACCATATTACTGACGCAGGTGATTTTGTTTTTGCGTCAGAAATTAAAGGTATTTTATCTGCGATCGATAAACCCTGGCAAACAAAAATGAGTTTAATTGACCAGTATATGAGCTTTGGCTATGTGCCCGGCGAAAATACTTTGCATGACGGCATTAAACGGTTACTGCCTGGGCATTGCGGTACTTTGAGTGAACTGGGCTTTGAGGTAAACGAATACTGGGAACTTAATTTTAATGATGGCTCTGAAGATAAAGGGTTAGATTATTACGCAACAGAGACAACCAAGTTATTAAAAAGCGCTATTGACCTGCGGTTAAGAAGTGACGTGCCTTTGGGTGTTTTTCTCAGTGGTGGAATTGATTCCAGCGCGGTCGTAGCTTTGCTTAGTCAAGGTACTGAGTCTTGCCTAAATACTTTCTCTGTGGCTTATGATTTTGGTGAGGAATTTGATGAGTCTCAATTTGCTAGACAGGTATCTGATGAGTTTAATACCAAGCATCATGAGATAAAAGTTGACCCAAAAGAATTTAAAGAATTTATAGAACGTTATATTTGTTTGATGGACGAGCCAGTTACAGAAGCTGCAGCAATTTCATTACATTATGTGTCACAGCTAGCGAAGGAAGAAGTCACTGTGGTATTGTCTGGAGAAGGTTCAGATGAGATATTTGGCGGCTATGATTTTTATCAATACATGGGTGTTATTGAAAAAATCCGGTCGCTTGTTGGTGGTGGCTTTTCTGGGTTTTTAGGTAGCCTTGGTTCTGCCATTGATAAAATAGCGCCAAAAATAAGTAAGTATCTAATGCTTACGAGTCAAACCTTCGAACAACGGTATCGGGGAATATCCTCTTACGGCGAGACATATAAGCATTATCTTTATAAAGATGAGGTTAAACAGGCATTGTTTGGTTTAAAATCAACGCCTGTGCGAAACTTTATCAATGAATTATTTGCTAAAACTAAAGGGTTGGACCTACTTTCGAGAATGCTGTACTTCGATACAAAAACATGGCTCGTTGATGATTTGTTAATTAAGGCAGACCGCATGAGTATGGCTTCGTCGTTGGAGTTACGGGTTCCATTTTTGGATTACCGTTTAGTTGAGTTTGCAGCAACAATTCCGTCTAAATACAAAATCAAGAATGGTACCAGTAAGTTTTTGCTGAAGCACATAATGAAAGGCTTGTTGCCTGACTCTATTATCAATCGAAAAAAAATGGGGTTTCCTACTCCATTAAAATTAATGTTTCAAAATGAGTTATCTGAATATGTTACTAATGTATTGCTAGCTAAGGATGCCTGTATACACCAGATATTAGCCCGTGACGCAATAGAAAAACTAATAAATGACCATTACGACGACCGGGCCGATAACCATCGCGTGCTTTGGCAGCTTATTGTGTTAGAGCGCTGGATGAAAAATAACGATGTAGAGGTCCTTATTAATGAGTAGCTCCTCAAAATTGAATGTGTTGGTTCTTAGTTACTTGTACCCGAATTCGGAATTCCCGAATCATGGGGTTTTTGTACATAACAGGATAAAGGCGATTGCAAAAAAAGTTAATATTACCGTAATTAACCCAATCCCTTGGTTCCCTCTTTATCGTTTTTTTGATCACTACAAAAAATACTCAGCTATACCTAGTGAAGAAATTATTGAAGGGGTAAAGGTTTATCACCCTAGGTTTTTATCAATACCTAAGTTTTTTAAATCACTAGAGATTAATAGCTATAAAAATGCAGTTCAAACAATCTATGAAAGGGAGCTTCTTGGACAACCTATCGATATTATTGATTTGCATTGGACCTTTCCAGATTTGCCGACAGGTATTTACCTGAAGCAGCGGTTAAAAGCAAAACTTATTACCACTATTAGAGGCAATGAAGCACTCCATTTAGGGGAGGGTAATTTCAGTGAGCGTTGTGTGGCAGAGCATTTGAAGCATACTGACGGCCTGATTGGTGTGAGTGAGGATTTAGAGAGACTAGCGTCTATGCATGCTAAAAATGCCGCGGTATTAACGGCAATACGCAACGGGGTGGACACTGAGCGGTTTACCTATATAGAACAACATTTATGCCGTGAAAAGTTATCGATTCCGCAGGACAAAAAAATAATTTTTTCAGTCGGATCAATCATTCACAGAAAAGGTTTTGATTTAACGATAAAAGCACTAATTGATATTAAGCGTAGCCAGGGAATTGAAAATATTAGGTTCTATATAGGTGGATCTGTTGGCCATGAAGGTGATTATACGCAGGAGCTTATGGCACTTATAAATCAACATAATCTAAAAGATACCGTCATCTTTCCAGGTCAAATTAGCAACAGTGATTTAGCTTATTGGTATAATGCTGCCGATGTGTTTTGCCTATCGAGTCGTGGAGAGGGTAGTCCCAATGTGCTAACTGAGGCGCTCGCATGTGGCACTCCTTCAGTTGTTGCTGACGTTGGTGCATCTAGAGAGGTTCTTGAATCTGAACCGGATCAGGGTGTTTGTGTGCCACCTGACGATCACGAAGCATTACGTGATGGTATTTTACTATTGCTTTCAAGCGAGACAGATCGCAAACTTTGTTCTGATAACTTCTCAAAATATACGTGGGAATGGTGTGGTGACAAGGTAATTGATGTATACCATCAAGTATTGGAAGCCTGAAGGGTGAGGCGGGGCTCTCCAATACGCGTAATGATATATGCATTAAAGCGTAAGCTTAGCTATTGGAAGCAGATTCTGTCACTACAGTCGCCTCGGTCAAGGCAGGCACTAAACAATATATATTTGGTGATGCCGGATATTCTTGATACAAATTCTTCAGACTTTGAAAATACAACGCAGGTACGTAATTGGGTAAATGAAAATAGCATTCACCTGATCGATAAAGAGCATGACAGCTATGCATTTGATTTATCAAAAGTTGTCATTAAAGTTTGGCAATACTTTCAAGTAAAAGAGCGTCCACCGCACTTATCTTGTGGCCCGCGAGCCTATTTGTTAAGGCAACTTCTTGAGCAGCTTGGCTATTCATGTCGAGTGATTGATATTTTTGAGATCGTCGCGGGAGAGCCCAGGTCGCATACGCTTGTCGAATATTACGATACATGCCTCAATAAATGGGTAATGCAGGACCCTGACTTTAATGCATGTTATTTGGACAAAAATACGGAGCTGCCCTTAGGCGCAGCAGAAGCGCTGGAATATGCAAAGAGTGATATCATTGCTGGGGGAGGTCAGTTTGAAAATAAAGTAAACCTGGATGGTACAATAGACGACTATTTTTTTGCGGTAGTTGTCTATCGGTATAGTTACGTGGGGGAAAAGGCGATAATGGTATTTTCACATACCTGTGATGTGTATTGCGTTGAAAATGGAATGGCAATTGATGCTTTTTGCAAATACCTTCAAGAGAGATATGATGTAAGTTAAAAGCTCTGCCCGCAGTGCATGAGAGATACCTAAGGTCATATCTAGGGCGTATAGGAATAGAGCACAATAACCTTTTTGTTATACCGTTTTGAAATTAAGCTACGTTATTGGTGAGGTGGTGCACAAAAGCGACGAAATCGCTCTAGCCAAATGCAGTGAATATCGCGATACTAAACTACTATGAAACATACGGTGCACAGCGTTAATTTGGGTTACTAGTTTAGAGGTCATTATGGGCAGGAATAGTGTAATCACATGTTGTTTAGGAGTCGCATTAATAGGGGGCAGTCTTAATCTTCAGGCTGCGCCCGCTTCACCAAATGCGAAGGCATTGTTTGATTGGAACTCTGGAGAAAACACAAGTATGACAGGGTGGACTTGGAGTGAAGACCTAGTCTACGGTAACCCAGGGTGGATTTTAGATCCTGATGGGCCCTTGTTTGGTGGTCAGACCTTCTCGTGGGGGGCTGGACCTCGATCTTTTAACAAAGGAGATTATGGTAAGGACAATACAGCAAACATTGAGACAAGCGTTAGGGCTCCTTCGACCACCACTGGGGGGAGCTTAATAGTTACAGAAACACAGCAAAGTACGGATCATCGAAGTAGTTGGTGGCTTTTGTATGATGGGATACCGTTATCCGAGCGGGGTGTGACAGACGAAAATACGGATCGCATGAGTTTTTATTTAAAGACGGAGGGGGTGTCTCCACTTAACGATGATGGTGGGAAAGGTAGTATTACGAATAATTTCCATATTGGAACTTATCTGTGTTGGGACCCAGGATCACCAACCTATGGTTCTGGCGATGGTTGTCCTTATGAGGGACCGGGGAATCAACATTACTATCACTACCTTGCAGTGAATAATGGTGGATGGGTACATGTACTGTTGGACCAACATCCTCAGCACCGAAGAGGAGAGGGGGCGCCTGAGAATAATCCTGCACTTGCTTCTGATGGTAAAAACTACTTTGAGCATATTCACCAATTTTATATGGAAATACGCTACCCTCAAGCTCAAAAAACAAATTACCGTATAGACGAGCTCGAATACTATAGTACAAAAGATACGGTAGAACCCAATCAGAATGATATTTCAATTTCCTCTCTTTGGGTGGGGTATTGGCCTGCTACAGATAGTTGGGAAGTAGGATTTCATGATCGTTCTTACACTAGCTATAATGATGACAGTAATTCAACTTACGATATACGCTGGTCAACTTCACCGATAACCAATGCTAATTTTGAGAATGCTACACCTATTTCACCCATGTTTTATGGTGGGCCGGAGCATGCAGGAGAGGGTGGTGATACATTAATTAGAAGGTCGGATGCGTGGACTTCTAATGCCTGGACCAGATTCAAAATCCCAGATGATACAGAGGCTGCAAATAGCCAGATGTACTTTGCAATAAAAGATGTTTCTGTTGCTGGGGGGCATGTTGGAACGAAGTGGCCTTGGAATAAGGGGGATGGCCATTCGGCCCAAAGTAATCACATAAAGGTAATAGATTATTATTTGGACACTTCTAGTGACCCCGATGCTCAGAGCTCACCCGAATCACCCACTAATGTTTCGATAAAATAGGATTCTATATAGTATTTATTATAATCTACATATAATAAGGGGAGGGGCGAACCATTTGATGCCCCTTATATCCACTGTTTTTTTGAATTTAAACGCTTTTTATGGTACAACCTCCCGGAAAAGACTTATTGTCGCCCTATCTTATTGAGAAGTTGCTTAGATAGTGTAAGTCTCCTTTATAATTTGGGAGGGTATAAAGTGTTAGATGTTTTGTTTGGGTGGTTTGGAAGAAAGCTTGGATATTAAGTCAAAGGTACTTTCAGGTTTAAAGTGGTCGGCACTAAGCAAATTGCTAGTACAGCTTTTTTCCTGGACTTCAACATTCCTAGTTATTCGTATTTTGACGCCAGAAGATTATGGCCTAATTGCTATAACCTCTGTTTTTTTTACGTTTATTACAATATTCACTGTAAATGGGTTTGTTACCTCGTTGGTAAGGGCGCAGGAACTCGATAAGAAAGTCTGCAGCCAACTTTTTACACTTTCACTTGCTCTATACATAACTATAGGGCTTGTAATTTCATTGTTCGCACAGCAAATCTCTGTTTTTTATCAGAATTTACAAATTGAAAATGTGATTTATGCGATGGCAGTAATTACACCCCTTAATAGTTTTTGTATTATCCCAAACGCTTATCTCAATATAGCGATGAATTTTAAAGCTAAAGCGATATGTGAGAGTACATCGGCACTAGTTGCTGCTGCTGTTGCATTATACTTCGCATACTCTGGCGCAGGTTATTGGGCGCTCGTTTATTCGTTTACGGCGGAATTGTTTATTAGAACACTTTTGCTGAATTGTGTGAATAAAAACAAATATAATCTTGCATTTGGATTTGATTCTCTAAAGGCAGTCCTGTCATTCTCGTACAAAATACAGCTCAATGAATTGATTTGGTTTTCCTATAATAAGCTTGATACCATCATAGTTGGTAAGGTTTTGGGGATACAGCAGTTAGGTATCTATAATGTCGGGGTAGAAATTGCTTCTATGCCAATGACCAAGGCGTCAGCAATTCTAAATCAAGTGGGTTTCTCAGCGTTTTCGAAAGTAAATGACGACCTTGCTGCCAGTAAATACTATCTAGGGCGCTCGATTAAGCTCCTGTCTCTAATTGTTTTTCCCATATTTCTAGGTATATCTGCTGTAGCAAATGAAGTGATTGTTATTTTCGTAGGAGAAAAGTGGCTGGAAGCTGCCACAATAATCACAATTTTTGCATTTGTATTCCCCTTTAGGATGATCAATGCAGTTATATATAACTTTGTTATAGCCATGAATGAACCAAGGTTTGCTATCGAAAATACAGTAATGATCTGTTTTACAGTTATTGTTGCATTATGTATCGGGGTGCAATTTGGTATTGTTTATACTGCATTAGCATGGGTCATTGGCTTTATGATCGCATTTTTACTGGTGTTAATTAGGGTAAGGAAAAAATTCAGCACGGAACTGAGCGTTGTTTATTGTTGGTCCCCCTCATTTTTTGTTTCACTATTTATGTGGTTCATTCTATTCGTTTTAAATATGGAGCTCTATAAATATAATGTGTCTGTATTTGTAATACTCATGGCAAAAATATTAGTCGGTGCTAGTTATATTGGTCTTTTTTATATGATATTTCACAAAGACGAATTGAAAAGCGTACTAAATAAATAGTAATTAGCCTTTGAAATATCATAGACTCACAAAAACAAAAGCATACTTTTATGTCCAGATGGCGTTCCGAAATAAATATTGATTTGTATGCACTAGAAAGAAACATCCAATTGATAAGAGGCTCGATCCTTGAAGCTGATGTGTGTGCAGTCGTAAAAGCGAATGCCTATGGTCATGGGGCATTACCTATAGCGAAAAAGTTGTGTGAAATTGGTATATCTTGGTTTGCAGTGTCAAGCATATTAGAGGCTGTTGATCTTAGAGAGGGCGGTGTCAATGATCAAAATATATTGATATTTGGATCAGGGTTTCTCAACGAGTTAGATACTATTAGGCGATACCGGTTAACTCCAGTAATACATAGTGAAGAATGCCTTGTTACCGTAACGAAAAATCTAACTTCTGAGTTGAAAGTTCACTTGGAGTTAGACACAGGGATGGGAAGAACTGGGCTGCAGCAAGCCGACATGGCAAGAGCTATTCAGGAAGTTCGAAAAAACCCATATTTAGTCATCGATGGGGTTTTTACCCACTTTGCTTGTGCAGATAATCCACAGAGTTTATTTACCCAAAATCAACTTGAATTATTCGAAAATACAATTGAAAAACTTGCTAACTCGGGAATTAGTCCGCGTTATGTACATGCAGCAAATAGCCCTGGTATTTTAACCACAGAAAGTAAGTTTAACCTTGTTCGCCCTGGCTTGCTAATGTATGGGGTATCGCCTTATCCTCAAAACGAAATGCTTGTGCGCCCAGTGCTAACTTGGAAAACCAAACCTTGTCAATTGAAAATGTTACCGGTAGGTGAGTCAATAAGTTATGGGCATACCTGGACAGCAAAAAGGAAAACGATGATTGCTGTCATACCTGTAGGGTATGCAGATGGTTACCCTCGTATCGCCAGCAATAAAGGTTTTGTTTTGGTCGGCAACCACAAGACACCTATCGTCGGTAATATTTGCATGGATTATATGATGCTAGATATTACCGACTGTATTGGTGTAACGCTAGACACAACAATTACACTTGTAGGTAGCCACGGCGGTGAGGAAATTAGTTTAAATGATATAGCTACTTGGTCAGACACGATACCCTATGAGGTAATGTGTAATGTAGGTAAGCGTTCAAAGTTTATTTTTATAGATGGAGAAAGGGAATGACGGTTTTTGCAGGCATCATTAATATTAGAGGCGAAAGGGTACAGCCTGAAGAGTTTGATACTCTAGGCAGCAGCTTTAGTGAATCATGCTGCAGTAAATCGTACTTCAAAATAGAAAAATGCAACAGTGTACTTTTGTTTCACGATGTAGGTGCTTTTCGAGATAGCAAAGTAGCGGTCAAGGGAAATTGCACGACTGTAATCGCAGGTGATCCAATTATTAGAGATAATGTCGGTGATGGCCTATTTGAAGATATAGAAGCAATAAATAGCTCTTTTTGTAAGAATGAAATGCCGACTTCACTGCAGTCAGCAAGAGGTGTTTTTTCAGGTGTATCCATAAATGAATTGAAACTAACCTATAGTTTGTATACCGACAAGCAAGGTGTTCGTCCAATATTCTATTACATCAAAGATCATCTATTTATATATTCATCATTATTGTCCGTTCTCGAAAACTCTTCTATTATAGATAACTCAATTGATACTGTCGGGTTGAATGAGTATCTGGCTTTTGGGTACTGTTTGTCTGATAGAACTCCGTACAAGCATATTAAACGATTGGATAAAGGAGGGCTCCTTTCAATTGAGCAGGGTAATGTTTCTTTAGGTGAATATTGGGATTGGTCAAATATTAGTGTTAGCTCTAATTCTGTTTCTTCTGATGCTGAGGAGCTGTATAGCTTATTCGACGAGGCGATTAAATGCAGATTAGACAACAATAAAAATGCAGTTTCCTTTTTGAGCGGTGGGTTGGATTCGAGAGTGATTGCCTCTCAAGTTAAATTAAATGTTGAAACGCTACATTCTTTTAATTTTGCTACTCAAAAATCCCAAGATAACGAATGTGCGAAAATATTTGCAGCCCAAGCCGCACTTGTTCACCATGAAAAAATATTGCCCACACTCGAGTACCCTAATTGGTCTAAGCTAATATCAAAAGCCATATCGGATAGTTCTGACTTGATGCTAGACGACCTAAACCCTAACCTTGTATGGTCGGGAGATGGCGGTAGCGTGAGTTTGGGATATGTCTATATAGATAACAATCAAATTGATTTGTTAGATGGTATGGATAAGCAGTCTGCGATTGAATCTTTCCTTTCGACAACAAAAACAGTGCCAGTAGCTGGTTTTTTGAAGCAGAGATATGCTTCGAAGTCGAATCAGTTTTTAAGGAAATCAATAGAGTCTGAATATTTGCCTAATAAAGAGGATCCGTCAAAATCAGTCTATCATTTTCTGATGAATAATGACCAAAAACGACATCTTCAATTGCATTTTGAAACCATATGCGAACATAAAGTTGAGTTGTTGTTGCCGTTTTTTGATAGTAAATTCCTTCGGAAAATTTACTCTATACCCAGTAAGGAATTGGTTTATCATAAGTTTTATATGCAATGGTTTAGTTTTTTCCCGGAGTCAGCTAGGAGCGCCCCATGGCAAACTTATCCTGGCCACGTTCCATGTCCGATTGATATTCCCAGTGACTTAACCTATCAGTGGGGGGGGAAGAGGAAGCCGAGAAGATATTGCGATTTAAAACTGTTCCTTAAGGTTAGGAAAAGTGCTGTTTACCATAAGTATTTTAATAATGGTAAAACGACCTTGGCTATGCTTTTGCATTTTTTGGGCGTAAGAAATTATTCGTATTTAGTTGGTAAGCTAAAATTGCTTGAAAATATAAAAAGCTGACGGTTTTTATTGACACATTCGTTTTTTGTGGAGTCGTGGGTTTGGTCGTTGCAGTTATATAGTGTGAGTTTCTACAAGGTAGCTTCTATGTTCTCAGGTTGTTGCGCCGGCTGTATTTAAGACATGTGCTGGAGGGTGATACTCTTATGCGGTGCAATTTGATACGTGAAGCGCCAGCTTTTCAGTCATAAGGACTGCTGTGTGGTCTTGTGGCCGGGGCTTGAGTAGTGAGAGTGTTTTTGCTGCCTCATTTCTTTGTGGGTGACTGCAGAGATAGTGGGCGCTCTATAATGACAAACAATCCGAATGAAACTATCAGCGTGACAGCGAATAGAGGAGCAATTCCAAGCCACATGATGTACTCATTCTGATTGCTTAGCTCTAAAAATGCTCCGGCCGCGAAAAAACAAGCCTTAAGTGTTAGTCCGTGTATAAGATAATAAGAATAGCTCATGTTGCCTAACCACCGCAGAGGCGTGTATGTTAGCCATCTTGCCGATCCGGTTTTAGAAACAAATGATTCTAGGCAGGTGAAGAAAAAAAGAATAAAAAGAATCAGTGTTGGAATAATGCCAGATAAGCCTAAATGACCTCTAACTGCAAATGTTGTAACAGCAAGCAATAGGCAAAAGGTCCCAAAATAAGCAGGGGGACGGATAAGCTTGTTGTCATATATTTCGTAAAGAAGTATGCCAGACACAAAAATTATTAGCCTTATATGTCCGCCATAAAAATGAAATACTGCAAAACCAACTATCGAAACAATCGACCAGAATGCTATTCGAGCTTTGTAATGCCATGAGCGCATTCTTAACGAAGCTATGATAAGGGGCATCAATAAATAATATAAGAACTCATAGCTTAGAGACCATGCGACAGTTATCATCGGTTTGATATCTAAAATACCGGGGAGTAGTAGTAGGTTTTGAATGATGTATATGGCGCTATTGGTAATGCCATTCGGCAATTTACTTTCTGATGGCATAATCACGGAGAGGGCAAGATACAGAACGAATACTGCGAGAAAGGTTGGGTATATCCTGGTAATACGCTTTTTTATGTAGGGAGTGTATTTTGTTGGTTTTCGAATCAAGGTACCGTAAATTAGAAAGCCGCTGAGAACAAAAAACAGGTCTACGCCAATATCTCCAAACCCATGAATGAACTGCAGGGCGGTTCCGGAAATAGAATTTGGGTTGATGAAGGGGGTTGTTAGCGAACAATAATGGAACAGGAACACTAGGAAAACAGCAATGCCTCTTAAGCCCTCCATTGGCCGTAGAGGAGTGTGGTTGCTGTGTGATATCTCAAGTTGATTGCTTATCCAGCTCATACCGCTACCCTGTACTATCGGCTACTTTCGAAATTTCAGATTGTACAGTGAACAGTTTTTCCTTTCTAGTAATGATTTGTTATCTATGTACCTCAGAGATGAGTTGGTATCGAACTTCAGACTGGGTAAGAGGCTGTTGTAAGTATGTCAGTTATGTTAAAGTGCTTTCTTTTGGTAAGTGTTACTGTGATTTTTGAAAAACATAATGATAGATCAAAAAATAAGTCTAAAAGATATTTTATTGTCAAATGAAATGTGTGTAGGTACGCAGCCTTTAGCTCTGCGAGCGTCGGCCCTTTAGTTACTTTTTCTTTATCGTTCAAGACATGATGTTCAAGAAATTCGTTTTTTTTGTGGCAACAACCTACGTTGTTACAACGGTATGGGTATAATATTAAAATGGAAGCTCGGTATTCCCTCTATTTAGACTGCATTAGATTCCTCGCAGCTGTGCTTGTTGTCCTTGCACATTTCGTTCAGCATGGAGTGTTGAATGAAACGTTATCGTTATATGTTCCTGAATTAGGTAGGGAAGCAGTGATGATATTTTTTGTCCTCTCAGGGTATGTTATTGCCTATACTACGGACGTTAAGAAGCCTTCGCTCAGCCAGTATGCGATAGCCAGGGCATCTCGAATTTATTCTGTAGCTCTACCGTTGCTTTTTCTATCTTTTATATTCGTATATGCGTATTCAATTTTTAATGATGAGACACATTATCAATTATCTAAGGCCTACTTATATATCCCTTTACATGGACTGTTTTTAGGTGAGTTATGGAACATTTCTGAAAGGCCACCGGGGTTGACGCCCTATTGGTCATTGAGTTATGAAGTCTGGTATTACATATTCTTTGCCAGCATATATTATTTCTCGGGCATACGCCGTGTGGTTATTGCCAGCATAGTTTTTCTTATTCTGGGTCATAAATTGTGGTTACTATTGCCGGTTTGGCTATCCGGTGTTGCTCTATACAAATATCAAAATAGAGTAAACATAAACGTTACAGTCGCGCGTCTTGGTTGGTTATTGAGTATATTGAGCTTTGTTCTTTATAAGAGTTTTGATTTCGACCTGTTATTTCGTACTTATGGTAACGTTATTTGGCCCTTTGATAATTTAAAGCTAGGAAGCGCTGATAGATATCTAAGTGATTACGTCATATCAATGATGGTTTTGTTGAATTTTTTATGCGCTATGAAAGCAAAGTTTACTTGCTTATTGAAATATAGTGATTTAATCAGAGCTTGTGCTACTTATACTTTTACTTTGTATCTAGTACATGCTCTAGTGATGACAATTTGGGCCAAATTTTACACGCATAATCCAGACAGCCTTGTTGATATAGCGGTGTTAACAATGTTAATCGGGTTTTCTACATACTGCGCAGGGTTACTAACTGAACACAGAAAGCATTTTTTTGTTATAGCTATATCTAGAATATATAATAGAACCTTAGGGCGATTTAAACTGGATGTTTTAAATCCGCATCTCGAAAAGGGCTGAATTGTTGTTTTTGGTTGCCGCAAAAATACTTAAGTCACGCCAGAGAACCTTAGGTTATGTCATTGATTACAGAGCAGAAAGAAAATATACAGATAGCTATGGCAAAGGGAGCAGCCTGGACAACTATTTTAAGGCTTAGTTATAGGCTTATCGGGGTGGTTAGTACAATTATACTTGCGCGACTACTCACTCCAGATGATTTTGGTGTGGCAGCTATTGCAATGTCGATATTTGCTTTGATTAGTACGTTGACACAGTTCGGCTTCGAGACTGTGCTTATCCAACAAAAAAAATCTAGTGCAGAGCATTACAATACAGCATGGACTTACAATATGTTTTTTGGGCTATTGTCTGCAATAATATTAGCGGCGGCCTCTGGGTTTGTTGGTGAATTTTACAATAAGCCTGAACTGTCCTATGTCGCGCTGGCGACATCTGTGTTGTTTATTTTGCACGGAGCCCGTAATGTTGGAGTTGTAGACTACCAGAAAAACATGACCTTCCATAAGGAATTTAAGTTACTAATAGTCCCGAAGGTTATTGGCTTCTTTATTACGATCGCTTTAGCAGTGGCGCTTAGAAGTTATTGGGCGCTCGTCATTAGCAATTTAGTACTCAAGTCTCTTGAGGTTGCTATGTCTTATACGATGCACTCATTTCGCCCTTCAATTAGTTTCAAAAAGAGCAGTGATCTTTTTGGATTTTCTCGGTGGTTGTTTCTAAATAACCTGTTGATTTTTCTAAATACAAAATCACCTGAGTTGGCACTGGGGAAAGTGATGTCACCCCATGCTGCTGCAATATTTACACTGGCATCAGAAATATCCAAGATGGCCACTACGGAAGTTGCCGCGAGCTTGAATCGAGCGATATATCCGGGGTATTCAAAAGCGTCAGGGGATCTTGCTATGTTGCGGAGCTTATATATAGACTCGATAAGGGCCATTGCTTTTATAGTACTTCCGTTGGGAACCGGCATTGCGCTTGTTTCCCCATTCATTGTTCCGCTGTTGCTTGGGGACCAGTGGTTGGAAGCTATAATGCCGGTGGTCTATTTGGCGTTAGGTGGCTCCCTTTATGCGTTGAGCTCTAACGCCGGCTATATATATTTTGCATTGGGGAAACCGAAATTAGCAACGTTAGAGTTATTTATACGTGCAGTTGCCTTTCTGTTGTCAATGATATACTTTATGAGCTTGAATGGAGTCACCGGTGTTGCGCAGGCTTTTCTTTTTACTTCAATTTTCGCGTTAATAGTATCTAATATGATTCTCAAATTAGAATTACGCATTCCATTAATCAGTCTTTTCGCACTATACGCCCGGCCACTTTCTGCTTCATTGGTTATGGTTGCATCCGTGTCCGGATATATACATTATGTGTTGATTGGACACGTTGCTTTTGATTTGCTGATGTCAATTTTTGTTGGTGTCGTAAGCTACGTATTATCTGTTCTGACTATATGGAAGCTTGTTGGAAAGGAGGGGGATGTAGAGAACAAAATCGCGAGGCTGGCTATGGATAAATTACTTCGCTGATCTAGATGTTGCTATTTAGCGCTTTGTACTCAAAGTCGGTAAGTAGATCATTTTTTTTAAGTTGCACCTGAAACGGAGGTTTAACGCATAGTTTTGGTAAATTGCATACAGTATAATCACTTTCAACTTTACTGAGATTTGATTTGGCTGCGACCTACTATGAATTCCGTGTCAATAATAATAGCAACTACATGTCAAGCGTCGCGTTCTAAATCATTGTTACGGGCAATTGGTAGTGTCCTTGGTCAAGAAAATGTCAGATCTGAGGTGATTGTTGTTGTAAATGGAGAAGGTTATGATCATGAGTTATTCGATTGTTTGAATAAGAATAACCAATTAAAGGTTGTATATAGAAGAGAGGCAAATGTATCTCTAGCGCGATATGAGGGGGTAGGCCATGTCACCAGTGAGTATTTTGGGTTTCTTGATGATGATGATGAGTACCTTCATCATTCACTGTCTAGAAGGGTAAATGAGATGGAGGGCGATGCTGACATTGACGTTATTGTAACTAATGGCTATGTTCACAAGGGTACAGATAAACTCCTCGTCGGCGATATCCTACAAAACAAAATCGAACAAAATTTGGTGCTTAGTTTTTTCGATGTCAACTGGTTTTCTTCCTCATCTTCGTTATTTCGAAGAAGAACTGTGTCGCAACGAGTATTCGAGTTTGACTTTAAGTACTTTGAGTGGACCTACTTGTTTTGCCAATTAATCATTGAGAAAAAAAATATAAAATATTGTGATGCTGTAACTTATAGGATTCACGTGAATAATTCTTGTTCAGCGTCAAAAAGTGAAGCGTATAGCTTGGCACAGCCGGAATTCTTGCTTGAATTGTATCAGCTGCCTTTAAAAAAGGAGATTAAGGTTAAAATAAAGAAAAAGTATCAAACGTCGTTAAACGTCATTTCAGCCTATTATTTAGACAATAACAAAAGGAAGGAGGCTGTTAGGTTTCATGTTCGATGTTTGCGGAATGGCGGGTGGGGATATATCACTTATACCAGGAAGCTGCTTTTTAACGGTAAGCGCCAATTTAAAAATGCCCCCTAAACGTTACTCCGGCGTATTTATTGTTATAACTGCATCTTTGTATGTGAGTCCGATGTGTAGCAGTAGGGTCGTAATAAATAGGGTGATTCCAAGCATTTCTAGGAGTTCTTCGGTTGTGTATATCATGGAATACATAAGATTGTCTGTCCCATAGTTATCATGATACCAGCTTCCTATTAATTCAAAGCCCAGTGCTCCCGTTACATAAACACCACCCGATAATATGAATAATGTACCAATCTTTCTTGGTAGGGCATATAAAAATTTTAAGTACGATATTACAAAAACAATCAGCATAGCACCATAAGGAATGACCCAGGCGTAGCGCAGTGCACCAGACGTGTTTAGTAGTGTTCGTACTGGCGTTACTAGCATTTCATGAAGAGATACGAATTCGTCAATTGACAAAAACATAAAAATGAGTGACAGCCCGCCCCATGCAATGTATGGCGATTGCAACTTTTTTTGTGTTGATGTTATTGAAGCAAGTACGGCGCTGGTAATGATGAGTAAAAAAGAAGAGAAAAGTGTTGGGATATTTTTCTCTTGGTTAAAGTCGAATAAAGTAATTAGACCATAGACGTTATCATGATCAAATTGAAATTTTGATATTAACCCTAGGGTGTTCATAAAAAGCAAGACAGTTATAGCAAGTGTCAATTTTTTAAATACGTCGCCGGGTTGTATTTGGATTTTCATCATCAAGTTCCTTTTACGATAACGTATTTATTGGTTAGTTTATTTTAATGTGAAGAGAAAGCCTAGAGTCTTTTCTTGTATAGATTGTTGTAATGAGCGCACATTTTTTTAATTGTATATTTTTCGTTAACTAAACTCTGGCCATTTTCACCCTTTGTTGCTCTAGTGTCAGCGTCTAAATAAGCAGATATAAGCGTTTTCGCCAGGGCAGGTTCGTTGTTGCTCTCTACCAGCCAGCCTTCAGTTTCACTTAAAAGGTATGGTGTGCCGCCAACATTTGTTGCAATTACTGGAAGTTTGCATGCCATAGCCTCCAAAATGGTCATTGGCATCGCTTCGTAGCGTGAGGATAGTACAAAAACATCTGAATTTTGCATGATGGTTGGGATATTATCTTGATACCCTAATAGCTCAATCTTTGTTTTTAGATCTAATTCATTAACCAATGATGTTAGCTTTGGGAGTGATGGGCCGTCACCTGCAATAACAAGTTTCGAATCATTCATTTGAGGGCAGGATTGGAGTGCGGATGCATAGGCACGAATCAAGAATGTTTGGTTTTTTACCGGGTCAGCTCGACCTACGGTGCAAAAAGTAAAAATGTCCTTATTGTAGGTTTTGGGGCTAGGTCTAAAAGCGCTCGTGTTTATGCCATTGTGTATGAGCATCACTTTTGAGTCAGCTATATTTACGGTGTTAAGCGCCCAGGATTTTAAGTCGGGGGAAACGGTGATGTATTTGTGAAGAATTAAGGAGACTGCCTTGGTGATAATATTGCGTTTTTTACTTTTACCCTCTGAGCTGTCACCTCCGTAGCCATGAGCGCTATGAATGCGATTATTGACCCCTGCGAGTAAAGCGGTAAGCTGATATTCTAAGGTTCCGAAGTTATATGTGTTAAGTACGTCAATTTTGAGAGACCTAAGTAACTTGAACAAGTTTATGTGTGAGCGCAGGTCGTTGCCGGGTTGTTTGTGGAGGCAGTGGATTTTGGTCTTGTCCTGGACTTTATAATATAGCGCCAGGTCATCTGTAAGGCTGACAATGGTGTGTGTGATAGAGCTGTCTTCAGAATTATTGATTAGGTTGGCGATAACCTGTTCTAATCCCCCAAACCCAAAACTGTAGACTAAGTGGCATACGTGAGTTTGGCGACGACAGCCGTTAACATTGTTCATCTAAATACATCCATTCGAAAGCCCTGAGTTTAAGGCAAAGATCGAGCTAAGAAAGGCCCAAGAGCATTTGCAATAAATAGCGGAAGTTTTTTCCAGCACCAAATTACAAGTTTTAATTTTGGGTTGTTTGGGTTTAGGTTAGGAAGGGTCTGCTCGCGTGGAAGTATGTAATGCCAATGCAATTGAGTTGGCGTTGCCCCCCATTGGCGCTTGAATTTGAGCGTAGAGGCATCTTTGGATGAGCGTCCAAAATCAAAAAATGCATAATCATTGGTGCACGCAAACTTTAGTATATTCCAGTATAGCACCATGTTGGAGTCGAGTTTATTTGCTTTTCGCAGTGTTGATGCCCAAGGTATCTCTAAACAACTTTTATAACCCATCAAAAAAGCACAAGATACAGGGCGATTTTGATGGTATTGAACCACCAGAGTGGTGTTTAACTGGCTTGATAAAATATTTCTAAAAAAAGACTTAGAGTATACTGGGGTGCCAAGGTCGCGCATGTTGGTAGAAAATACTTGGTAGAAATCGTCTAAGAGTTCATTCTTACCTGTCTTAAACATTAAGTGGTTTTTCATGCCTTTTTTGATTTGAGCCCTGACTTTGGTGCCTATATCACTCCAAAGTTGCTCGCTTGTTTTAGGTAGGGCCAAAAACATACTCATTTTGTCGGTTTTGCAAGGCATGCCTTCTCTTGGCGCAGACTCGCGGATCTCGACATGGGATGCTTCTTGTTTTTTTGCGTAAGAATCTGCATGCTGAATGAGTTGCTGTTCAATCGACTTGTTATCAGACAGGGGGCCGCCATAATTAAAATAGGGGACGGAGGTCATATATGAGCCAAAAAGTTGGCTCTTGGTGTGTACAACGGGAAGCACTCCGACAATGGATTGGTTGTCATCAAGGGCCGCAAAGTAACAAGCAGTTTGGCCAAAACTCTGTTCAATAATGTTTTTAAAATCAAAACGGTGATAAATGCAGCTGGCGTTGTGCGCATCAACGTAATTATCCCAAGCATTTTTATCGTCAATTGATGCTTCCCTTACTTGGTATCGTGTTGCAGGGGTGTCGTTAGCGCGGCAGGCCATCTCTACTATGTGTAAGGGAAAGGAGGCGGGAGGTGGTGAAGGCTGTGGTGTCAGCGTTTGTTTTTTAAATTGCTTTAGGGTGGTTTCAATTGTTTTTATGTCTGCTGAGACCGTTTGCATTTCAATCAAAATCTGATCAATGGGTTGCTGGGTTTTTTTTAGTTGCCCTATCTGTCGAGATAGCTTGCCCTTAGTCGTATGTAATTGCTTTAGTTGTGCTTTTAGCTCGGCAGTAGAGGGCAGTTGGTCGTTCATGTTTGGTGGTTACCCTTTAAATTCGAGAATGGCATTTACGATTCGTTGTGCAGCTAGGCCATCACCGTAGGGGTTATGCGCTTGAGACATTGTCGCATATACTTCTGGGTTGGTTAAAATAGACAGTGTATTGTCTATAATCGCCTTAGAATTGGTGCCTACTAGCTTAACGGTACCCGCTGCAACGGCTTCTGGGCGCTCAGTAACTTCACGAGTAACTAATACGGGTTTACCAAGCGATGGTGCTTCTTCTTGAATGCCCCCCGAATCAGTAATAACAAGGTCACATTTATCTAGCAGCCAGACAAAGGGGAGGTAATCTTGAGGTGGTATGAGTTGAATATTGCTACATTTGCTGAGTAATTCATGCACTGGTTTCTGTACGTTTGGGTTTAAGTGTACCGGGTAAACCAGTAGCCAGTTGGGGTTGTGATTGGCTATCTGTTGTAGTGCGTTGCAAAAGTCGACAAACCCCTGGCCAAAATTTTCTCTGCGATGACCTGTAATTAGAATTAATTTTTCTGGGTTGTTATTAATCGAGGTTATGGTTCTCTCCGGTAAGGAGGGCCAGTCAGACGGTTGGTAATCATTGATGCTAGCTTGAACTTCAAGTAACGCATCGATCACCGTGTTGCCCGTAACAAGTATGTTATCTTCATTGATGTTTTCTGCTAATAAATTATTCTTTGAGCCTTCGGTCGGTGCAAAATGCAAGCTGGCAAGTCGTCCAATCAGGCTCCTGTTGGCTTCTTCAGGAAAGGGGGCTTGCATATTCCCTGTACGAAGCCCTGCCTCTACATGACCCACTGGAATTCCAAGATAAAATGCGGCCAAACCTGCGGCAAAGCAAGTGGTGGTATCTCCATGCACCAGTACAATGTCTGGTTTGCATTCGCTTAGGACGGTTCTTAGTCCTATTAATATGCGGGAGGTGATATCGAATAAGTCTTGATTGGCTTTCATTATATCGAGATCAAAATCAGGCGTTATATTAAACAGAGCAAGAACCTGGTCTAACATCTCTCTATGCTGTGCCGTAACTGCTACAAGGCTATCAATACCTTCTGTCTGTTCCAGTGCTTTTACCACGGGAGCCATTTTTATGGCTTCTGGGCGGGTGCCAAAGATTGAAAGAACCTTTATTAATGGTTTGGAAGAGGGCATTGGTAAACCTTGTCGTTAATCAGAGAGGTTGGGTGTTATTTTGTGATGCCGCGAGTATCCACTACCATCTTTTCAATAAACACGGTTGGTTGAATGGTTTTGAATTCTTTGTGATCAACAAGAATCAATAGGATGTCCGCTTTTTCTATTGCTTCATTATAAGGTGTTAATTCAAATTCAGGGTGTGACTTAATATTGGGTTCGCAGATAAGTAAGTCAGCAATGTCTTTGGCTTTTAGAGCTTTCACGATTTCATGGGCAGGGGATTCGCGTAAATCATCCACATTGGCTTTAAACGCAAGGCCAAGGCATGCGATTACCGGACGGCGAAACTTGTTTGCTTTTTCAGTGACCTTATCGATTACCCATTGCGGCTTGCTATCATTTACTTCTCGTGCCGCGCGAATAAGCTTGGCCTTGTCACCGGCGCGATCAATGATAAACCAGGGGTCAACTGCAATGCAGTGTCCGCCGACACCTGGGCCTGGCTGTAGAACGTCGACACGAGGGTGTCGGTTCGCTAAAGAAATTAATTCCCATACATCGATGTGTTCTATGTCACAAATAATGGACAATTCGTTGGCGAAGGCGATGTTTACATCTCGAAATGAATTCTCTGTTAGCTTGGACATTTCTGCGGTTTTTGCGCTGGTACGTAATACTTCGCCATTAACAAATTCTTCGTAGAACGACGCTGCGATTTCTGTTGCGGCCTGAGTGGTGCCGCCAACGATGCGATCATTTTGAATAAGTTCAATTAATATACGGCCAGGAAGCACCCGTTCTGGGCAGTGGGCAACATAGATGTCATTAATGACATCAAGACCTTCTTCTTGTAATATTTTTGCAACTACATCATCTGTTGTGCCAACAGGGCTGGTAGATTCAAGAATGATCAAGTTGCCTGGCTTGATGTGGGGGATGATGGCGCGGGTTGCCGATTCAACGTAAGAAAGGTCTGGTTTGTGATTGTCTTTAAAAGGCGTTGGGACAGCAATGATAAAAATATCGGCAGGAGAAGGCTCGGTAGCTGCTTTCAATTTGCCGCTATTAACCGCCGATTTAACCAATAAGTCCAAATCAGGTTCAACGATGTGTATCTCGCCTCGGTTGATTGTGTCGACAACTTGCTGTGATACGTCAACCCCCAAAACATCATACCCTTTTGTGCCAAGGAGGGATGCGGTCGGTAGGCCAATATAGCCCAACCCTAATACGCAAATTGAATTGAACTTAGCCATGCTTATCCTCTTGATATTTTTAGAGTTTACGCTGAAATAAAGGCGCGAACTTTAGCATTTTTCTTAATGAAATTCTTTAAATAATAGATCAAAAACGGGTAAAGATAGTAATCTTATGGCATAAAAAAACCCGCAAACAAAAGTTTGCGGGTTTTTTAAACGAGATAACCTAAACGATATTAGGCTTTCTTGTTTTGCTTACGACGAGCCATTCCAAGACCAGCTAATCCTAGGCCGAAAAGCGCTAGAGTGCCAGGCTCAGAAACTGGAGTTACATCTTCTACGTAAACAACCAGGTCATTGAAATCAAAGTCGCCGCCATCTTCAAAAGCAACTATACGATCATCGCTTTCCCATGTTTCACATAGGTGAAGGTTTGATGCGTCACAGCCGTAGGTGACCTCTGATCCAAGGTTGATTTTCTGATCTTGGCCTGCAATTGAGATGAATCTGTCTGTGCCGCCAGCATTTTTATCTGACTCAGAGTGGATAAGTGTAGATCCATTCGCCATATAAAATCCGAAATCACTGCTTGAAAAGTTGCCAACTTCAATGCCGTCAACTCGAACGGTGGTTTGGCTACCGTTAACACCAAAAGTAACTTTTGAGTAAGTGTTGGTCTGTGCAACCGCTCCACTATAGTTGCCCACGCCGTAAGCAGCATATGATCCTGCTACGTAGGTGCCAACATCAGAGCCTACGAACAACTCAACATAGTCATTTCCGTTGTAGATACCAAAGCTTTGCGTTGACTGCCCGCCAGTGATTTCGATAAGGAAAGTAGCGGAGCTACCTCCAGCATCTGTAGATGTGAATAGTGCATCTGTAGAAGCGATCGTTGTATCGGTATCACCTAGGACATTAATTGTAGATCCGTCTTGGATCAGGGTGCCGTTGATGATTTCGTTTAAATTTACTTCTGATCCATCATTAACTGTCAAAGCGCTAGCTGAAGCGCTTACAGCTAAAAGAGATGCTGCTAATAGGGCTTTTTTAAAAAACATATTGTTCTCCATATAGAGTCTAGTAGGTGTGTGACCAGGCTATCTTGACGTGAGACCCTTGGTTTTCCGTCCCAATTTCGCAATTGGTTTGGCTTTTTCCTTGTAATGTGTGTGTTCGGTTTTTAAGGCCGAGTTACATGCGCTATTACTAAAGCATGTTTCGTGCCAATTAAAAATATCGTTATAAAACAAGCCTTTACGGAGTTTGTGTCGAGGGGCAGGGCGCGCGTGTAAATTTTATCGACACTTTTCCCTGTGGATTAAAGGTTTTTTGCTTTTTTCAGGTGTTCTGCAATTTCGGTGTTAGTGGGTGCTAATGCTAAGGCTTCTTTTAGTATCGTGATTGCTTTGTCTTTGTTTCCATTTTGCGAGAGTATCCAGCCATATGTGTCGCATATGGGGGCGCTTTTAGGAGCTAATGTATATGCCTTAAGGGCGCTGCTGATAGCTCTGCTGTCTCCTTGTGTTTGATATAGCCATGCCAGATTGTTTAATGAGATCACATCATTGGGTTGAAGCGCTATTGCTTTTTCAAATAATGTAATTGCGCTCATGTACTCTTTGTCGATAAGTAGCATGTTGCCCTTTTCTCTTAAGGGTTGACCTGTTTTTGGAAGTGCGGTTGCCCATTCGTCTAGGAATGTGATGGCTAAGGGCTTATCAGATTGTCGGATTATCGAGTACAGCTTTTCACCCGTGGTATTGTTTTTAGATGTGTCCCAGGCAGATTTTGCGTAGGTGTAGGCTACGTCAGGCTTGTTCTCTGCTATTGCTATATCTGTAAGCAGTAGGTTTGACCGGGCACTGGTTGCGTCTAATTTTTGATATTGTGCGGCGACTTTTTTTGCCTCTGTTATGTTACCACTTGTTGTTTCTAGGCTGACGAGGCTAGCGAGGAAAAACAAGCTGTCTGGGGCGATTTTCAAGGCATTAATGATGTGTTTTCTAGCGTTTGAGGTGTCTTTGTCCCTTAGTGCTTTCTGAAGTAAGAGATTGTGTACTTTGAGGATTTGATTTCTCGAAACGGGGAGAGTGCTGTTAAGGGTAAAGGCTTTTTGTGCTTGTGTAAGTGATTGGGCTAGGTTATTTTTTTGTAAATATAGCTGGCTCAGGGCTATGGGTGGGCCAATACTGGTTTTGTAGGCGCTTTGGAGGTCGGTCATCATTTTTTCGATGCCATCTCCGCGTTCAGATTCAACCATTGCCGTGGCCAGTCCCATGTAAGCCTTGACGTGATCGGGTGATTGCTTTATTAAACGTAGGAATGTTTTTTGGGCATTCTTGGGCTGTTTGTCCGCTAATTCTATTAACGCCAATGCATAAAGAGCGTCTACGTTGCTGTTATCTATAGCGATGGATCTTTTGAAAAAAGGCTTACCCTTGCGTACGTCACCCTTGCTTGATTCAAGTGCACCAACAAGAAAGTTAAGTCGAGAGTTGGAAGGCATCTCTTTAAGGGCGGCATAGAAGACCGGTTTCGTTTTATCTAGCCCCACTTGCATGTAAAGTTTTAGTAATTGTTTTTGTATATCTATAACATCGGGGTTTGCTTTGTACGCCAACTCTAGTTGTGATAGAGACTCTGTTAGCTTTCCATTGGAGGCGTAATAATCGGCTATTGCCATTCTGAGGCGATAACGTTCAGGGGCTAGTGCTAGTGCTTTTTTAAGGGCGTCTATTCCTTCAGTTTCGCTTCCAGTGGCAAGTGCCGCTAAACCATAAAGGGCAAGCATTTCTGCATTTCCACTTCTGGCTTTGACTTCTTCTTTTAGCATGGCGACAACTTTGTTAGGTTGCTTTAAGCTAAGTTGTGTCCGGGCAAGTAATGCTATTGCTCTGTTTGATGCGGTTTCTGGATCAAACCCCTTAGAAAAATAGGCTTCTGCGCCTTCTATGTCTCCCTTTTTCAAGCTTAATAGGCCGAGAAGGTTGCGGCTCTGAAGATTTGAGCTGGATTTGTTTAGTTCTGTTAATAACAATTCGGCTTTGTCATATTCTCCATTTTTGTAGAGTTCGACAGCCTCCTTGAATTTTGATTGCTTTTCAGCGGCTTGAGGGTTATTGCTGGCTAGTATTCTAGAATAAATAAGTGCTTCGCTTGATCTTCCTGAAGCTGAAAGTACCTTGATTAATGAATTTAATATTTTGGTTTTTTGGGGGAGGGTGATGTCTGTTTCATCTAGAGACAGCAGGGCATCACTTAGTAAGCTGTCGCTTAGGTCCAGGTCGTTTTGTTTGTAGGCGATGGATGCATTTAGCAGGAGTGCGTCGGTATGTGTAGGGGTGTGTTGTAATGCTCGCTCTGTGGCTAGCAGTGTTTCTGGAATATTGTTTTGCTTCATTAACAGAGTAGCGCTCAGATATTCGTATTCTGCCTTATCCGTTGTTGCAGTAGATAGACTTTCAATAACCTGCAGGGCGCTGGCAGCCTCAGAGTAGTGATCCTGAGATAGTTTTGATTTAAAGGTGATGTATGCTTTGGTTAGTTTTTGTGCGTTAGTGAGGTTGAGGTTGAGGTTGAGGTTGTTTAGTGTATTAAGTGCGCTTCTGTATTTTCCTCGCATAAGGTAGGCTTTGGATAAGAGAAGCGTGGTTTCTGTGTTGTTGGAGTCTTTGTGAGGCTCTAACAGCGCTATGGCGCCTGCTGCTTGACCGATAGCTATATTGATTTGAGCGGCCAGATTGACGGCCTTTAGTGATTTGGGGGCGGTTCTTAGGGCATTCTTCGACTCGATAATGGCCGCTCTGTACTGACCTTGATTTACATATGCTTGAGCGCGTTTAAGCGTTGAGTTTAGTGTTTGAGATGCGTCTTCTTGTTGCGAGCCGCAGCTTATGGTTAGTAACGTTGAGATGATTAAGGCGAGGGTGTATGTAGTGCGAGTACAATCCAATTTCATGTTGAAATCCATTGATAAGTTTTACATTAGAATATCTAAGGCTAGATTAATGCAAAACTTATCAAGATGGCAGTTCATTAGCAACTGGAATGTCGAGTTATTCTGAGGTGTCGTTGCTAATCAATTGTTTTATATGCAGGAACATTATAGCTACTTATCAGCTTGTAAGGATTTATTGTGGAGACTTGAAACTTTCAGTCACCCTGTTTTAATCCCTCCAAAGTGATTGCTTCTGTAGGTTCCCACTTATACCTTGATGTTTGGGGCAGGTTCGGCTGGAGTGAGTGGTGTCACTGTTTGGTTTTTTTATGAGTTTATTATTTATTCAATTACTTTGTTTACGGTACTGCTGTATACGCTTTGTAGGTCATCTAAGTCTATTGTCGCTATTTTGAATGTCCAGGTGCCTGAGGCGAGATTTTCAAATTTATATTTTGCTGTACTTGAATTCTCAGAGTATGTTAGCTCTGTTGAGTTGGAGGGGATGGTGTAGGTTAGTGATTCGCCAGTGGTGAGGTTTGTGTATGCGATCTTGTAGCCTTGTATTTCATCCGCAGACAGTGCCGCATTGTTGTCTCGAGTAGTGGGGACGTCCCATCCTAGGGTTGCATTTTTTGCTTCAGCAGCAGCAAGTGCTTCGGCTTCAGCAGCAGCAAGTGCTTCAGCAGCAGCAAGCGCTTCGGCTTCAGCAGCAGCAAGTGCTTCAGCAGCAGCAAGTGCTTCGGCTTCAGCAGCAGCAAGTGCTTCGGCTTCGGCAAGCGCTTCAGCTTCTGCAAGTGCTTCAGCAGCAGCAAGTGCTTCGGCTTCGGCTTCTGCAAGCGCTTCAGCGGTAGCAAGTGCTTCGGCTTCGGCTTCTGCAAGCGCTTCGGCTTCGGCTTCGGCTTCTGCTAGTTCTTTGGCCTCAGCAGCAGCAAGTGTTTCAGCGGTAGCCAATGCTTCAGCGGCAGCCAATGCTTCAGCGGCAGCCAATGCTTCAGCGGCAGCCAGTGCTTCAGCGGCAGCCAATGCTTCAGCGGCAGCCAATGCTTCAGCGGCAGCCAGTGCTTCAGCGGCAGCCAGTGCTTCAGCGGTAGCCAGTGCTTCAGCGGCAGCCAGTGCTTCAGCAGCGGATTCACCGGGGTCAGGTACAACTGGAGTAGATGCAACTGGAGTAGATTCGCCGGGATCAGGCTCAGCCGGAACAGTTACAACCGGAACAGTTACAACCGGAACAGTTACAACCGGAACAGTTACAACCGGAACAGGGTCTGCAGGTTCAGGGTCTGCAGGTTCAGGGTCTGCAGGTTCAGGGTCTGCAGGTTCAGGGTCTGCAGGTTCAGGGTCTGCAGGTTCAGGGGTTATAGTGCCTATTGTGTCGGGGGTGTTGGTGTTAGGGGTGCTGTTTGCGGGTTTGAATCCATCAGTGCCGCTTTCCGATGCCCCACAACCAGCTAAAAAACTTATTAAAAAAACTACAATGAATACATTTTTTAATAACAACATGAGCTACTCCAGCACCAAATTTCTTTTCTTAATCCAATTCTAGGAAGGGGCGGAGCTTAACTCAAGCAAATTTATAGGTAAATGGTTGATTTGTGAGAAGCTTCACAGGGTAACGGTGGATTAGTTCTTGGTCATAACGGGCTTTTTATTCATTTAACTGAATATAGACAATATTACTTTAAATTCGGAAGTGAAATTGAGGTAATACAGTAATATACTACGCTCAAGTTGTTTTATAGTTGAAAAGGGGATAACGTTAGTGAAGGTATCTATATACGGTTCAGGGTATGTCGGATTGGTAACAGGGGCTTGCTTTTCTGAGATGGGCCATGATGTTTTGTGTGCTGATGTGGATGCGAAGAAAGTTGAAGCACTACTTGCCGGGGACGTCCCGATATATGAGCCCGGGCTCTCGGATATGGTGATAAAGGGTGTTCAGGCTGGAACACTCAATTTTACGACTGACCTGGAGAAGACTGCTAAGCACGGAGATTGTGTATTTATAGCCGTAGGAACACCACCTGATGAAGACGGTTCTGCGGATTTAAAGTATGTTTTATCGGTGGCAGACAGTGTTGGCTCGCACATTGAGGGGTACACCGTTGTTATTGATAAATCGACGGTCCCCGTAGGGACAGCTAAGAAGGTAGAAGCATCCATCAACGCCGCCTTATCCCGCAGGGGCGCTGATGTTGAATTCGATGTAGTCTCAAACCCTGAGTTCCTTAAGGAAGGCGCTGCTGTATCCGACTTCATGAAGCCGGATAGGATAATCGTTGGCTCTGAAAGTGATCGAGCGATAGCGCTTATTAAAGAATTATATGCTCCCTTTAATCGTAACCACGACAGGCTCCTTGTGATGGATACTGTTTCTGCTGAATTGACAAAGTACGCCGCCAACTCAATGTTGGCGACAAAAATTAGCTTCATGAATGAGATGTCTAATATAGCTGATGCGGTGGGTGCTGATATTGAGCAGGTTAGATTAGGTATAGGCTCAGATCCGCGTATTGGCTTTCAGTTTATTTACCCGGGTGCTGGTTATGGAGGCAGTTGTTTTCCCAAAGATATCACTGCACTTCATCGAACTGCTGGAAAATTCGGTTACAACGCACAAATGCTCAAAGCGGTTGATGATATTAACAACGCTCAAAAAGAGGTGGTTTTTAGTAAGATCCATAAATACTTTGATGGTGATCTATCTGGAAAGAAGATCGCTTTGTGGGGGTTATCGTTTAAGCCCAATACTGATGATATGCGTGAGGCTCCTAGCCGAGTGCTGATGGAAGCGTTATGGGACGCTGGAGCCAGTGTTACTGCTTACGACCCTAAGGCAATGGAGGAGACTGCTCGAATCTACGGAGATCGTGAAGACTTTTCATTGGTCGAGACCAAAGAAGAAGCGACCATTAACGCTGATGCGTTGGTTATTATGACGGAATGGAATAATTTCAGGGCGTTAGATTTTAAGCAGCTCGAGAATGATTTGTCTAATAACGTTTTGTTCGATGGTCGTAATATATTTGACCCTGCGATGGTAGAGGGCAAAGGGTTTGCCTATTATGGAATCGGCCGAGGAAGAAGGTAGCCATAAATTGAAAGCGCTTTTCGTGGTCAGAAGGCTCTCATTCTTTAGGGTTTTGTCGGATTTCTTTACGCCGCACTGTTGTTTGCGCCCCTAAGTGTTTGAAATTAAAGTGAATGTCAGGTTGGTATGTTTATTGCTTTTCCTGGCTTGCTATATAATTGAAATTTACCTAACGCTAGAGAATTGGAATATGAAAACAAAAACAAAGATAGCTTCACTACTTTTAACCTGGAGCTTTTCATTGGCTAGCCAGGCGACAGTTTTCAATTTTGAAGACTTAAATGCTAATAATGGTGGTATTAGCGATCGTTTGGATACTATTCATTCTAGCTTTGATGATAATACTGAGCAGTTCTCTTGGGATGTGGATTTCAATTCAGACCCTACAGATGTTGATGGGTTTTGGTTGGTTGTGAATAATGGACCAAATCCAAAAAGCGCCGATGTAAACGAACTTGCTATCATGTATGGAGATATGGCTACAGGAACACTTACTACTTACGTTTATAACGGCTTAAATAATGCGAATAGCTTCATTAACCCGGCAATATATCTACAGACTGATACATTTGCAGTCGATTCTAGTAGTATCAGTATAGATATTGATGCAACTGCAATTAACGCTTGGAACGGTGGAGGCAGTGATTATTCCGGTATTAGCTTCGATGAAAATATAGGTATTTGGTTCCATGTTTCTACGGACTCAAGTTTTGAGTATCTAGATGGCATGCTAGAAAGCTACTCATACGGTTCTCAAGGTTGGTACGACAAGAAGAACCTTACTGCCACAGTGGTTCCAGAGCCCGGCTCTTTGGCTCTTTTGGGGCTTGGTTTAGCGGGTCTTGGTTTTAGCCGACGTCGCGCCAAATAACCTAACGTATTAATAAAAAAGCCCTCTTTGTAGAGGGCTTTTTTTATTGGTCGGTAATCGTTATCCCATACTTTTTGATCAGGTCATAAAGAGTGGGCCTGGTTACCCCGAGGTATTTTGCGGCAGACGATATTTGGCCGCCTGCTAGGTTTATTGCTTTGATAATGGCCGTTTTTTCTGCTTCTTGACGAATTTGCCGGAGATTAATGGACAGGTCTTCGTGATGTGGCAGCGAAAGGTCTTCTACCGAAATAGTTTTCTCATCCGCCATAATGACAGCACGCTTTATTTTGTTTTCTAGTTCTCGAACGTTGCCTGGCCATTCGTAGCTTTCAATTGCAGCGGCTGCCTCGGCGGTGAAGCCTTTAATTTTTCTATTCTGAGCGTCGCAGTATTTTGACAATATGTGGCGGGCTAAAAGGATTTTGTCGCCGATTCTTTCTCGAAGCGGGGGTAGCTCTACAACAATCTCACTAATTCTATAATATAAGTCTTCTCGGAACGTTTTTTCTGCCACCATCTCGGTTAGGTTTTTGTTGGTCGCACAGACAACCCTTACATCAACATCAATTTCATCTCTGCCGCCTAAGCGCTCGATGGTGCGCTCCTGCAAAAAACGTAACAGCTTGGCTTGTAACGACAGGGGCATGTCACCGATTTCATCCAAAAAGAGGGTGCCGCCATTAGCAACTTCAACTTTACCTAGTGTTCTTTTGGTTGCGCCTGTAAAGGCACCTTTTTCGTAACCAAATAACTCGCTTTCCATTAAGTTTTCGGGAACTGCAGCACAATTTATGGCGACGAAACGCTTGCTAGCACGAGGGCTTAAGTTGTGTATGGCTTTAGCAATCACTTCTTTTCCCGTGCCGGACTCCCCAAGCACAAGGCAGGTGACATCAACGGGGGAAACTTTTTCTACCGTTCGGCAAACTGCTAGCATTGTTGCATCAGATGCAATAATCCCGCTCAGCGGAGCTTGAGCGGTAGCCTGTAGTCGGCGATTCTCTTCTTCTAGCGCTGCCATTTGGTGAGCGCGTTGTACAATTAAATCTAAGGTGTCTGTGTTTACGGGTTTTTGATAAAAATCATAAGCCCCTAGCGCTACTGCGCGCAGTGCATTGTTGTAGTCATGGTAACCTGTGACGACAACTATTTTGGTGTTTGGCGCCAATTTGAGTGTTTCTTGGATTGTTTTAAAGCCTTCTTCTACACCTTCTTCATCAGGCGGAAGACCTAAATCTTGTATGACGACAGGTGGTTCTTCTCTTCGAATTGCGGCGATAGCATTTTCTCTGTCGCCAGCGATGATTACGTCATATTGATCAAAGTGCCAGCGAAGCTGACTTTGGAGGCCAGGATCATCTTCAACGATTAAAAGTTTCGGTTTTTTTTGAACTTGATTCATTGGGTGTTTTCAGTATTAGATTGGTTAATATTAAGCGGGTTTGTGTAGCGGTATTTGAAGAGTAAACAATGAGCCTTCACCCAATGTACTATCAACAGAAAAGTCACCTCCAAGTGACTTTATAAACTCTCTCGTCTGGTATACGCCAATGCCCATACCTTTGCCAGACTTTGTTGTGTCGAAAGGTTTGAATAAGCGTTCCTTTATGAATTGTTGAGACATGCCTTCACCGTTATCTTCAACTTCGATTCTTATAATGTCGTCATTTAGGGATAACGTTATGTCAATGAAGCCATCCTTGTTGGTAGCCTCTTGAGCATTTTTTATAAGGTGCACCATAACCATTTCGAAATGATCCCTGTCTAAGGTTACTTTAGGCGCTACATCCGCTAATCGAAGGGAAGGAATTGGGTGACGGTCATGGCATTTTTTACATGCATCCACGAGGATCTTGTTTAGGTCAATTTTGCCAACTACGGGGCTGGCCACCTGATCCTTTTGTTGTAGTTTTTGTAGTAAATTGTTCATGCGTTTGACTGAGTTGTCAATTGTACCAATGGCATCCTCAATAAACGCCGGGTTTTCTTTGTGTTTGGCTGCATTTTCTACAACTAAAGCTTGTTGGGCAATAAGGTTTTTAAGATCGTGCATAACGAAAGCGGTAAGTTTGTTGTAAGCGTCAAACTGCTTTGACTCAACAAGCTGCTCGGCTGATACATGCCTTGCAATATAGTTAGAAACTTGACGCCCAACTGTTTTAAGTAAATCTAGGTCTTCCCACGTAAGTTGAGTTTCGAGAGGGGGATTCGCTAATCCCATAAACCCGATAAGTTCATCATCGTTTATTAGTGGGATAATTATCCAAAGATTAGATATTTCGTACACCCAGCCAGGGAGCATTTCATTCATGTTGCTTGTTTGGTTGTCACTGTCTGCGCCTGGAGAAAACACCCATTCTTGATCGTGTAATGCACGACAAAAATCAGTATTTTTTTGTTCGGTTATATCCATGTTTGGCAATTCTAGGTTGTGAGTTGCTACCGGCCAATAGCCACCACTGTCATTGTCGGCCCAAATGCAACCGCCTGGGCTTTTAAATGTAGAGGCAACGGCTTTTATTGCGCGTTTATGGAAATCACCTTCATCAGAGGGCTGGGAGAGGTAATGTATGAGTCTAAGCCACTCATTACGGTAGTCGTATTTGTGATGAAAAAAGTTTTTGTCTATTACGACACTGAGTCGTGTTCGTATCGTTCGGCTTACGAAGATAACGACGACAGCGACACAAGCGGAGAATATTAGTACAACCTGTAAAATGATGCCCCAGCTACCACCATAGAGTTTGATATAGTACCCGCCAGCAGCCATCAGTGATAAGAAGAAACCGGCAGTTGTTAAGCTAGTAGTGTAAAAAGCAATAGGGCGTGAAATTGACAATTTGGTGCGCTGTACCGGGCTGTTAAGAAAAGAGATGAGTCCAATCGTTAATAGCAATGCGCTTGTCCCGCTAATGGCCCCGCGAGCGTACCAGAGATCATAGTCGATCTGTTTGAATACCAATCCATGCGCGAATAAGTAGAGGTCATATAGGAAAATGGAACCCGCTGAAATGGATAGTAGTTTGACGTGTCTTTCTTGGTCAGTGTTTCGATATAGCTGTTCTACAGATACTAGGCCGAGAATAGCAAGTAGTAATCCGTTCCAGATGTATATGGGGTTAGTTGATAGGTCTAATGATTGAGATTTTGAGAACACTAAGATGTTCAGTGTTAATAGCGTTAGCCATAAGCCGTGAATGAGCCAGTAGAAACGTTTTGGGATGGGTACTGAAGAACCTATTTTTAGTGAGCTCAATATGGCGGCGAACCATGTGCCGTTTTTTAATATCTCAAGCAAAGGAATATATTGTAGGTACTTTGGACTGGAGTAGGCGAAACTTACAAAAAAATTAAACAAAGCATTGCCAAGCACAGCAATGGATAAAAAGAAGTGTGTTTGTTGTTTGTGTAGGGTGTAAAGGGAAACTAAAAATAGAACGCTAAATAGAATTGCGCCTCCGCTATAACTTAGACTACTAATGTGTTGGGAAAACACGTTATTTTTTATGCTCCATTTGTGTCAGGCTGGGATTGTTTTGGTTTTTCGTAAAGTTGCGCTTATTCGTTCCATCGCTCTTTCAAATAATTGGCCTGACTCAAGGATGTGGAAGTACCCTTTTTGTATCGCCATAGCCACGTCTTTTTTAGGTCTTTCAAGCGACTTGATGCCATACCTGTTAACGAAGACGTAGGTGTCGGTTTCAATGAGTTTTGCGCTTAACTTGCAGCGGATGCTTTTTGTGTTGGGTTCTTCCATTGTGATCCAGCTTCCGATAGGTAGGGATTCGGCTTTTTGTAGTGATTTGAAATGTAATGCATTTTGTTTTACTAATTGTCTTTCAAGGGCGGTCATTTGCTGCCATGACTTATCAGGTGCAGTATCTGTGAGTCCGAGCGCCTTTTTTTGAGTTTCATTAAGTTGCTGCTGCTTTATATCGTGTGAGCGCCCCTCACAAGACATTTTCAGGTCGTTAAGTAGTGTTGGCAGTAGCGTGTTCCATTCTTCATTTTGAGCGTTAGCTTTTTTGATGCCGTTTTGGATTCTGCCCGTGAGATGAGGAACCAACTTCATGGCTCGTAGTTGCGATTTTTCGTCGGTGTGGGGTTGGATTACCCAGATGAGGTCGTCAATAACCTGTACGGCATCTAACCATTCAGGGGATTGTACGCCGTGACGTAAATGGTTGCTTAGTAGAAATTTGTGCCAATGTTTAACAAGGAACTCTGAAACACTTGAAGGTAGCGTTGCGTTCTTAATGCGTTCACTGATTGTTTCGCGTACTACGCTCCGTGCTTTTTCAGTTTTTGCTTTTCCTAAAGCCGCTTCGCTGGTGCGCTTTTCTATAACGATTGCGCGATGCTGTTCTGTCGCGAGCTGTGACTCAAGTAATTTGAGCTGTTCTTTGAATATATTTAAACTACCGTCATACCGGTCATGAATTTCTTGGACTATGAGTTGAATTAGGGAATAGAGGATATCCTGTTTTTCTTTGTCCTCACTGTTTAGTCCAACAGTGGATTCAGCTAGTTTGTTAATGAGCAATCGAGCCGGATGATTCGTGTCTTCAAAAAAAGTTTTATCTTTTAATGCGACCTTAAGTATTGGGATTTGAAGTCGCCCAATAAGGGCTTGGACAGTAACAGGTAGGTTTTGGTCGTCGAGAACAAAGTCGAAAAACATAGCAACTAAATTTATAACGTTCTCATCGGGTTCTTCTAACGACTTTCCTTCTTTGTTAGTGTTCGATGGCTGTAAAATAGTTTGAACAATGTCTCTGATATAATTTCGACCAGATTCAGCTTCATACGGTCTTTGCGTTTGAGCGTATGTTAGGTCTTGGATTAGTTGATCTTGTTCAATTGCTGGTCCGTTAAACTGAAAACGAGAGAGCAATCCAGGAATCGAGTTCCCATCAGTCTGAAAAGTCGACAGCAGTTGCGAGAGTTCACTGAACCCGGGGGTAGCATGCGCAGCGGCAGCGGATATTTGTGATTCTAGCGATTGTGTTGCAGTTTGAGCAAGGTTGTTTTGATGAGGCGTCTTGGTGTTTTGGGGTATTGGTTGTTGATGTTGTTGTGGGCGCGCATTGGGTTTGATCTTAGGCAAAATGCCTGCATTTATTAGAAATTCATTCGCAAGGTTAATGATCTTGTTATGCTTGCGCGCAACAATACGATCAAATTGCTTGAAAAATATAATGCGATTTTGCAAGCTAAGGTCAATAAAGTCAGTTGCTTTACTAAATGCTTCACAAATCTGAGCGGGATCTAGAGGGTTGTTTGATTCATTGATGTCGATATTAGGTATCAAAAAGTCGAGACGTAGCACGAGGTGATAAAGGCTTTCTTGGCAGTCATTGCGGGCCTTACTTATGGTGCTGGAGAGGGCGACGTTTTTTTCCATTTCGTCATTGCCAACTAAACCAAGCCCTTCAAATTCTGATTGTGTCGATGTTTCATTTGAAGGGAAGGATGAGACTTTTTTAGCGCTGTGTAGTGATGAAAATAACAATTCAAATTGTTTTCTGCTTAATCTGATTTCTCTCATTGTATCAAAGAAATCATTTTGTTCTTTATTTGTACCGGCTTTGCCTGCAAGTTCAAAAAACAGGTCGTCGCATGAGACAAAGCATTCTGTAAGTTGGTTGATAAGAATGCTTAGACTGTTATCCCGTACCTGTTTAACGATAGAGGGCAGCGCACGAGTCACTTGGTTTGCTCCGGCGAGTCTGATAGACGATGCCGACTGTTTGCGAGGATCAGTACTCATAACGTTCTCATAATCTTAGATAAACGGATTCATATGAGGGTATTTTTTCATACTTACGATATTTAACCAATACAAAATAACCCACATAGTACATTTAATGTACTATGTGGGTTATTTTGACGTCATTTAGATCGAAATAACGTCTCTATTAGTGTTGTAGCAGCATTAAGAGGGGTAGTTTCACCCATGCTAACCTGCTGAACCAGCTCGTTTTTCTTGATAGAGCACGCCGGGTTTTTGCTTAATCTTAAATCCAGTAGTTCGTGAATCAGAGATTGCATCCATTCAATATTTTGGGATTTACGCTTGTTGTCTCGAAACGTCTGTAGGTCGTCGTCATCAAAGTAGCGAGCAATAAGCTGCCATATGCTATCAATATTCTTCTTTTCTAGGGCTGAACATGTGAGCACTGATGGTTGCCATTTCTCATGCGATTTTACTAAATGTAAGGCGTTTTCGTAGTGTGCTTTTGCCTGTTTTGCGAGCATTTGGCTCTCACCGTCGGCTTTATTGACGATGATTGAGTCTGCGAGTTCCAATATGCCTTTTTTGATCCCTTGAAGCTCATCGCCAGCATTAGGGAGCATAAGTATCAAGAAAAAATCTACCATGCCAGACACTTGATACTCCGACTGCCCGACACCAACGGTCTCGACGATGATGACGTCGTAGCCAGCTGCTTCACATAACAAGATGGCTTCACGGGTTTTTTGTGCGACACCACCCAGTGAACCGGAAGTAGGGGAGGGTCTTATGAACGCATTATTATGTTGAGATAAAAGCTCCATTCTGGTTTTATCGCCGAGGATGCTTCCTCCTGTAATTGGAGAGCTAGGGTCAACTGCTAGCACAGCGACCTTTTTTCCTAATGATATCAGGTGGAGGCCAAAAGCTTCTATAAAAGTAGATTTTCCTACGCCAGGAATGCCCGTTATTCCAATCCGCAAACTATTGCCGGTTTTAGGAAGGACGGCATCAAGCAGCGCTTGAGCATCCTCTCTGTGGGACTCTAGGCTACTTTCAGTTAAGGTGATTGCTTTTGCAAGGGCTCTGCGGTTGCCTTGCAAAAGTTTTTCAGTATCAATTGTGTTCATGGTTGTACTATTTTTGTGCCTTATTGATTTCCATAAGTACGTCTTTGGCGGCAAGCGGTATCTTTGTTCCTGGCCCGAAAATACCTTTGACCCCAGCTTCATATAGGAAGTCGTAATCCTGCCGTGGAATTACGCCACCTGCAACGACGATGATGTCCGTTGCATCTTGTGCTTTTAATTCAGCCAACAGGTCAGGGATTAATGTTTTGTGTCCCGCCGCCTGTGAAGACACTCCAACTACGTGAACATCATTTTCAATAGCTTGTTTGGCTACTTCTTTTGGAGTTGAGAAAAGTGGCGACAAATCAATATCAAAACCAACATCTGCAAAGGCAGTAGCTATCACTTTAGCACCTCTGTCATGGCCATCTTGTCCCATTTTGGCGACAAGCATTCGGGGGCGGCGTCCATAGCTTTTCTCGAAGACTTCAATGTCAGAGGATATTTCGTTCCAATCATTATCGTTTGCGTAGGAGCTACCATATACCCCTGAAACTGTTTTTGAGCTTGCGCTAAAACGCCCCCATACTTTCTCAAGCGCGTAACTTATTTCACCAACACTCGCTCTTGCTCTTGCGGCTTTTACTGCCAAATCCAAGCTGTTGCCTTCGCCTGTTCTTGCGTAATTTTCTAAGTCAGCAAGCGCTTTTTCTACTGCTGCGCTATCCCTTGATGCTTTCATTGCATCTAGGCGGGCTATTTGAGATAAGCGAACGGCGGAGTTGTCAATTTCTAGTACATCAATGTCGTCCTCTTCTGCCAACTGATATTTGTTAACACCAACAATGACATCTTCCCCGCGGTCAATACGAGCCTGTTTCTTGGCGGCAGATTCTTCGATTTTGAGTTTCGGCTCGCCTGTTTCTATCGCTTTAGCCATACCGCCTAGCTGCTCAATATTCTCGATTATGCCCCAAGCCTTATCCGCTATATCTTGAGTGAGGGACTCCATCATATAAGAGCCACCCCATGGGTCCACTACATTGGTAATCCCGGTTTCTTCCTGGATAATGATTTGTGTGTTTCGAGCAATTCGAGCCGAAAACTCTGTAGGTAGAGCGATGGCCTCATCAAATGCGTTGGTATGAAGGGATTGTGTGCCTCCAAACACTGCAGCCATTGCCTCTAAAGTAGTACGTACTACGTTGTTATAAGGGTCTTGTTCTGTTAACGACCACCCAGATGTTTGGCAATGGGTTCTTAGCATTCTAGATCGTGAATCTTTCGGGTTGAACTTGCTGACAATTTTATCCCATAGTAATCGAGCCGCTCGCAATTTGGCGATTTCCATATAGAAATTCATTCCAATCCCAAAGAAAAAGGATAGTCGAGGTGCAAAGGCGTCAATCTCAAGCCCAGATGAAAGTGCAGATTCGATATATTCTTTACCATCAGCTAATGTGTACGCTAGCTCTAGTGCGGCATCTGCCCCGGCTTCTTGGATATGGTAGCCTGAAATAGAGATTGAGTTGTATTTAGGCATATGCTGAGAGGTATACGTGATGATATCAGCAATGATTCCCATGGACTCTTTTGGCGGGTATATATAGGTGTTACGTACCATGAATTCTTTCAGAATATCATTCTGAATGGTGCCTGATAACTTTTCTTGTGGAACACCTTGCTCTTCAGCTGCAACAATGTAACTAGCAAGCACAGGGAGAACTGCTCCGTTCATTGTCATGGAAACCGACACTTTATCCAAAGGGATATCGGAAAAAAGAACCTTCATATCTTCAACAGAATCAATGGCAACGCCCGCTTTGCCAACATCTCCAGTAACGCGCTCATGGTCGGAGTCATAACCTCGGTGTGTTGCGAGGTCGAATGCTACTGATGCGCCTTGTTGACCGGCCGCCAAGTTCTTTTTGTAAAATGCATTTGACTCTTCGGCGGTTGAAAAACCCGCATACTGTCGGATTGTCCAGGGGCGCCCAGCATACATCGTTGCCTTAGGGCCACGAACATAAGGGGCAAAACCAGGGAGAGTATCTGCATTTTCTAAATTTGCAGTATCTTCAGCGGTATATAGAGGCTTAATATCGATGCCTTCTGGCGTCGGAGTGATTAGATCTGCAGGATCTCGACCTTTTCGCTCTTTTGTTGCCAAGTTATGCCATTCTGTCAAGCTAGGTTTATTGGAAGCGTCAGTCATGTCGGTACCTCTATTCAATCAAACTATTAATCCTGCGTGTAGCAGGCTATTCATAAATGCGGCTAAGATTAACGAATTTGCCTGATCAACGCACGTGAATTTGTAGTCAAGTTGTAACATAGTCTATGGTTATCATTGATTTGGACTACATCTTAATGACACCTTAACTATACCTTAGCGACTACTAGGGCTAAAAAAGAGTGGTATTACCGCGCTTTCTATCACAGTAAAAAACGACTAGAATGCAGCTTTAAAATTCTTCGCTTTTTAGGGTGTCATTATGATTATTGGGTTAGATCACGTAGCTATAGCAGTACCTGACTTGGAAAAGTCAATAAAGCGTTTTGCAGAGGATTTTGGGCTAGAGTTTAAGGGGTCCGAGGCGGTTGAGTCAGCAAAAACGCAAACGGCTTTCTTTCCGATCTCTGGCACCCAAATCGAATTAGTACACCCTTTGAATGGTGAAGGACCAGTACAAACATATTTAGATAAAAAAGGTGGTGGTCTACATCATATTTGCTTTAAGAGTGATGATGTTCAAGCAGACATGACTAGGTTAACAGAAAAAGGCTATATCTTTTTATCAGAATCCCCAAAGTCTGGCGCACATAATACGAGAGTTGCATTTATTCACCCTAAATGTACGGACGGCGTGCTAATTGAAATAGCAGAGCACCCTAAGGCAGATTAAGCCGGCTATCTATTTCGATGTCTATTTCAGCTAGTCACATTATTTAAAAGGATGCATGAACGAATGATTACGAAGTGTTTATTCCCTGTTGCAGGATACGGAACGCGTTTTTTACCTGCTACAAAGTCTCAGCCCAAAGAGATGTTGCCAATCGTTAATAAGCCACTTGTGCAGTATGGAGTCGAGGAAGCATTAAAGGCAGGGCTTTCTGATGTTGGTTTTGTGACTGGACGTGGAAAGCGTGCGATTGCGGATCATTTTGATATTAATTACGAGCTAGAGCATCAGATAAAAGGTACTGGCAAGGAAGTGTACTTAGAATCTATCCGCGAAGTTATTGATGAGTGTACGTTTACCTATACACGTCAGTCAGAGATGAAAGGTTTGGGGCATGCCATCCTAACAGGTAAACCAATGATTGGTGACCAGCCTTTTGGTGTGATTTTGGCCGACGATCTTTGTTTTGATGATGAAGAAGGTGTTATGGGGCAAATGGTAAAGCTTTATAATCAGTTCCGTTGCAGCATTGTCGCGATCGAAGAGGTGCCTATGGAAGAGACCTATAAATATGGAATCGTCGAAGGGATCAACATTAAGGACGGTTTGTTTCGTGTAACAAACATGGTTGAGAAACCAAAGCCAGAAGATGCACCGTCAAATCTTGCTGTTATCGGGCGCTATATTTTGACCCCTGATATCTTCGATATCCTCGAAAAGACACCGCCAGGTGCGAATGGAGAGGTGCAGATTACTGACGCGTTGTTGGAGCAGGCGAAAAATGGATGTGTAATGGCATTTAAATTTCGAGGCAAACGTTTTGATTGCGGTAGTGTTGATGGATATATTGACGCGACTAACTATTGTTATGAAAATTACTACAACAAATAAACCCAACAAATTACTTACATAACCAGCTTTTCTGAACAAAAAAGGGCGCTCAACATTTCAATGTCGAGCGCCTTTTTTATTTATGTAAGTTGTTTGTTTTTTTAGTTTGTTTGTTTTTTGTAGCGAGCAATAAGACCGAGTGTTGATGCGTCCGTATCCAGGTCTGAGTCGCCATGTAGTAAAGCCGATTTAATAGAACCGCTGAGCTGTTTGCCAAGCTCGACACCCCATTGATCAAATGCATTGATATTCCAAAGAACGCTCAAAACGAAGACTTTATGTTCGTATAACGCAACGAGTTGTCCTAACGCAAAGGGGGTCAGCTTGTCGTATACAAACATGTTGCTTGGGCGGTTGCCGGGGATTTCTTTGTGAGATGAAAGTTGTTCCGCTGCCTCTTCGCTCACCCCGTTATTAAGCAAGTCTTGCTTTATGCTGTTTTTATCTTGGCCTGTCATGAGGGCTTTACTTTGGGCCAAGCAATTTGCAAATAGAAATGCTTGCTGATCGCCAATGGGGTTTAAACTGTTGGTGCCAACGATAAAGTCCAAAGGCACCATGCGGGAGCCTTGGTGAAATAACTGATGGTATGAATGTTGTGTGTCGCTGCCAGTACCACCCCATAATGGTATGGCTGTTTGCCAAAGACAAGGTTCTCCGTTTCTTTGCACACTTTTACCGTTACTCTCCATGTCCATTTGCTGTAGATAGGACACAAACCGATGAAGGTATTGCTCGTAACACACAACGGCATTTGAATCAGCATCCATGTAGTTGCTGTTCCATAAACTGATTAATGCCATGAGGACAGGAATGTTGTTCTCAAACGGCGCTTCACGAAAATGCTTATCTATACAGTTGCCACCGCGTAAAAAGTCGTTGAAGCCTTGCTTGCCAATAGCTATTTCTAGTGATAATCCAATGGCGGACCAGAGTGAATAACGGCCTCCTACCCAATCCCACATGGGTAAAATATTGTGCTCTGGAATGCCAAATTCTGTCACTGCGTCAATATTTGAAGATATGCCGATAAAATGTTTCCCGACATCTGCATCTAAGCCTAATGTGTTAATTAGCCAGTCTTTTGCTACTTTGGCATTGCTTAGTGTTTCAAGCGTAGAAAAAGACTTAGATGACACTATGAGTAGCGTTGTTTCGGGGCAACACTTTGCCAATGCTTCCATGATGTGTGTTGGATCTATATTGGAAACAAAATGGAATTCAAAATCTTTATGGGTGTAGTGAGATAAGGCTTCTACTGCCATTGCAGGCCCTAAATCTGAACCACCGATACCTATATTCACAATTTGTGTTAATGGTTTGCCGGTTGCTCCATGCCAAGTCTTATTTCGAATCGCATCACTGAATGCGTTCATATTTTGCTTTGCATTCTCGATGGTGGCGTTCAGGTGTGGTGGTCTGCTTTCTGAAGGAGCGCGTAGTGCTGTATGCAAAACTGCACGATCCTCAGTGTTGTTGATTTTTTTGCCTTCAAACATATCGGTGATTGCTGAGGTTAAGCCTGCATCTGAGGCTCCTGCTACAAGTGTTGAAAGGATGTCATCGTCAATATGGTTTTTTGAAAAATCAAAAAGAAGTCCCTCTAAATCAATGCTGTAACGATTGAAACGATCTTTGTCAGCAGTAAATCTAGCGCTTAATGTGGTTGCTTTTGCTCTTTTTTCTAGCTCGGTTAGCTTTTTCTGAATATGAGCATTGTTAAAAAATGACGTGAACTCTGGTTTCATAGTATAGGTTTCATAATGTAGGTTCTGTATCAGTAGGCGCTAATAAATATATTCCCGTATAAATATAACCACCGCTAATGGCAAACGAGCCAGTGAGGTGTGGAATTGCTACTTTCGGGTGTGGTTCCGGGTTGATAATGCAGGCTTTGAAACACTGGTTCTTAAGGTCAAGTTCAATTTCTGCGTCCAAAAAATCCAGCATATGGCCGTTAATAGGGGAGTAAGTTTTATGGATACTTTCTTTTGCGCTAAATATAATGGTGCTAAGAGGCAAGTTAGATGCGCTGTGTTTGGCAATAAAGGCAAGCTCTGTTGTTGTGCAAATCATTTTGTGCACGTTGCTTTCTAGTTCTTTTGCCTTTTCAACATCGTGGCCGAGTGATAGGTATTTGGCTGAATGTGCTGCGATTGCTGAGCAGTGCGAGCCTGAATGCGAGATACTGCCAACGATACCAACCGGCCAGCAAGGCATACGAGATGGAGCAACTTTGATGGGGGTTTGATCGTTAGTATCGTTATTTAGCACTGTGTTTATGGCAGTATGTGCGCAGTGCCTCCCTGCACGAAATTCCCGTTTACGTTTTTCAACGGCTTTTATAATGTGTATTTCTTCTTCAGGAAGGACGGGTGTTTCCCCCATTCCCGCTTTCGCGACAACAATGGCAATGTCACTAGGGAACAGTGTGCTTGGGAACGTTGCTTCTAAGAATTCAGTAATTATCACAAGGGTTAATCTTCTTTAGAGGCTTCTTCGAGCAAATGCTTTTCCCAGGTTAGTGCTGATGAAACGATCGCTTCTAAGCTATCGTGTTCAGGTTTCCAGCCAAGGCTATCCTTTATTTTTTTCGCTATAGCGGTAAGAGCTGGGGGGTCTCCAGCACGACGCTCCACTTCTTCAATGGTGAATGGAGCCCCGTTTACTTTTATAACCATATCTAACACTTCTCGAACACTATAGCCGTGGCCATAACCAGCGTTTACGGTGGTTGATTCACCATTCGATGTAAGATAATCAAGCGCTTTAACGTGAGCGCTTGCGAGATCTTCTACATGAATATAATCGCGGATTCCGGTACCATCTGGAGTATCAAAGTCAGTGCCGAATATAAACACTTTTTCGCGCTTGCCTACTGCCGCTTCAACTGCAACCTTTGTGAGGAGAGTTGCTTTCTCTGTTCTCTGGCCAAGCCTACCTTTTGGGTCACATCCAGCCACGTTAAAGTAGCGAAGTATGACGTGTGTTAAGTCTGTAACCTTGCTTAGGTCCTTGATCATGTGCTCGCTCATGAGCTTTGACATGCCGTAAGGGTTGATAGGCTGTGTTGGTGCTAATTCAGATACGCTTGATTCTTTAGGTTCACCATAAACTGCGGCGGTAGAAGAAAATATAAAGTGTTTAACGCCGCCTTTTTGGCAGCATTCTAGTAAAGAGCGTGTGTTTGCCGTGTTATTTTTGTAATATTTTAGTGGATTTTCGACGGACTCTGGAACAATGGTATGGGCTGCAAAATGAATGACGGTTTCAATGCTGTGTTCTTTTATAAGCTGACTTACGAGGGCTTCATCACCCGTATCGCCAATAACAAGTTCACCATAAAGCACCGACTCTTTAAAACCGGTTGATAAATCATCTAAAACAATAATTTTTTCATTTCGTTCGCCTAATTGGCGTACAACGTGGCTACCGATGTATCCGGCGCCGCCTGTGACGAGTATTGTTCCTGCCATTGGTATTGTTTCCGTTTTCATATCAAATTAGGGGTGTTGAATTAATTCATTGGTACCATGCGCTGAAATTATAGCGATTTATTGTGGAGAATCACGGGATAATGCGTTCCTTTAGATATTTTTCGGTAAAATTTGCCATTCACAAAAATAAAACCTCATCGAAATCAAAAAATATGAGCAATATTAGCCATTTAATGGAGAATCTTGGTGTTATGTTGGTCATAATTGTTATTACAGGTTAATCTTAGATATAAATTATCATCAAAGTTAGAGCCCCTATGGAACCAGAGCAGCAAGAACAACAAACGACTGAGGAAGCATCAACCCTTAATAGGCGGCTGCCTTTTACATTCGCAAAACGCAATGGCGTTGTCGTTGAGGGCGTTAGCGATATTGATGCCAAAGTCAGCTATAAACGCGGAGTTACTGTTGGTGTTGTGGCGGAAGTTAGACGATTTCTTGGTGTACCCATACGTTTTACCGAAGTAAATGATACAGAATTTGATCGACGCCTTACTTTTGCCTATGAGAGCGACTCAAGTGAAGCCATGCAGATGGTGGAAGGGCTAGGGGATGAACTTGATCTCGCTAGTTTGGCTGAATCTGTACCAGAAACTGAAGACCTAATGGAGCAGGAAGATGATGCTCCCATAATTCGCCTAATTAATGCACTATTAACTGAAGCCGTTAAATTAAACGCTTCTGATATCCATATCGAAACATTCGAGAAGCGCCTGGTTGTGAGGTTTCGTGTTGACGGTGTACTTCGTGAGATTGTTCAGCCTAAGCGTGCGTTAGCGCCACTTCTAGTTTCACGAATAAAGGTTATGGCTAGGCTTGATATCGCAGAAAAACGGCTGCCTCAGGATGGTCGTATATCCCTAAGAGTAGCGGGCAGAGAGATTGATGTACGTGTTTCCACCATGCCAAGTAGTAGTGGGGAGCGTGTCGTATTACGTTTGTTGGATAAACAAGCAGGCCGGTTGAATCTCACTCACTTGGGGATGGCTGATAATGATCTGTCTCGTATGACAGAGATTATCGAAAAACCTCATGGCATCATTTTGGTTACTGGTCCTACTGGGTCAGGTAAAACAACCACCTTGTATGCGGCGTTATCACAATTAAATGACAAGTCGCGTAACATTCTTACCGTTGAAGATCCTATTGAATATCAATTAGAAGGTATTGGTCAAACGCAAGTAAATACCAAAGTAGATATGACTTTTGCGAAAGGGTTGAGAGCAATTCTTCGACAAGATCCCGACGTGGTGATGATTGGTGAAATTCGCGACATTGAAACCGCGGATATTGCCGTTCAATCGAGTTTAACGGGACATTTGGTGTTATCAACATTGCATACCAATAGTGCGGTTGGTTCCGTTACCCGTCTCCATGACATGGGGATTGAGCCATTTCTATTGTCATCTAGCTTGCTTGGACTGTTAGCGCAGCGACTTGTTAGGGTGTTGTGCAATGACTGTAAAACCAGCTATACCCCTGATGAAACGGAGTGTGAATTGTTAGGAGTTGATGTATCAAGCGCCCCTACGCTATACCATGCTAATGGCTGTGAAGAATGTAATCACCTTGGGTATAGCGGGCGAACAGGTATTTATGAACTGATTATCTTTGATGAAGAGTTAAGAATGATGGTGCATAACGGTGCTAGTGAACAAGAGCTAGCAAAGCATGCAAGAAAGTCTGGTGGAAGTATTCGAGAGGATGGTGCAAGAAATGTACTTGCGGGCATCACTACTATAGAAGAGGTATTACGGGTCACTAGGGAGGAATAAAACTTGCCAGCATTTGATTACACAGCCCTTGATAGCAATGGCAAGCAGAAAAAAGGTGTACTTGAAGGCGATAGCCCTCGACAAGTGCGCCAGCAGTTAAAGGAAAAAGGCTTTGTGCCGCTCGCGGTAGAACCAACCGTTCAGAAATCCTCAGTAAAGGGCGTTAAAGCATCGAATAAAGGCACGATTAGTGCCTCAGATCTTGCGTTGCTGACCCGTCAATTGGCAACCCTGTTGCAGGCTGGTATCCCCTTAGAAGAAACATTAAAAGCAGTGTCAAAACAAAGTGAAAAGCCTAAGGTCATTAGTATGATGATGGCGATTCGCTCCAAGGTCGTGGAAGGCCACTCGTTAGCACAAGCGCTAACGGAATACCCCAAGGCATTTCCTGACTTATATCGAGCAACGGTAGCAGCAGGTGAACATTCTGGCCATTTGGACCTAGTGTTAGAACAGTTAGCGGACTACACAGAGAGTCGTTACCAAACCCGTAAAAAAATCCAGGGAGCAATGATTTATCCCGTTGTGCTTGTTATCTTTAGCATTTTAATCGTTGTAGGTATGTTAACGTTTGTTGTGCCAAAAATTGTGGGTATATTTGAAGGTTCTGACCAAGAATTGCC
>MAAC01011207.1_pt1 | contig 102756 bp, 87 predicted proteins | sample 1115981 | NCBI WGS metagenome assembly MAAC01 (sample SAMN04961126, study PRJNA320927) | seawater metagenome | isolation source: sample BD02T64 sea water enriched with oil for 64 days | place: USA:Gulf of Mexico | collected 2013-07-27 | reverse complement strand
CCGAACAGAGAAGTTAAGCCTACCAGCGCAGATGGTACTGCATTTATGTGGGAGAGTATGTCGCCGCCATTCTTATAAAGGTCCTGATTCTAACGAATCAGGACCTTTTTTTTTGTGCCCTAAAATCAGATATGAACTTGATTATATATCCATTTCCATTGGAAATATTTACATTTGATAAAAAAAACATTGACTAGGTATTTTATACGTTTTGCATACAATGGTAATAACTATCACGGCTGGCAAATACAGCCCAACGCTACTGCTGTACAAGAAATTCTCAACCGTGCAGTATCTCTTCTTTCTCGAGAAAAGATATCTGTCGTTGCTGCGGGACGAACAGATGCAGGTGTTCATGCAAAAGAAATGTATGGTCACATTGATTTCCAAAATTTCATTCCGGACGAAAATTTCATATTCAAGCTAAATAGTTTTTTACCAAAGGATATTTCAATTTATGAAATCCGAAAGGTTAGACAGGATGCTCATGCGCGTTTCGACGCAACGAGTAGACGATACGAGTATTGGATAAGCACTAGAAAAGATCCTTTTATGCAAGGGAAGGCTTGGATGTTTTATAAAGATATGGACCTTGATAAAATGAATGAAGCTGCTAAATTACTGTTAGGTAGGCATGATTTCGAATCTTTTTCTAAAACACACAGTGATGTCAATAATTTTTTCTGTACTGTTGAAGAAGCTGAATGGGTAGTTAGAGACCATTATTTTGTTTTCTATATTAAAGCCAATCGTTTTTTAAGAAATATGGTTCGTGCTATTGTTGGGACCTTAGTGGATGTTGGTTTAGGCAAAATGAGTTTGGAAGAACTTCAAATGGCTATTGATGCAAAAGATAGAGGTAAGACTGGAACATCTGTTCCTGGTGAAGCCTTGTACCTTTGTGAAGTGAATTACCCTGATTCAATATATGAATAAATGGCAGTAGAAAAAGAAAATAAAGTCTTTGAATGGCACTTCCTTAGAAGGTTGTTTAAGTTCGTGAAACCTTATAAATGGGTCTTTCATGGCTGTGGGTTTGTAACTTTTTTACTAGCTGTATTTGCTGTAGTAAGAGCCTATTTGGTGAAGTATGCATTCGACTATTCTATTGTAGAACCAGATATGGATGCCTTGTATAACTATACGTTGGTGATGCTTGGTTTTCTTTTAATGGAGTCAATATTGCAATTTCTCTTTAGCTATTATGCTGGTTGGTTGGGTCAAATGGTTATAAAAGATATTCGACTTGATTTAAAGAAACATTTGTTAAAATTCCAAATTTCATATTTCGACAATACACCTATTGGAACCCTTGTAACTCGTGTCATTTCTGATATTGAAGCCATTGCAGCGGTGTTTTCTCAAGGGGTTCTGACCTTTATTGGTGACCTTTCCAAAATTGTCTTGATAGTTGGTTTTATGTTTTATACAGACTGGAAACTAACCTTAACTTGTTTAGTCGTATTTCCGCTGTTATTGGTTGCCACAAAGTTCTTTCAGAAATTTATGAAAGCTTCTTTTGAAGATGAAAGAACAGCCATTTCGAAATTGAATACATTTGTTCAGGAGCATATCCAAGGAATGAATATTATTCAAATTTTCAATCGAGAAGAGGCTGAATTAGATAAGTTTAAAGACATAAATGCTGAACATAGAGATGCTACCATTCGATCCATTTGGTATTTCTCCATATTCTTGCCAATCATAGAGATATTCTCCGCTATAGCTTTAGGTTTGTTAGTTTGGCAGGGTGGAATAATGGTTGCTGTAGGAGCAGATATTATTCTTGGAGATATAATTTTATTTATCTTATTAATCAATATGTTATTCCGTCCTGTACGTCAATTGGCGGATAGAATAAATACCATTCAACGTGGAGTGGTCGCTTCAAAAAGGGTATTTAATTTACTCGACTATAATGGCGCTGAAAAGATAATGGATGGGGCTATTGATAATGATCAAGCGTTGATCGGGAGGATTTCTTTTTCAAATGTATGGTTCGCATATACAGAAGAGAATTGGATATTGAAAGGTGTGAGTTTTGAACTGAAACCTGGTGAAATGGTTGCCATTGTTGGTGCTACAGGTGCAGGGAAAAGTTCTATACTAAGTTTAATCACTAGATTTTACGATTATCAAAAGGGAGAAATTCTGATCGATGGAATTCCAATTGAAAACTATTCCCAAGCATATCTTCGTAGGCAAGTTGCCATTGTTATGCAAGATGTCTTTCTATTCTCAAATTCAGTAATGGATAATGTGAATATCCAACAGAAATTGGATGAACAAACTATTCTGGCAGCAGCAAAGGAAATTGGAATTGAAGAATTTATAAATAGCTTACCTGCTAAGTTTAACTATAATGTTGGAGAGCGAGGAGCTATGTTGTCGACAGGGCAAAGGCAATTACTGGCTTTTTTAAGAACGTATGTGTCCAATCCTTCGGTATTGATTTTAGATGAAGCGACCTCCTCAATTGATACAGAAACGGAGAAACTGATTCAAAAGGCCACTGAAGTTCTAACAAAAAATAGAACCTCTATTGTAGTTGCCCATAGGTTGAGCACCATTCGTAATGCAGATAAAATTCTAGTTATGGATCAAGGGCAAGTTGTGGAAGTTGGGACCCATGAAGAATTGTTAAACAATGGTGAATATTATGCTAAATTGTATGAAATTCAGTTTAGCAAGGATGCAGTTGTTTAATTATTAAAATCCATTGTGTATTTCCTTTTAAGGATTCCTTTAGAAGGTTTAATTTGTGTAAATTCGTTCTATTGGATTTACACAGAATTATACAAACCAACAATTAACACTATGCCTAGGTGTAGGTTAAGTCTAGAACAAATGAAATTAGAATTTTATAAGTACCAGGGAACAGGAAACGACTTTATTATTGTAGATAATAGAGAAGCTAAGCTTAAGTTGAGCAAAAACCAAATCAACTTTTTGTGCGATAGAAGATATGGTATCGGCGCAGATGGGTTGATGATATTGGAAAATGACTCTGAAGAGGCGTTCAAAATGGTGTATTTCAATTCTGATGGGAAAGAAAGTACCATGTGTGGAAATGGTGGTCGTTGTTTAGCAGCCTTTGCGCATGAATTGGGTTGTATAGATTATAAAGGTAGATTCATAGCTGTAGATGGACTACATGAAGTGCTTTTTGAAGGTAAAAAGGTTTGTGTGAAAATGCAAGATGTTAAGGACTATGAAGTTGGAGATAACTTTGTTTCCCTTGATACAGGTTCTCCACATTATGTCACCTTTTTGGATGATATGGGACACCTTGATGTAATTACAGATGCACACCGTATTAGGTACAACGATCGGTATAAGGATGAAGGTACCAATGTGAATTTTGTTCAAAAGGACGGTGATAAATTCATTGTACGTACCTATGAAAGAGGAGTGGAAGATGAAACACTTTCTTGTGGAACAGGAGCAACAGCTGTTGCTATTAGTGTTTTCTTAAAGGGGATGACCAACAATAACCATATTACTCTTGTAACGAAAGGGGGAGAGCTATATGTTAGTTTTGATTATAATCAAGGTACTTTTACAAATGTTTGGTTAAAAGGTCCTGCAACATTTGTTTATAAAGGAGAAATTGATCTAGAAAATGATCTCTAATACTAGTATAAAACTTAGGGCTCTTGAGCCTGGGGATTTGAATAACTTATATTCTTGGGAAAATAATTTCGAAGAGTGGAAGTTTTCAGATCATCAAATCCCTTTTTCACAGTTTGTACTTGAGCAATATATACAGAGTGCTACAGAAAGTATTTATAGCTCTAGGCAGTTGAGATTGGTGATTGAAGAAGTCGATTCAAAAAGATGTATAGGTTTTTTGGATTTCTTTGATTTCGACCCAAGGAATCTTAAAATGGCGGTAGGTATATTAATTGGAGATGTATCGGATCGCCGCAAAGGTTTTGCAATTGATGCACTTAGTTTGGGCAAGAGGTTTGTAAAAGAAAGTTTTAATTTAAGACAATTGTATTGTCATATTTCCGAGAATAACCTTCCTAGTATTTCTTTATTTAAAAAAGCTGGATTTCAAACGTCTGGTATTTTGAAGGATTGGAAAAGGGAAGGTGATCAGTGGAGAGATGTTTTAGTTTTTCAATGTTTACTGTAGGTTTCAAAATGAAAAAACCAGAAGAGTTATTACCACACCGTAAGCCCTTTTTATTTGTAGATGAAATTTTACACGTGGATGAGTGTGAAGTTGTAGGGAGTACAGAATTCAAATGTTCTGAGGGAATGTATGCCATAAATCAACCTGCTGTTGGATCTGTTCCTAGTCCGATTCTTCTAGAGGCTATGGCCCAATGCGGAGGAGCTGGTGTTAGGTTACTTGGAATATCTAAAGGACTGTTTGCCTTGGCAAGGATTGATAATGCCAACTTTAAAGGATCTGTACAATTTGGTGATACTGTCAAATTTGTAATAAAAAATATAAAATTAAGTCAACGGATTATTAAACAATCCGGAGTTGTATATTTGAAAGATCAGCCAGTTGTAGAAGCAACCTGGACTTGTATCAAAATGGAGCAAGGTTAAATGATGGATTAAGATTACTTATTTGAATTATTATGTTTGATTATTTTTCAAATGCCTATAGCTGTTTTTTTGGGATTCTAATAAGTTTGGTCAGCCTGTCTTGTTCCAATAACCCTGCTACCGAAAAGATTCAGGAAACTACAAAATACCTGAATCATGCAGATTCCGTAAAATATTTAGGAAAAGAAACTTGTAGAAATTGTCACTTCGATAAATATGAAACTTTTTCCCATACAGGTATGGGGAAGTCCTTTTCTACTGCAAACCAAAATCATAGTGCTGCGCGCTTTCATAAAGATTCTATTCTTTTCGACTCAGAATTAGATTTGTATTACCGTCCATATTGGAAAGATTCTATTTTAGTCCTTGCTGAATATAGATTAGCAAAAAATGGGGATACCGTACACAAAAGAATTCAACAGATTGATTTCATTGTAGGTTCTGGTCAGCATACCAATTCCCACATGGTGAATAGTAATGGCTATATCACCCAAGCACCATTTACTTATTATACGCAAGACGGAAAATTAGATTTCCCTCCTGGATTTGAAGATGGAAAGAACAGTAGATTCTCTAGGCAAATAGGTCTAGAATGTATGTCTTGTCACAATGCACTCCCTGATATAGTAATGGGCTCAGCCAATAAGTTTGAGAAAGTTCACAACGGAATAGATTGTGAACGATGTCATGGCCCTGGTGAATTACATGTTGAAAAGGTAATGAGAGGTGAACTTACAGATACGGCTATTCATACAGATTATACTATTGTTAACCCTAGTAAATTAACTGCCGAATTACAATTCGATCTTTGCTCTAGATGCCACTTACAGGGAAATACAGTACTTAAAGAGGGAAAGGATTTTTTCGATTTCAAGCCTGGAATGAAATTATCTGATGTGATGAATACCTTCCTACCGAAATACAGTAATTCGGAAGATGAATTTATTATGGCTTCACATGTAGACAGGTTGAAAATGAGTACCTGTTTTCTTTCATCTGATAAGGAATTGACTTGTCTTACGTGTCATGACCCACATATTAGTGTTCAGGTTACACCGAAGGAAAAGTTCCAAAAGACCTGTGAAAGTTGTCATCAGGAAAAGCAATGTACTGAACCAGTAGAAAAATGGGGAGAAATGACCTGCACAGAGTGCCATATGCCAAAATCTGGGAGTATTGATATACCGCATGTCCGAATTACGGATCACAAGATTGCCGTACCAAGAGGTTTAGACAAAGAAGAAACAGAAGACCTAAAAAAGTTTTTGAAATTGTATTGTGTCAATGATGAAAATCCAGATAAGAAAACATTGATTCGTGCCTATCTACAGCAATATGAACGATTCGAACAAGAACCGAAATTATTGAGTGATGTAGTAGTCATGTTGAGAAATGCTGGGCAGTCTATCGAATATATACATGAATGGTTGCACTATTATTATTTGATACAAGACTATTCTTCCATGGTGGCCTTATTGCAAAAACTAGAAGAACCAAAGGTTTTTGAAGCATTAAATAAATCAAGTTACGAAAATGTAGATGCATGGTCTGCCTATCGTTTGGCTGTAGCGCAAAAACATGTGAAGAATAAAGTACTAGCACGGAAATATTATGAGAAGGCTATAAAATTGGCACCTTTCATGTTGGATTTTCAATTAGAATATGCGGATGATCTGATAAGGTGGAATCAATTTAAAAAGGCGATTCCTTTGTTAGAGTCTGTATTAAAGGAAAACCCACTGTTTGAAAAGGCATATACCTTATTGGGTTATAGTTATGCAAGAATAGGAGAGTTTGCTAAAGCAGAAATTATGTATGATAAAGCAATTGTTCTTAATGCAAATGATCTACAAGCTAAGACCAATTTGGCAGGCTTGTATTTTATGAAAGGAATGAAGGATCGGTCTATAGAACTACTTGAAGAAGTTTTGAAAAGGGATCCAAAATTGTCTTTAGCAGAAAGAATGTTAGAAGAAATAAATAAGCAATAATGAAAAGATTAGGCCTTCTATTTTGCTTAATTACCAATGTGATAATGGCTCAATCGGATTTCATGGGGTCCTGTAGATTTGGAGAAGGTCATGATATTGAATCCAGTACAATGCTTTCAAAATTACTACTGAAAGATAGTTCGGGGTACTATATGATAAGAAATAAAAAGCATGGAAAGAAACAATCTAGAATTGAACATTATTCTCTTGATCTGGAATTTACGCATTCAGGAAAAATTAAGTCTAAAAGGATAAAACATAATAATATTCTAATGTTGAATGGTAAAATGTATCAATTCTTTACCAGGCAAGAGTATGGGGCTAATGCGAAAAATGTAAATATATTATGTGCCAGATTAATAGATATCGAAAGTTTAAAACCTCTAAAGGATGAAATAGAGCTACTTCGTTCAATTGGTCAATACGAAGGGGTGTATAATAGTTCACCTTTTGAAATTACTATTTCTCCTAATGGGAGTAAAGTATTGGTCCACACGAAATATACTAAAGTACATGGAGTGCCTTATAAAATGGATTTACATGCTTTTTCGGATGAACTTGATTTACTTTTTACCAAGGAAATGGATTTTAAGTATACCGGGAATGATTGGTTTATTCACAATTTGTTAATTGATGATTTAGGGAATACTTACCTAGTTTACCAAAATGGAACAACATCGACTCTTATTCCTAAAAAAGCAGATGCCTATTTATGGACTTATGAATTATCAAAGCAAGAAGAAAACACCCAATTATTGGATAAGGGTAGTTTTGCAGGATTAAGGGTGATGCCGTATAAAGGAATTGGAATTTGTATTTTTGGTGTTGGATTAGAGTACAGGGGAGTTGTCTTACATACGGTGAAAAAAGAATCGAAGGATTTGGTAAGTCGCGAAATAATATTGGATTTACCAGAAATATGGTCTTCCTTATTTGCTCCTCAACGGAATTTGCAAAGAGCGGAAAAAATAGATTATAATGCCAGGTTCAATGTAATCTTTAATGATAAAGATGAGCTCCAATTAGTGATGGAAGAATTGACTATTCATGTCGATTATCACAATAGTCATTCTGGATTTTCAAAAACGGTTACTTATAGTTATGGGGATATTCATATTATAAAGGCCAACCTTGATGGAAACATTCTTTGGGCAAGGCAAATTGCAAGAATAGGTATAACACGTTCTAAAAATTACTGTCCCTATTTTTCCTATAGTTGTGTAATTACAGAAACTGGGATTTCTATTTTATATAATGATAATTCAAAAAATGAAGATAAGGTTAACTTGGATAAGTTGAATAGATTCACAATGTCAAGTAGACCGATGTATGTGAAGGTAGATGTTGATGAAAATGGGCTAATGACTAGAGAAACTATAACAATGGATAGAAGAAGCTTGAAATTGTTTGATATCTCTTCGGATCTTGGCTTTTTTGAAGAAGGTTTTCTGTTATTAAAAGGATCATCGAAAGAGTTATTATTTAGATTATGATTTCAATATTAAAAAAGCCTATCCAATTGGATAGGCTTTTTTTGTTTTGTTGAAACCAGTCTCTTTTTAGACTGAAATATAACTAAGGTCTATTTATTGTTTTACAATCTTCTCTGAAATTTTTTCATTGATAGTAGAAATGCTCAAATAATAAACACCTGATATATAGTTTGATATATCAATATTTAGTTCCGTGTCAACGTTGTTTGTAGAAAATACAGTTCTTCCTAGCGCGTCAGAAAGATGAATATTTGCGTCTGAACCAAGCTCAGAAATAGTAATATTATTATTGTCTGAAGTAATGTTAATGTTTTCTTTCGTTTGAACTAGTCTAGTTGGATTTCCTGATCCACCCGATCCACCACAGTCTAATATACCAGAACTATTAGAAACAAAGCCAATTCCTCCAATTCCAGCTGTTGAAGGTCCCACTGGAGCTCCTGATATTGTATATATACCATATTTAAATAAACCCATAAACTGATTATTCACGATACAAGGATTACAGGCAACAAAGTCATTGGTATGATCATAAGCATCGTGATTTTTTAAATAAGAATCTTGGATTACCATTCCTTCGGAACCTTGTAAAAATTTATTACATGAAACATCTAAACTTGGATTTCCACCACTAAATTGAATGGCAGCATCATAGTATTCGAATGTATTCGAAGAAATAAAACTTGGGTCAGCCCCATTTATCTTAAATACAGAAATTGGTTGATTGAATTGTTCAAAAGTATTATTGTTTATATGAATATCATTAGCATTACCTGTTTCTATATGTACTCCACCTAAAATTAAACTTCCAGTACTTTCTGGATCTAGTTCTAAAAAGTTGTTGTCCTCGACAATAAGATTTTCGAGATAATCAAATTGTATTTGTTGGTGGCCAGAATCGTGATGTGTAAGAATTCCTGTATAGTTATGCCCTACTATATTTAATACATTGGCATCTGGACCCATATCGCTTGGTACAAAGAAATCATTATTTCTAATTTCCCCATTTTGCGTGTCGTTAATTATTATAATTCCAAATTTCATGGTGTGCATAAATCTAGAATCGGATACTACATAGTTATTGGACATTCCAATAATTATTTCTGATGGGACTTGATTATGTGGTGCGTATCCTGGGTATCCTGCAGAAGAAGATTTAAAGAGGCATTTATCGATTAACAAATTTCTTACATAAAGGAATTGTGAACCGTGTTGTTGTAGTTCTCCTTCAAAGATTACGTTTACAAACTTTAACTCATTATTTATGCTTGTCAGGTTGGTTAGTTCGTATTGTAATACCATATGATTATTATTATGGCTAAAGGTGCAGGTGTTAAAATCTAATTTCCTAGCCTTGGACGGGCTAATTGTTGAGAATTGAGGAGCCGCTCTCAGTCCATGAACTGCGTAACTAATAGTTGTTTTGAATGCAGTAATAGCTGGATTAAAGTTGGTAGAAATTTCAGTCTGTTCCATATAGATTCCTCTCCATAAGAAATTTGGATTAAAGGCTGTAAGTGTTGCAAAATTACATTCTAGTTCACCATGATTATTTATATAGATCATTATATCCTTATCAAAATGTAAGGTACAGTGATCTACGGTAAGTTTTCCCGTCGGTGTGATAATAATATCCTCCGTAATTAATTGATCTGATGAATAGGTGACATGGGTATCAATCGTAATAACTGCGAATGAAGAAAAAATGGAAAAAATAGAAAGTAGGAAAAGTAAATTAATTTTTTTCATAGAATTAGAAATTATTTGAGATTAAAAAATGTGAAATACTTATAGTTGAATTATTCTATCAATTCAATTATAATGTTAGAATTTCAAATCTATATAATAAATTTCAATAGTCAACTATGTTATATTTGTAATTACAAATGTTTTATTTCTACCTAAAAAGTGAATACAAAAAAAGCCTATCCAATTGGATAGGCTTTTTTTGTTTTATTAATCTTCCCACTCTGAAGTGTAGTGGAATACGATATCTGGAAATTTCTGTTCTGCCATTTGAATGGTAAAAGCAGAGTCCGCTAAAAACACATTTCTACCGAATTTATCTAAAGCCATAGATCGACTCTTCAAACTAATAAACTCCTTCAATTGTTCCTTATTGGTTGATGTGATCCAACAAGCCTTATAAAGCTGAATTGGTTCATAAAGTCCCGTTGCATTATATTCGTGTTTCAACCTGTGTTGTATAACCTCAAACTGAAGTGCACCTACAGTACCAATAATTTTTCTACCGTTCAATTTACGAATAAACAGCTGAGCAACTCCTTCATCCATCAACTGATCAATCCCTTTTGCCAATTGTTTTGACTTCATTGGATCTCCATTTTCTATATAGTTGAAAAGCTCAGGAGCAAAACTTGGGATTCCTTTATAATGTAGTGTTTCCCCTTCCGTAAGGGTATCACCAATTTTGAAATTCCCACTATCATGTAAACCTACAATATCACCAGGGTATGCAACCTCAATAATATCCTTTTTTGCAGCCATAAATGCTGTAGGACTAGAGAACTTCATGTTCTTATCAAGTCGTATGTGTTTGTAATTGGTGTTTCTTTGGAATTTTCCTGAAACTACTTTTACAAAGGCGATTCTATTTCTGTGCCTAGGATCGATATTGGCATGGATTTTAAATACAAATCCACTAAATTTTTCTTCCTGAGGTTCTACTAACCTTTCTTCAGCTTGTTTTGGTTGTGGCTTTGGAGCGATATCCAAGAAGCAATCTAATAACTCTTGAACTCCAAATGAGTTAATTGCTGAACCGAAGAAAACAGGAGAAATATCTCCAGCAAGATAGGTGTCTCTATTAAATTCTGGATAAACGCTTTCTACCAATTCTACTTCTTCACGAAGGGTGTCCTGGGCATCTTCCCCAATATATTCAGTCATATCTTCATTGAAGATATCTTGTATATTTACTTTTTCTTCAACTCTATCGGTAACACTTCCAGAATACAAATCAAGTTCTTTACGATAGATACTATAAACCCCTTGAAGGTGAGGTCCCATTCCGATAGGCCAAGATAATGGACGTACTTTGATATCCAATTTTTGTTCTATCTCATCCAGTAAATCAAAGGCATCTTTTCCGGTACGGTCCAGTTTATTGATAAAGACCATGATGGGTGTTTTACGCATCTTACAAACCTTAACCAATTTTTCTGTCTGTTTCTCTACACCTTTGGCAACATCAACAACTACAATTACGCTATCTGCGGCAGTTAGTGTACGGAACGTATCTTCCGCAAAATCCTGGTGACCTGGAGTATCTAGAATATTGATTTTAAAGTTTCGGTATTCAAATCCCATAACCGAACTGGCAACAGAGATACCACGCTGTCTCTCAATTTCCATGAAATCGGAAGTAGCTCCTCTGTTAATTTTGTTAGACTTTACTGCTCCTGCAGTTTTAATAGCCCCACCATATAACAATAATTTCTCAGTCAATGTGGTTTTCCCAGCATCGGGGTGAGATATAATTGCGAAAGTCTTACGACGATCTATTTCTTTTAATCTTGCCATGATTTGTATCTAGTGCGGCAAAAGTACAATAATCCCACCTTAGCCCAAAGTTCAAAGAAATAAATCGAAGATTAAGCATAAACTCTTTTCAAATTGAAGCGAGATTGACTTATAACCTTGAATATTTTTCTATTTTAGATCAAAATATTTTCAAATGGAACCCATGCTAATATTAGGCATTATTGCTGCCTATTTTCTTGTACTAATAGCCATCTCCTATTTCACTGGTAAAAAGGATGATAGCGATACCTTTTTCTTGGGAAATAGAAAATCTCCATGGTATATTGTGGCCTTTGGGATGATAGGGGCCAGTTTGAGTGGAGTTACCTTTGTAAGTGTCCCTGGAATGGTGGAAGGGAAATTCTTTTCCTATTTTCAAATGTGCCTTGGCTTTACAGTTGGATACTTTATTATAGCCAAAGTATTGTTGCCACTATATTATAAAATGAACCTTGTATCCATTTATCAATATCTGGAAGATAGATTTGGTGTGCAAGCCTATAAAACGGGATCTTTTTTCTTTTTAATTTCAAGGTTGATTGGTGCTTCTTTTAGGCTATTCCTCGTTGCCAGTATATTCCAAATATTTGTTTTCGATGATATGGGGGTTCCTTTCGAATTAACAGTTGCCATCACTATTCTGTTAATTTGGTTATATACTTTCAGAAGTGGTATAAAAACGATTATTTGGACAGATACCCTACAAACAACCTTTATGCTTTTGGCTGTCTTTTTTACATTTTACTGGATGAGTAATAGTATGGGCTGGGCTGGTTTTGATTTTTGGACTGAAGTACAAGCTTCAGATTATTCAAAGGTTTTCTTTTGGGATAACTTTATGGGAGATAAGCTACATTTCGTAAAACAGTTTGTTGGAGGGATACTTATTTGTTTAACCATGACTGGATTGGATCAAGATATGATGCAGAAAAATCTATCCTGTAAAAATTTGAAAGAGGCTCAAAAGAATATGATTTCTTTTGGTTTAGTTTTATTGATAGTCAATTTGTTTTTCTTGCTCTTTGGAGCCCTATTATATATGTATGCTGCAAAACATGGTATTGATGCAGTTCGAGATGATTTATTCCCGTCTATTGCACTATCTGGTAATGGAGGATTGGGCATTGCTATTTTGTTTATTTTAGGATTGATTGCAGCAGCCTATTCTAGTGCTGATTCTGCTCTGACTTCTTTGACTACGGCCTTTAGTATTGATTTTTTAAATATTCAATCACTGTCTCCATCCAAGCAAAAGCGGGTAAGGAAGAAAGTACATGTCGGATTTAGTGTATTATTGTTCTTGGTAATCCTTTCTTATAAAACCATCAATAATAAGGATTTGATTACCGATCTTTTTGTATTTGCAATGTATACCTATGGGCCACTACTGGCACTTTATTTTGCAGGAATGTATACCAAATGGAATTTAAAGGGGAATTGGATCTTACCAGTCTGTATTGCGGCACCTACACTAACTTATTTTCTAGATTTGTCAACAGGTGGATCTATTGGATTTGCATTGATTCTTGTGAACGCATCTGTCTGTTTGTTAGGGTTTAGAATGATTAGAACGACCGAAGTTAAAGCAGATTTGAAAGGCTAAAGGTTTATTAGATTACCTTTGTAGTATAGCTCTTTTGTTGTTTTTTAGGGTATTGATAGGGCTTTCAGTATATTTGCAGCAAATCGAGTCGCTCTATCGCTTTACTTAGGTAAAGAGGAAAGTCCGGACAGCATAGAGAGTCATGCTTCCTAACGGGAAGGGTTCCGAAATTCGGGATACAGCTAGTGTCGCAGAAAATAACCGCCTTGTGTATTCAGGGTAAGGGTGAAAAGGTGAGGTAAGAGCTCACCAATACTTGGAGTGATTCAAGTAGTTGGATAAACCTTATGAGCTGAAAGATCAAGTAAACCGGGAAATCTTTAAATAGGTACAGAGTTTCTCGCTCAACTCGGAGGGTAGATCGATTGAACCTATGAGTGATTGTAGGTCTAGATAAATGATAGAGGCAGGTTGCAAAACTTGTACAGGATCCGGCTTATAGACTCGATTTTATTTTTTCTTTATTAAATTGCTGATATGAAGTTAAACAAATTCATTACCGTAATTTTTATTCTTTTTGCCTTTGGGACAGCCTGGGGAGCAATGTATATCTACAAACAAATTTACGGGACCATTTCAACAGAAAAAGTGACCGTATTTGTACCAAAGAATGCTTCCTTTGATCAGGTCTTGGACACCTTATCGTCTAAAGGCTTGATAAAAAATAGAGCCTTCTTTAATTTTTTGGCAAAAAAGAAAAATTACAATGATCAACGCGTCATTTCTGGAAAGTATGAGGTGAAGCCTGGTTCAAACCTGAATGAATTGATCAACATGCTCCGTATTGGAGACCGATGTCCAGTGAAATTCATGTTCAATAATGTGGAGACGGTTGAAGAATTGGCTGGCGCAGTTGGTAACACCTTTGAAATGGATAGTGTTGAATTTTTGGACGCTGTTTATGATGCGGATTTCTTAAAGGAAGCGGGTCTAAATAAAGATCAGATTGCCCTAATTTTTATTCCAAATACGTATAAGATGTTTTGGTCTATTTCAGGGAAAGGACTTAGGAATAGAATGTGGAAGGAATACCAATCTTTCTGGGATAATAAGGGTAGAATAGCTAAGGCCAAAGCCTTGAACTTATCGAAAAAAGATGTGTCTATTTTGGCTTCTATTGTAGAAAAAGAATCTTTTAGGAAAACAGAATTACCGACTATAGCAGGTTTGTATTTGAACCGTCTTAATAGAGGTATGAGACTGCAAAGTGATCCAACCGTAATTTTTGCCGTAAATAGGGAGAATGAAGATGGAAGGAAAGTAAAGAGAGTATTGTATAAGGATCTAAAAACAGAATCTCCTTATAATACGTATAAGGTAGTGGGATTGCCTCCTGGACCTATCGGAATACCAGAAATTAAAGCTATCGATGCAGTATTAAATTATAAAAAGCATAAATATATCTATATGTGTGCTAGGCCAGATCTTTCTGGTTATAATAACTATGCCGTCACACTCGCTCAACATAATGTAAATGCTAGGGCTTATCAAAAGGCGATGAATGAACGGAAAATTATGAACTAGAATGTTAGACTGGTTTCAACGTTTATTTAAACAGCATAATTATCCCGAGGTAGTTCAAATAAAACAGCTTTATGGAGGCGATATCAACCTGGTCTACAAGGTAGAAACTAGTCAAGGAACTTATTGTATAAAGGTCTCAAAGGAAATTAAAGATGCTGAGATTTTTGCCCTAGAGAAAAAGTCACTGAACTTTTTGGTTGATACTGCAGATGTAAATGTACCTCAGTTATATCTTACCGAAATATTTGAAGGTCTTAGTTTTCTAATGATGACCTATATTCCTGAAACGAATAAGCTAGCTTCCGAGAGCTTTTGGAAATATCTATCTCAGCAGGTTGAACAATTACATGCTACAAAAAAGGAGCAGTTCGGTCTCGACTTTACCACTTTTATTGGACCTTATAAACAAGATAATTCGTGGAAGAATTCTTGGGCTGAATTTTATATTGAAAATAGATTGGAGCCTCAAATTAAGAGGAGCTTTGATGGAGGTTTACTAAATAAAAAGTTAGTGGGTAATATGGAGCGTTTCTTTGGAGAGCTTCCCAGTTTCTATCCAATTGAAAAAGCAAGTTTATTACATGGAGATCTTTGGTCTGGAAATGTATTGAAGTCGTCAGATTACAGATCTTTTTTTATTGATCCCGCTATTTATTTTGGTCATCGGGAGATGGATATAGCCATGATGTCTTTGTTTGGTGGTTTTGATCCCTTGTTCTTTGAGAGCTATCAGCATAATTTACCAATGGATAAAGGGTGGAGAGAAAGGCTCCCTTTTGGACAATTATACCCACTTTTAGTACATCTCAACCTATTTGGTAATTCGTATTTCCCGGCAATAGAAAAAATATTGAAGCCTTTTTAAAGTAAGGTTCGTGTTCATTTAGACTTTTTTTATACTGCCTCCCTGTTCATGCATTAAGCGAATTAAACCATCAGCAAGCCCCATTTTTGGGACATGAATCTCCTGAATATTGGTCCATTCAAATACGTTTTCATAGATTTCTAGTGCAGGAAGAATAACATCTGCACGATCCGGATTCATATTCAATATAACCAACCTTTCATCGTAGGTGTAAGATTCAATAAGCTCCTTTGTTTGGAGTAATTCTGAGAATAACAGTGGTGACCATGTTTTCTTTTGATGCATTTTATATATCCTATTGATATTACCCCCAGAGGCTATGGCTTGCATCTCTTTATTTATTTTATGCTTTGATATCCAAGCCTGCATATCGGCCCACGTTTCATCGAGTACCAAATCGTTTAGGAGACGAATGGTTCCAATATTGAATGATTTTGACGCTGTTGCTACAACGCCATCAAAAAATGTGATTTCTGTACTCCCTCCTCCAACATCAACATACAGGTAGGATTGGTTGGGATCAAGCATTTCTTCAATATGCGTTTGGTAGATGATTTCGGCTTCCTGCTTTCCAGTTACAATTTCTATTTCAATAGAGGAGTCGTTTTGAATAGCCTCCAGTATTTCTTGACTATTCTCTGCATCTCGCATGGCAGATGTAGCACATGCTTTATAGTCGTTTACCCCATGGGCAAACATTAAATTTTTATAAGCAGATAATGCTGCAATCAATCTTTCCTTATTGAGATCGCTAATTCGTTGAGTCATAAAAACGTCTTGTCCCAATCGGATGGGAACACGTACTAAGGAAGTCTTCTTATAATAGGTGCCTTCATTTGAGTTGATCGCATTTACTATTAAAAGACGAATGGCATTTGATCCGATATCTATTGCAGCATACTTCTTACTTGTCATGCGCTTTCAATTTATCTTTATAGTATTGATAAAGCTGGTATTGAGCCCTGTTTTTTACATCTTCAGAGCCGTTTTTGTTATATTGATTGGTTTGCATTTTATCAATAATTCTAGACTTTATATTATCTCCAAATTGGATAGCGAAAATGTCTTCGAGTTCTTGTTGGATGGCCTTATCGTAAATAGGGCAGGTAAGTTCTATCCGACGCTCCAAATTTCTAAGCATCCAATCTGCTGAACTGATATAATATTTAGGTTCACCGTCGTTATGGAAAATCATAAACCTACCGTGTTCCAAGAACCTATCTAAAATACTGATCACTCGAATATTTTCACTTAAACCAGGAACCCCAGGATTCAACCTGCAAATTCCTCTAACAATCATGTCTATCTGAACACCTGCCTGACTAGCCTGATACAGCTTTTCTACCATTTGTTCGTCAACAAGATTATTCAGTTTGATTCTGATATGTGCCTCCCTTCCTAATTGAGCATTTTTTATTTCAGTATTGATAAGCCGTATTAGCTTATTTCTTAAATGTTTTGGTGATAAAACAATGTGTCTATGGTAGGTTGGTGCAAATTTACCTTCAATAATTTGAAAGATATCTTGCAACTCCCTAGTAACTCCTCTATGGGCAGTCAATAAACTAAGGTCGGTATAGATTTTAGCCGAAGACTCGTTAAAATTTCCAGTACTTACACAGGCATAATTCCTTAGAACTCCTTCCTCTTTTCTGGTAATAGTGCAAAGTTTGGCATGTATTTTCATGTCTTCAAAGCCATGCAATACTTTGACACCTTCAGCTTGTAAAATATTGGACCATTTGATGTTTGATTCCTCATCAAACCTAGCTTTCAATTCTAGCACAGCCAATACTTTTTTACCATTTTTGGCTGCATTGATAAGAGCAGTTACAATTTTTGAATTACCAGACAAACGGTAAATCAAAATCTTGATGGTTTTTACTTTGGGATCGATGGCTGCCTCTCTCAGAAATTGAATAATATGTTTATAATCCTGATAAGGGTGATGTACTATTATATCCTTTTTTTGAAGCGTATTGATAATATTCGACGGAGGTAGAATATCTGGATGAAATTGAGGCGGCATTGGAGCAAATTCGCTATTCTCAAGGTCTAGGGATGGAAATGCTATAAAGTCTTTAAAGTTGTGAAACCGACCACCTGGAGTTACATTTTCGGTAGTTTTAATTTTCATTTGCTTCAACAAGAAATTCAACAGGTTATCTGGGATAGACTTGTCATATACTAATCTTACTGGAAGACCTTTTTTTCTTTTCCGTAAACTCTTGTTCAGCTTTTCAAGAATTCCCTCTGCTACATCATTATCAAAATCCAATTCGGCATCCCTTGTAACCTTGATGGAATAGGCTTCAATATTGTCAAAATTGAAGGAGTGAAAAACAAGATGAAGATTTAATCGAATTAGATCATCTAGTAAAATCAATTCTGTTTTTCCATCTTGTTTTGGAAGTAAGATAAATCGTTCAAGATGAGAAGGGATCTCAATAAGGGCATATTCACATTGGTCATTCTCATTATTACTAAGAGTGATAGCCAAATATGCACTATGATCTACCAACCTAGGGAATTCATCAGTAGATCCTATCATTATTGGGATAAGATCTAGATATACATTTTTATAAAAATAGGTTCCTAAATACTCTCTTTGGTCATCATTAACCTGTTTGTCACTGGTAAAGAATATATTGTTCTTCTCCAATTCTAAAGCAATAATGTCAAAGTCATGATCAAATCTTTCCTGAAGAAGGTCTGTCTTCTTCTTGATTTTTTTCAGCGTTTTTGTGTACTCCTTTTTGTTGCCTGAATTTTTACTGATATCTACTAATCGGTTTAAGGAGGCTACACGCACCTTAAAAAATTCATCTAAATTATTAGAGAAAATACCTAGAAATCGAAGCCTTTCCAATAAAGGATTGTTAGGGTCCTCCGCTTCTTGAAGGACTCTTTCGTTAAAGGAGAGCCAGCTCAGCTCCCTATTGGTCATATTACTATTATTCAATACAAACGATATTTAGGTTCTCAATAAAATGTAAAAGTAACTAAGGATATTGCGAATTATACTAGCAAATAAGTTAAGCTTTTTATGCCAAGGACTCAAGCTTGTTTTGTATTAATTTCTCTATATCCTTTTGCTGATCTGGAGTAAAAGAGCTGAAATTCCCATCTCTCCGAATCCAGGTCAATTGCCTTTTGGCATATCTACGCGTATTCCTTTTGATTAATCTCACAGCCTCGGTATAATCAATTTCGTCCTTTAAGAAGGAAAAGAGTTCTTGATAGCCTACTGTTTGAAGCGATTGCTTGCTTTGGAAATTAACGAGTGATTTTACCTCCTCCAATAAACCTTCCTGTAGCATCAAGTCAACACGTAGGTTAATTCGGTCATATAATTTATCTCTATCTCTAGTGATAGCCACTTTAAGTACCTCGAAATCTCTTTCTTCGGCCGTATTTTGATTTTGAAAATGAGTTAAGGTCTCCCCACTGGTTCTATACACTTCTATAGCTCGAAGTAGTCTACGTGGATTATTCATATCTACCTTTTCAGCATAGATAGGATCAATTCTTAGCAGTTCTTTTTGAAGGAATTCAATGCCTTTCTCGGCATATTCTTCATTTATTGCAATTCTTATTGCTGCAGGTATATCCGGCATTATATCAAAACCTTTACAAACGGCATCAATATAAAGTCCAGAGCCCCCCACCAAAAAACAAATGTCTTTTTTCTTGAAAACATCCTCTAGTAAACTTAAACAATCGGTTTCAAAATCGCCTGGAGAGTAATTTTCTTCTAGGCTAATATGTTGAATATAGTGATGTTTTACTTCAGCTAATTCCTCAGGGCTCGGTACTGCGGTACCAATAGCCATCTCCTTAAAAAATTGCCTAGAATCACAAGAAATGATTTCACTTTCAAACTTTTTGGCCAATTCAATGCTTAGTGCTGTTTTTCCAACGGCCGTTGGACCTGTAATAACAACAAGGAGTTTTTTCTTCATACTATTACGAAAGGCTAAAGTTATGTTATAAGTAATTGTAAAATTAGCTGTTTTCTTTTCATAAATAAAGTGATTTATTGAAATCTAATAAAAGAAGTTAATGAATTATCGGAGATACTATTAACCTTCATTTAATTAATATCTGTAATTACAATTATTATCCTAAAATTACTATATTTAACCTTCGAAAAAATCGGATAACCTTCCTACGGGATTTAATAAATGTCAGTATGAAAAAACTTTATTTTGTATGTCTTTTAGTTCTAGGACTATCAGCTCATGCGGCTATTCAAGATCATGATTTATTTATTGTGAGTGATAGTTTGAGCTTGATTGATAATACCAAGATGCCATATAAGGTGTTTACTGAAACAAATAGTTTTCAAGGGAAAAATGTGATTTACAATATTTCTGAGGGAGATACGCTTCGTCTGAATATTCACAATACGGATTCAGAAATTCATCACTTTAAGGTTAAGGGTTTATCCAACCCCGCAACTATTATAGCTGCCGGTGATTCTATGTTGGTTGATTTTGTGTTTCCAGATGCAGGATCTTATATTTATTATGATCCATTGAATTATCCTGACAATAAGTCGATGGGATTGGCTGGAATGATTAATGTGAAAGATCACAATCACAGTAGCTTTTATTGGAATATAAAAGATTACCAGAAGTCGAAATCGCTAAATATAGATTCTGGAAATGTTGAGGTTTGGAATAATTACTATCCAAATTACTTTACCATTAACTCAAAAAGTAATCCAGCGATCAATATGGATACGGATGCAAGAGTAACTGGGAATGTAGGAGATACTATTTATATCTATATGGTTAATACTGGTCAAAGTATACATTCTATGCATTACCATGGATATCATTTAGAAATAATGAATAGTTCACGCAAACCTTCTCATGTGGGAAGGATAAAAGATACTTTTCCACTATTCCCAATGGAATCTTTGGTGCTGAGATTAATCCCAGATAAGCCAGGAGAATATCCTGTACACGATCATAATTTAGTTGCTGTTACAGCAAATATGATGTATCCAAATGGAATGTTTACGACCCTTTTAATTGAAGACTAATGAAGAAGTTACTATATAGTATTGCGGCTTTTTGTATTACGGGAAGTAGTATAGCCCAAATGGATCAAGAAATTTTTTTACAGTCAAGAATGACAGGTACTGTTACCATGCATGATAGTGCTGAGATGAGTGTTATGTATTATATCCAAGACAATATAGGAGGTCCTAGTTTACCTAGTCCTACATTATACATGACAGAGGGGGATAGTGTGAAAATTGATTTACACAACCTTTCTATGGGGGCTCCGCATACGGTTCACCTTCACGGGTTAGATGTCGATCAGCAAAACGATGGGGTGCCTCATTTATCTTTTGAGGTTTGGCATATGGATCACGGACAATATTATTTTAAAGCACCGCATCCAGGTACCTATATCTACCACTGTCACGTAGTATCTACTGTACACGTACAGGCCGGTATGTATGGAATGATCGTTGTTCGTCCTGAAGGAAATGATAATATTACTTGGGATGGCGGATATCTTTTTGATTCTGAACAAACATGGATGACTTCTGAAGTGGACCCTTTTTGGCATTCGGAAGGATTTATCAATACAGATCATGATTCTACTATGATGCAGTTTCAACTACCTCCTTTGAATCCTGAATATTTCCTGATCAATGGATTGTCTGAAGGACAATTGGTAGATAATTCAACTGCTATTAATATTGAAAAGGGAGAAGTAAGATATATGCATATTGCAGCGATTGGGAATTATATGACTAAGTATGTCTTTCCAGCGGAATTGAATGCAAAAATTATTTCTTCAGATGGTAGACCGCTTGCTACAGCAATCGATAACGATACAATTAGCTTAACTCCTGGAGAACGTTATGGAGTATTGTTAAGCCCAGAAGTAGATATTGATGATTTTGTTACCGTTGACTTTATAGATCTTAATACTCAACTTGTGACGAGTACTCAAAATATTCCTGTTCTGGCACAATGGCCATTTGGAATTGGAGAAAATCAAGGTTGGAATATTGCCATCTATCCAAATCCATCGGCTTCAGAATTCACAATTTCAGGAACGGATAATATTAGTGGAGATGTATTAGTACAACTTTGTGATGTGACAGGGAAAACTATCGATCCTAAAGCGTATGAATCATCTATAGGTGAGGAGATAAAACTTAATTTGGCTGCATTGCCTAACTCGTCTTATATCGTCAAATTGATAAGAAATGGAAAGTTAATCCATACAGATTGGCTTACTAAGTATGCTAAATAAGGAAATTGTTAAACTAATAATTTTGAACTCCGGAGCCATTTATGGTCATCCGGAGTTTTTTTTTCAAGCAATTTCTTACATTTGAGGCATAAATTCATAAAGCTAGCTATCATGTCAAAAAATCCAAGGTCTATAAAACATTTCGTTTCAAAAGCAGATTATGTATCTCTAGGGAATGTTATTTCTGGTTTTTTCTCCATACTCGCAAGTATTGAAGGGAAACCGGTTTTAGCAATGGGTTTGATCCTATTAGCCGCGGTATTTGATTTTTTCGATGGTAAGGTTGCTAGAAAATATAATATCAGTTCAGACTTCGGACGTGAACTAGATTCGCTTTGTGATCTTATTTCTTTTATCCTTGCTCCAGTTCTATTTGCTTACTTTGTAGGATATAATGGTTGGTTGGAGAAAAGTATTTTGGCCCTTTATGTGGTAATGGGTACTTTGAGATTGGCCCGTTTTAATGTTACCGGTACCATAGATGGTGGGAAATTTTTTGAAGGAGTACCCGTGCCAGTGAGTTTAATTTTACCCGTACTTTACTTTGGTCTGGAGGCTATCAATGCACCATCAATTATCTTTATTACCTTATTCCTTATTCACGGTGTATTGATGATTTCAACTGTGAAAATTAAAAAACCCTAATCCTTATTTAAAGGATTATTAGTCTTTAAGAACCCTTTGGTACAGTCCGAAGAATTGTTTAGCTATACTTTTATTGGAGAATTGCCCTTTGGCGTAATCACTTATTTTCGTTGAATCATAGGTCTCTTGTGCCTTCGCTATTTCTAGTATTGCGTGGCTTAATTCTTCTATACTTTCTCCTTGAAGTAGAATTCCAGAATCATGCTGAAAGTAGTCCTTGATTCCTCCTACATTGGTTGAAATAACGGGAATTCCTGTACACCAAGCTTCCAAGATTACACAAGGTAATCCTTCGTATTTACTGAATAATAGCAATGCGTCTGAACTTCTAAGTTCTTTGGCTACGGCGTCATGATTGATGCTTCCGTGAAGTTTTACTTTTTTACTTAGTTCTGGTTCCTCTGCTAATATTTCTTTTATTTCATTCAATTCAGGTCCTTCACCAATGAATTTTAAAGAAAGGTTCGGCTGTTGTTTAAGTGCAAGGTCAAAGGCTTCCAAAATGTCGACGGCACGTTTGTTTTCCGTAAAATTACTGATGTGTACAAAAGTGAAATCTCTATCCTCTGCTACCATTTCTGGGAAAAATAGGGAAGTATTAACCACATTTGGTATTTGTTCATAATTTCCATGGAAACCCATATCAACCATGCATCGCTCTAGGTATTTTGAAACGGTTATGACCCTTTTAGCTGCAGCTACTGCATTGGAAATCTTAAAGCGTTGAGGGAAATTTAATTTAATTTCTGAATTGGGATAATAGGCAGACCAATGTTCTGTAATTACAAAGGGGATTTTGTATTTCTTCGCCAATCTTTTAGCCACAATTCCAGAAGGCCAAATCACATTTGCATTTATGATATCTGGTTTTCCAATTTTGTGCTTAAAAAACTCTAATCCATGCTCGTATGCCTTTCTATATCTTTTGGCTTTTAACAATGGATTTATAGAGTGTCTATAAAACACGCGAAGGGTCAAAACCCCATTCACCATTTCTTCTCTAAGTTCAATATGTTTGGAAGGTCCTTTTTTGACAGCCTTCACAAATATGAGTCCTAATTCAACTTCAGGATGCGCTGCAATCGCCTCTGCATGTCTTTGAATAAAGTCACCGTGCTGTGGAGCGTCTGGATTTGGATACCAACTTGTGAAAAATACAACCTTCATTATTTCTTAATTTTTAATAATAGAGAGTTTCCTACTACCACGACATCCGAAAAGGCCATAAATAAGGCCGCTGCCATTGGTTCAATCATTCCCATAGAAGCCATCGGAATGGCAATAATGTTATATGAAAATGCCCAAAACAGATTCTGCTTGATAGTTTTAAGTGTTAATATACTTATACGATGTGCCTCTGTGAGACTATTTAATTCATTTTCTTGCAGTAGTACTATATCTGCACTATGTACTGCTATATCAGTAGCCTGCTTAAAGGAAATAGCAACATCACTTAAGGTAAGGGCAGGAGCATCATTGATACCATCACCTACCATAGCAGTGATACCTTCCTTTTTGTAGCCTTTTATAAAGTCTAGTTTGTCTTGTGGGCTTAGTTGTGCTTCAAAATGATTAATGCCTAGGGATTTTGATAATTCCGCAACTTTGGACTGTTGATCTCCAGAAAGGATATAACTTTTAATGGATTGCCCATTTAGATAACTCAGCATCTCGTGTGCATGGTTCTTTATGGCATCCTTTAATTGTATGCGGGCAATACAGCGATCATTCTCTATTAAAAACAGATGAAAGTGGGTGTCATCTTCTCTGTGGTCTTTTAATAACCTAAAAGACCCAAAAGAATAGTTATTCCCATTTTCGTCCTTACACAGAATCCCAATACCTTTTTTCTCCTCAAATTGCTTCAAGGTTGGGTCCATCTCGCTGTCTTTTAAAAGGCCAACCATGGCTTTCGCTAATGGATGTGAGGAATGTTGTTCAAGTGTAAATATGATAGTTTCAATTCGTGCCTTTTCATATTTGAAAAAGTCAAAGGACTGAATAATAAATTCTCCATTTGTCAGCGTACCCGTTTTGTCGAATATGATGTTTTTTACCTTGGCGAAAGTCTCCAGTATTTTTGCACTTTTGATCAGTATTCCCGCTTTAGCTGCTTTTCCAATTCCTACAACCACTGCAGTAGGGGTCGCCAAGCCTAAAGCACATGGACAAGAAATTACAAGAACTGCAATACTCCTCATGATACTATCTTCCAGTGCCACATCAAATATTCCGTAATTTAGGAAGAATGAAAGTAGTGATAAACCAAGGACTACAGGAACAAAAACCCCACTGACTTTGTCTGCCAATGCTTGAATAGGAGCCTGCTCGCCTTGTGCATCCTCCATAAGCTTGATGATTTTTGAAAGCGTAGAATCAGTACCTACTCGACTAACTTTCACTTGGAAATTCCCTTCTGCTACTAGGGTTCCACTCATTATGTGAGAACCAGGAGCTTTATAGATAGGTAGGCTTTCACCCGTAATCATACTTTCATTTATCGCTCCTTCACCTTCTATGATTTCTCCATCACAAGGAATATGATCCCCAGAATTGATATACATGGTATCACCTACCATTACCTGATTGAGGTCAATAAGGTTAATTTTCCCTCCTCGTAATATTTTAGCATCCATTGCTTGAAATCCTTTTAAAGCATCAATAGCTGAACTGGTCTTTTGAACGCTATAATGTTCAATTAGATTACCTACCATAACCAGTGTTATAATAGTGGCTGCAGTCTCAAAAAATAAATATTGGTGGCTGCTTCCGGCGATAAAGAAAGATCCATATATGCTATAGAAATAGGCTGCAGATGCTCCTGAAAGTATCAGTACATCCATATTGGCCATTCTATTCTTAATTGAAGAAATGGCTCCCTTTCCAAATTGAATCCAACCAATCACCAATACAGGTGTAGCCAATCCAAATTGTAAAATTGGGTTGTTCAACCAATGATCCATCGGTAGAAACATGTGTACTAAAAGAACAAGTGTAAATGGTAACCCAATGAAAAAACGGATGACCAATGGGTTTTTCTTTATTTCCCTATCTTCTACTATTCGGGCAGTAAATCCAATATTATCTATTTCTTGACATACTGCCTGTATATCTATTTCTCCTTCTGAACTAAACCGTGTTTCCCCATTTGTAAGATTAACAGAGACTTTGTTATAACCACTTTTTTCCAATTTCTTTCGAACGGAAAGAGAGCAGTTGGTACAAGTCATTCCATCAACGAATATTTTGTGGTCTTGGCTAGCCATAATTTAGAATTGTTTGGCAATTTCAGCTCGCATTATGCGTAAGGTATTATCAACTTCCCAAATTACGTCTTGCTGATTCTCTACGGAAAGACTCTCTAATATACGTTGACTCAATACGGTAGCTGGAGCCGTAGGAGGAAATTCCTTTGCATAGGTACTTATCTCAATTAAGATGTCATCTCTAGAATGAATAATATGTGCCCAAAGTGGTTCGGAAACATAGATTTGTTGAGATAAATTGTGTTCAAATTCAGATTGTATAGTATGGGACAATAGTTGTAAATAATTCTGAACCGTAAGATTTTCAGGTCTTATTCTTAAAATTAACTGACGAGGATGTATTCTTTCCAGTAATAACGCTAGTCGCTCATAAGCTTGTAATCTAATTGGCGTAGATACTTTTGCCTTTTCCTTTAGTAAGTCTAAAGTTCTCATTTTTTCATCGCGATCAAAAAAGTTTTTCATCATATAGATGCAAAATGCGATCACTAGGATCTGAGGAACAATAAGTAATGCTAAATCGGCTGCTTCCATGTACAATGTATTTTCTTCAAATATAAGGAAATGTAGGTTAAAGGTAAAGGATTAAAGGTGAAAGGAAAGCTATGGTGAAAGTTAAAAATTAGAGAATTAACTTTGCTATTCATAATTAATCGAAGACATGGGTTTAACTAAGGGTAGCGCCAAACTTGGTAGATACTACAATAGTTGTTAAATTGGTCCTTTTAATAGATTATTGGCTTTGAATCAACCTCAGAATACATTAGAAACATCCATCGAGTATCTTAAAGGGATAGGACCCAAAAAGGGAGACCTTTTTAGGGAAGCGTTTGCTATACGAAAGTTTTCACACATGTTGAGTTTCTTTCCATTCCGTTATGTAGATAAGTCTCAGTATTATGCAATCAATGAATTGAAAAATAGTGGTGCTGAGGTCCAACTAAAAGGAACCATTACAAAAATGGAAATTCAAGGAGCTGGTCGGAAAAAGAGGCTGAAGGCAGTCTTTTCGGATGGACAAACTACTATGGAGCTGATATGGTTCAGAGCAGCCGACTATATAAAAAAGAGCATTAAACTGAAGAAGGAGTATGTCATTTTCGGGAAAGTAACTTTATATAATGGGCAATGGCAAATGACTCATCCACAAATGGATTTGTCCGAAAAGGTGAAAGAAAATAGACATGCTGTCTTACAAGCTGTGTATCCTTCTACCGAAAAATTGAATCAAGCAGGGGTCACTAATAAAAGTTTATCTGTCTCCATATTCTCATTGTTTGAACAAGTACATAAGGAGATTGTTGAGGTAATACCTCCATGGGTTTGTGAGCAATATAAATTGATGAATCGGAAGAAGGCTTATTTCAATGTTCACTTTCCACAAAGTCACGCTGTACTGGAGAAAGCGAGAAGGAGGGTTATATTTGAGGAGTTCTTTTTTTTACAATTAGCCCTTCTACAACAGAAATCATTTAGAAAGCAAAAAATGAATTCCTATGCCTTTACCAAGGTTGGTGATTTTTTTAATTCGTTCTATAAGGAGGGTTTACCCTTTGATTTAACGGGTGCTCAGAAACGAGTGCTAAAAGAGATTCGTGCAGACGTATTTAATGGTCGGCAAATGAGCAGACTAATTCAGGGAGATGTTGGTTCAGGGAAAACTATTGTGGCATTATTGAGTATGTTGATCGCTATGGATAACGGCTTTCAAGCAAGTTTGATGGCGCCTACGGAGATATTGGCACAACAGCATTATATAGGATTACAAGCCTTACTTGCTGATTTCCCTGTGAAGATTGCATTACTGACTGGTTCATCCAAAGTTAAACAACGAAGATTGATCCATGAGGGATTAGAAAACGGAGAAATTCATATTCTGATTGGAACACATGCGATAATAGAAGAAAAAGTAAAGTTTAAAAATATAGGAATAGCTATCATCGATGAACAACATCGTTTTGGTGTTGCGCAACGATCAAAAATGTGGAAGAAAAATGCACGGCCTCCACATATTCTCATTATGACAGCTACGCCAATTCCAAGAACACTTGCGATGACCTCCTATGGTGATTTGGATGTCTCAGTGATTGATGAGCTGCCTCCTGGTAGAAAGGAGGTTAAAACGGTGCATAGGTATGAAAACAACCGTCTCGGAGTCTTTGGGTTTATGCGAGGGGAAATCAAGAAGGGGAGGCAGGTTTATATTGTGTATCCGTTGATAGAGGAAAGTTCAAAGTTAGATTATCAGAATTTGATGGATGGCTATGAAAATGTTCTACGAGAATTTCCAAATCCTGAATATCAAATTAGTATTCTGCATGGTAGAATGAAACCCAAGGATAAGGATCTTGAAATGGAACGATTTGTTCGTGGTGAAAGTCAAATAATGGTAGCAACTACTGTAATAGAAGTAGGGGTAAATGTTCCTAATGCTTCAGTGATGATCATTGAAAGTACAGAGAAGTTCGGATTATCCCAGTTACATCAGTTGAGAGGTCGTGTAGGTCGTGGTGCAGATCAGTCCTATTGTATTCTGATGTCTTCGTATAAATTGGGTGAAGAGGCAAAATTCAGATTGGAAACCATGGTAAGAACTACCGACGGGTTCGAAATAGCTGAGGCCGATCTAAAGCTACGTGGTCCAGGAGATATTATGGGGACTCAACAAAGTGGATTACTCGATTTCAAAATGGCCAGCCTTACAAAGGATAAGGAGGAGTTATTGTTAGCAAGAGCTGCTGCTGCTGAATTATTGGAAAAAGACCCTCAATTGAACGATCCTACAGCAGCTAAGACAAGGGAATATTTTCTTAGAAATTATAGGAAAATGGTGGATTGGAGTCAGATTTCGTAAGCTTATTTATTAAAAAAAAGATATGGAATTTTCGATAGTAAGATGTATAGTTTCTATTGGCTTGATTATTTTAGGTGGGTTTTATTTCAAATGGCCAGAAAGATCACTAGCGATATTAAATTTCAATAAATCAGAAAGCCCGTCAAAAGGAGCTATTCAAAAGCAAAAAATTGGTGGGATAATTATTATACTTTTAGGATTCTATTATATTTTGGTAATGTTTGATATGATTCCATGATAAAATTATGGGGCTGATCAAAGGTGAAATACCGTTGTTTAGTATGACTTTTTAGTCTGGATTGATGAAGAGTTAGCCCTTAACCTCTAGCACAGTATCTTATGAAAATTACAACTGAGAAACAGCTTTTAGAATTATATGGACAGCCAAGTGAGCGCGCTCAAAAGAAATCCATGATTGCTTTGGATAAACATGCAAAGCATTTTATTGAGACCTCCCCATTTATAGTATTGGCAAGCTATGATAAAGATGGTAAGATGGATGCTTCTCCTAGAGGAGGGGTGCCAGGTTTTGTAAAAGTGAATGGGGCAAATCAAATTCTAATTCCAGATGCAAAGGGTAATAATAGATTAGACACGTTAAAGAACATTTTGAAAACAGGAAGTATTGGTGCATTATTCCTAATTCCAGGGATTGATGAAACCTTAAGATTAAACGGAACGGCCTACTTATCTACTGATTCAGATTTATTAAATTTATTCCCTGAAGAAAGAATACCACCCAAAACATGTATAGTGATTACTGTTGAGGAGGTTTTTTTGCATTGTGCAAAAGCCTTTATGCGTTCGCAGTTATGGTCTGAGAAAGCGAAGTTGAATCGTTCTGAATTCCCAACAATGGGTCAGATGTTAAGGGATCAAATAGGTGGAAATGGAACGCTTGAAAGTCAAGAAGAGATGGTTAAAAGATATAAACAGGATTTCTAAATATAGGTTCTATTGATGTAAAGGGAATAAGCGAAATCGTTTATTCCCTTTTTTTTGCGGATATAATATTATTTATTTGAATTTCAGATAGTTATGTTTTCTTTTATTAACTTTATACCTATTGAAAATAAACCTTTTAAAAGAAATATTATGTCTGATGAAATTCAATACACGGTAGAATGGGCAATCAAACCAGGTAGTTTAGCTGCCTTTAAGGAGATGGCAGAAAGTATCACCAAAATGGTAGAAGAAAATGAGCCTCAAATGAAAGGCTATCAATGGTATTTTAATGCGGATGGAACCAAAGGATATACTTTGGAATGGCACACAAGTTCAGATTCTCTTTTGGCGCACCTACAGAACGTTGGGGATGTTTTACCAAATTTAATGGCACATTGTGATTTGAGTAGATTCGACGTTTTTGGGAACCCTAGCCAGGAAGCAAAAAATGCTTTAAATACATTAGGAGCAAAATACTTTAACTATTATGCGGGGTTCACTAGATAGATTTTTGATTGAGGATAAAGATTAGTTTTGTTGCGTAACAAAGTGTAATCTTCAAATTAGTTCCGTATATTAGGTTTAATATCAAAGATTATTGTAATTAAACCAATGAAAAATCATGCCTAATAAAATTAAATTATTAAGTCTCGCCCTTGTCGGTTTTAGTTCTATGGCTTTAGCGCAAGTACATTCAAAAGAGATACTTAATGAGAAAGATGGTAATACCGAGCTTACCATATCTTCTGTAGCGATGTATGAAGGTACCCGTTCTGAGGTAGCTAAAAAGTGGTATAATAAAGCCATAGCCTACAATGACAATGAAGATTATGCTAATGCAAAACTTTTTTATTTAAAGGCAATAAATGAAGATCCATCCTATGTAGAAGCTTATGATAATTTGGGATTGGTATTCAGGATATTGAAACGATATGATAAGGCCATAGAATATTATAAAAAATCCATTGACTTACAGAGTGATGGTGCAATGGCTCATCAAAATTTGGCTTCTGTTTATCAGATTAAAAAGGAATATGCCAAGGCGATTTCAGAATATCAAATATTGGTTCAACTAGATGCCCAAAACCCAGAAGGTTATTTTGGTTTAGCGAATTGTTTTATGATGCTTTCAAAATGGGAGGATGCAAATGAACAAATTGAAAAAGCATTGGCCATATACTCAGCTACTAATTCTCCACACTTGGGAGATGGAAATTATCTAGCGGGACTTATTAACCATTATAAAGGTGATAAGGTTAAGGCAAAATTATTCATCTCGAAGGCAAAAGGAATGGGTGTGAATATCCACCCAGATATTGAAGCCGCAGTACTATCTGAAGCATTGGAATACAAGAATATTAAATTGGAAGTAGCGGCCGATTATGCAAAAACGGAACAGACTGTAATTGACGCCTTTGATTGGTTACTTGAAAACCCTATAGGAAAGGCTTCTGTTAGAAGAAGTGAAACTGTTAAATTTTTGATGCGTTGGATGACTGGTAGCCCAGATGTAAGTATTGAAATTGATACGGATGTTAGTTCCTTTGTGGAGGATAAAGATTGTTTTGTCCTATTTATGGGAGGCTGGACAAAATATGTACTTACTACAAGAGACTTTGATACCCCCCTAAAAGGCAAGGTGGCAGGTATTGAAAGTGTAGTAGAGTATTATATTAAAAATAAAAAAGCCATTGGGAAAAACCGAACAATTGAGAAATGGTTTAAACTTCAAAAGGCGGGTAAATTGGAAGCTCATTTTAGAAAGAAAAAATAAGATTGTTAAAAAGATTGGTTTGAAAATATTAACGAGAATAAATAATTCGGATTAACTTAAGGGGACCTAAAAAATTAGATATCATGAATAGCTTTATTACATTAATGTCTTTTACGCTTCCACATGAAGCTCATTTGGCCAAGATTAGCCTTGAGGCCGAAGGAATCCATGTAGAATTGAAAGATGAGCTAACTACTCAGGTTTATAACTTTTATTCAGATGCTATTGGTGGAGTGAAAATTCAGGTACTAAAAAGTGATTTTCAAAAAGCGAAAGAGATTTTAGAATTGGCAGGATATTTCCCGAAGGTTAAACCTAGCTCAAAATCCCTTTTTGATCGCTTTTCAGAAGGGCTTCCATTGATAGGTAAGGCAAGTCTAGAAATTCGTTTAATCTCGTTTTTTGCTTTCTTTCTGGTGATTTTAGTGATTTTGCTCATGGTATATCTCAGTGCCTAATGGAATTAATTAAATCCATTTGAAATCTTCTTTTAATTATTAATTTGGAAAAAAATGTTTAAACGTAAATACCTCTTTATTGGAATTGTGCTTTCTATGGTATTTGCACTTCTTAGTATATTTATTGCTGATAATGCAGTGACTCAAAATGCAGAAACTAAAAATTTTCAATCTGTGGATAATATCGCCTATAATAGGGTTGGATTGTTATTGGGGACTGGGAAGTATACTCAGTTTGGGACGGTCAACTTATATTATAAATATAGGATACAGGCTGCCGAACGATTATTCAAAGCTGGAAAGGTTAGTTATTTCTTGGTAAGTGGAGATAATTCCCGAAAGGGCTATGACGAACCAAGCGATATAAAAGCAGATTTAATTGCTAAGGGAGTTCCTGCTCAAAATATCATATTAGATTATGCAGGTTTTAGAACCTTAGATTCCATAGTTCGAGCTAAGGAAATTTTCGGACAAAGTAACATCACTATTATTTCCCAGAAGTTTCACAATGAAAGGGCTATTTACTTAGCTGAAAAATACGGAATGACTGCCATCGGATTTAATGCAAAGGATGTAAGTAGGAATTATAGTCGTATGACTCAATTAAGAGAGAAATTAGCAAGAGTGAAGATGATGTTGGATATTTTGATGGGAGTGAAACCCAAATTTCTCGGTGAAAAAATAGTCATTGGATAATACAATAGGTTAAACGCTTCCTAAGCGTTCACTAAAATAAAAGCATATTTACACTAGTAAATTAAACTCCTTTTGTAACTTGGTCTTATTATTATTATGAAAGGCATGCAAATCATGCAGAGAATTTACCTTCAATTTGAAGGTTGCAGGTATAGCTAAAGCCTTTGAATTATCGATATTTTATTAGTTTATTTTAAATAATCAGGGTATGTTAGAAACACCTAAAATTTTAGTAGTCTGTGGGCAGAATAAAAGACGTAGTCGTACTGCCGAACAAATTTTCAAGAACGATAAACGATTTCAAATCCGATCTGTTGGTCTAAGTTCAGCAAGTGATCGCAAAATACGGGACACGGATGTTGACTGGTCAGACTTTATCATGGTTATGGAAGATAACCAAGGAGACAGGATCAATAAGACCTATAAACATCTAGATTTGCCATTTGTGGAGGTGTTACATATTCCAGATGAATACGCTTATTTAGATAAAGATTTGATGGGTTTATTAACGGATAGAATAAATTCAATTCTAGATATAGAATTTGATATTTAGTCGGAGTAAATAAATTGTAAAGGAATAAAGAGAAGGGTAGTTTGATAAAACTACTCTTTTTTTATGCTCAATTTTTCTGGGGGGATTGCCCTAATATCACATCGCTCAACCACCTACCCTTGCTTCGATCAAGACCTGGGGGAGTTCAGCAGGAGCTGATTGTATAAGACTTGCCCAGCACAAAAGTACGTAAATTTGCAAATGTACCAAGCTCTGAGCCCTTTATTTTAAAAGAAATACATAAGCTTTTGGCACTATGTGGTTTAGCTGTGAACTTTTTTTTCAAAAGTTGAATTTTGAGTAAATTCAGTCCAAATTTTAGACGGATACCATTCAGAAAATGGAATAAAAAATGCTACTAAAATGAAATTAGTACCATTTTTTTGAATTCAACTTGTCAAAAGTATGCTTTTTGTGAATGAAAAATTCTTTAACCATACTTCTTCGATATACTTGATCTGGGTAATTCTTCGCCTTATCTCCATTTTTAAGTAAATAGGGTAGCATTGCATAGAAGGAAAAGTGTGCTCTTATAATGGCAGAGATATGTTTAAACTTACCTTCCGATAGAAATAGAACTGCAGCAACACCATCCAATACTAGTCGCGTGAAAATAATTGGTACCTTTTTATTTCTTGGAAGATTTTTTGCCAAGGTCGCTAAGCTATTTCTGAAATTTAAATAAGTCTTCTTTGGGTTTTCCGCATCCAAGGTACCTCCTCCAACATGGTAGACCATAGCTTGTGGACAATAATGTATTCTATATCCTAAGTTTTTAATTCTCCAACAAAGGTCTATCTCTTCCATATGGGCAAAATACCTTTCATCCAAGCCTCCGGCTTCCCAAAATACACTAGAACGAATAAATAGGGCTGCACCAGAAGCCCAAAAGATATCAGTAGGCTCCTCATATTGTTGTAAGTCCTTTTCTAGACTTGAAAATATCCTCCCTTTACAAAATGGATAGCCTAGATAATCTATATAACCACCAGCGGCCCCAGCATATTCAAAATACTCCTTATCATTATAGGAGCGAATTTTAGGTTGACAGGCTGCTATATCTTGATTATTTTCCAATAATTCGAGCTGCGGTTTTAACCAGTTTTCGGCAACCTCGATATCTGAATTTAATAGCACAAAATAGGGGTAGTCTATTTCCTTAAGTGCAGCATTGTAACCACCAGCATAGCCTTTATTTTCTTTAATACGGATAAGTTCTATGCTAGGGTAATTTGAGTTTAGAAATTGAACGGAATCATCAGTAGATAAATTATCAGCTACAATAATGTCTGCCAAATCTGAACTGTGTTCTAAAACGGATGGTAGAAATTTTTCTAACCAATTTTTTCCGTTGTAATTAAGAATGACTACTGCTATTTTCTTTTGCATATTCTTAAGCAAGATTATCTTTTTTGTACTTCCATCGCTTATGCGACCATAACCAATAGGCTGGTGATGCTTGGATATGATTTTCCAAGATCTTTACATGTTTATTGGTAATTGAAAATTCAGGTTCATCAATCCCATCCGAAACCTTAATTAGTTCAATTTCATAATGCCCTCTTTTAACCTTGGTCATGGCGGTATAATATACTGGGACTTTCAGTATTTGAGTCATTTTTTCCACCCCTAGATAAACGGGTGTATCCTGATTTAGAAAGGTAGTCCAATATTCTATTTCTCCCTTATGTGGTGTCTGATCGGCCACTAATGAAGGCATAATTTGATTTTTTCTTTTTCGAATTACCTGTCTGAAAAATTGTTTCATAGGTACTATATCCGCTCCAAACTGTGAACGCATATTCTTGAATAAATCATTAAATGGGATATTTTGAATTGGCTTATAGACGGATATCATTTCCATTTTGGCGTAATATGAAATAGCTAAACCTAGCCACTCCCAATTCCCATAATGTCCCGAAACTAAAATGATATTTTGTTTGTTCTGATAATGTAGGTCTAATACTTCTTGATTAACAATTTTTACTCTTTTCAGAAGATCCTTTTTTGAAATAGAGAAAGCTTTGATAATTTCAACCCCTAAATCAGTGAAATGCCTGTAAAATTGTTTGGCAATTAGTACAATTTCCTGCTCAGTCTTCTCAGGGAATGAGTTTCTAAGATTGTTATATACTACCTTTTTTCTATACGAGAATATATGGTACAATAATACATACAGAATATTGGATATGCCGTAAAGAAGCCACATCGGTATACGTGATGTGGCTTTAAGTAATAATGCGCCTAATTTATTTAGCATGAATAAATGTCAGGATTATTATTCTTCCAATGGATGGTGAGATCCTTGGTTTATAATTCGATTGTTTTGAAAACGTGACCCAAAGTTATCTTCATTGATAGATCCATCTTTGTTTCTAGACAATAATTTTTGCCATTCTGGTAAAGTTTTTTCAGAAAGGGCATTAGAATGTGCCAGTGAATAAGAACCTCCAGATCCCGGATCGTAAAATACAAAAATTATATTTCTTTGGTTCTTGAATTCATAATATTGCCAAATTTGATAGGGATGAGTTTCCGTATCCCATTCATTGGCCTCAACATCATCTGGCATACCGTACTTAATTAATATACGGCCTCTATCAGATTTATACCCAGCTAATACTTGGTTACCAAATTTTGAATTGGCATAATCGAATAGGATCTTAAAGTCCATAAATGGCTTTTCAGGATTTGAAGCATTTGTTTCGTTCCAATACGCAAAGAAAATGTTTTGTTTTTGTTGAAGATCTTCATTGCCGACAGCATTGGTATAGATGAGCGCTTCATTTGCATTTTTGGAATATCCCATTGCATACAAATACTGATTCAAAATGACTACACTATCCAAACGATATTTTTTGATCATATACTTTTCAGTAGTAAAATCAGCCATATCATATTTTTTGATTCTATTGGAGTTGAAATTTTGGAAGAGCTCTTCTTTTCCACCAAGGACTTCATTTTGCTTATTCTTCAATAAAACTGAATACAAAAAGTTACCACTTTCCAATTGAGAAATATCAAAAGTATGTGCAATGGAATTATTCACACCTGGTTTCACCACTTTTTTATAATTCAATCCTTCTACAGGACTTCTGTCTTCAAGGTTTAGAATATTTATGTCTAGATAATATTTGTTGCCGTCTTGAGCTATATTGTACAATTCAAAATAACTTGTGAATTCTTGGATATGGTCATCAAAAAAATAATCCCCATTAGGAATTATTGGAGTCATATTATAGCCAGCCTTGAAGAACATATGTTCGGCATTTGCTTGTTCCAGTTTGTGGATAAAAAGGAAGTCTGAAAAATTTTCTTCGTTACTGAATGACTTTATTTGAACCGGTATTGCACTGGTTACCTTTTCGTCCATTTTAACAGCATCCTGTAATTCAATAAATAGATTGAAGTTTCCAGTACTTATCAAACATTGATCTTTAAAGAGGATGTCCTTTGAAACTGAAGCAACCTTTTCTATCGGAGAAACTATTTTTAGTTTATTTCCACAATGGACAGTGTTAGACTCTGTGTCTTCAAAAAAATAGGATGCATTAATTTCAGCTTGGAAACCACCTTCCACAGCTTTGTATTTAACAGAAGAACTGGGTATTTTGATATAGGTCTCAACTAAAACCTTCTCTCCCTGCATAAATTGCTTATAAGAAATGGAAGCTTGTATAGATTGAGCTTGTGCCCAGCCTGACAGGTTTAATAAAAGTAAAAGACTTAGAATTCTGGTGACCATTTTTATTTCAAAAGTACGAAATCTTTAAGGAATGAAATAGGGAAGTTTTTATTGCAATACTTCTAAATCGCTACTGCTTGAATAATTTTCTATTAATTTTAATCATAAGTATTTGTAATAGTACTGTTTGCACCCATTTTAGGGTTGATCGTTTCTTTGAATTTCATTTAGATATTAGTCTTTTTAGTCCTTAAAAAAAAAGTGTTTTTCTTTAGAAATAAGATTAACTTTGGTCTTTGAAAATTTTGAAGAAACAAGCATGCAAAGAAGATATTTACCAGAAAATTTGAAAATCGATTCTTGGGAGGTTTTAAAACCATTTTTTGAGGACCTTAGAGATAGGAAGATTAGCAGTGTAGTAGATTTAGAAAACTGGCTAATGGATCGTAGTGAATTGGATGCGGTATTAGAAGAGGATATGGCTTGGCGCTATATTCGTATGAATATTGATACCACAGATAGTGAGAAACAAGAAAGGTTTCAACTGTTTATCCAGGATATTCAGCCTAAAATCAGTCCATTTGAAAATATCTTTAATAAGAAATTGTACGATTGTCCATTTACTGCTGATTTGGATGAGTCTTTATATAGAATTTACCTCCGTGGCGTAAAAAAAGCCATAGAATTATTCAGAGAGGAAAATATCCCATTGCATACAGAACAAAGTACCATGGAACAGGAGTATGGTACCGTAGCAGCAGCTTTGGAAGTTGAAATGGAAGGCAAGAAGATGACGCTTCAGCAAGCATCAGTTTATCTTAAAAAGAACGACCGTTCTATTCGTAAAGAAGCTTTTGATAAGATGAATGTGGAGCGAATGGAGCAAGTGGCAACCTTAGATGATTTAATGGATCGATTGGTTGTTATTCGTGGGAAGATTGCCAAAAACGCTGGATTTGAGAATTATAGAGATTATAAATTTGAATCTTTAGGAAGGTTTGATTACGATGTTTCAGATTGTTATGCATTCCATGAAAGTATCCGTCAAGAAATTAGTCCTATTGTTGCAGAATTTTCGAAGGAACGCAAAAGTAAAATGAACTTGGATGTGCTTAGACCTTGGGATACTGCTGTAGATCAGGAAGGCAGAGAGCCATTAAGGCCATTCAATAATGGTGAAGAGTTATTAGAGAATGCCAAAGCCTGCTTTGCTAATATTGATCCTTATTTTGGCGATTGCCTAAAAACGATGGACGAAATGGGGCATCTTGATTTGGTTTCCAAACAAGGAAAGGCTCCAGGTGGATTCTTGTATCCTTTGTATGAAAGTGGGGTACCCTTTATTTTTATGAATGCAGTTGGTTTGCTTAGAGACTGGGTAACTATGATCCATGAGGGTGGACACGCTGTTCACAGTTTCTTATCACATGATCTGAAGTTGACCTCATTTAAGAGTACGCCATCTGAAGTTGCTGAATTGGCCTCTATGAGTATGGAGTTGATTTCTTTGGATCAATGGGGAATGATCTTCTCTGATAATCAAGAATTAAAAAGAGCCAAAAAAGAACATTTAAAAGATATATTGTCTGTTTTACCTTGGATTGCTATTGTGGATAAATTCCAACATTGGATCTATACGAATCCTGAGCATACTGCAGATGAAAGAGCGCAAGCATTCTTGGATATCCAATCTGAATTGGTGGATTCTAGCGTGGATTGGACTGGCTTAGAGAAAATATTGAAATACCAATGGCAAAAGCAACTTCATATCTATGAAGTGCCCTTCTATTATATAGAGTATGGAATGGCACAACTGGGAGCTATTGCTATTTGGAGAAATTATAAAAAGGACCCAAAGAAGGCCTTAGAACAATATCAAGCAGCTTTGAAATTGGGTTATACAAAATCCATTAAAGAAATTTATGAAGCCGCAGGAATTCGTTTCGATTTCTCTAAAGAGTATGTGAAAGAATTGGCAGCTTTTGTAAAAGCTGAAATAGCTGCATTGGAAGACTAAAAATTATGGCTGTAGCGAATGCCTCGGTAAGAAAAGAATTAGAATTCGACAAGATTGTCGATTTGTTGATAGGGTTTAGTCAAAGTCCGAGGAATAAAGATTATTTTAAAAATATTCAACCTTTACATGCCTATAATAACCTACAAGGTTTGATGGCATGCTTAGAGGAGTATATGATTTTCAAGGGCGATCAATCTGCTCCTGCTTTTCAGTACCAATCTCTTGATAGGTCTGTGAAAATGCTGAATGTCCAGGGAAGTATTTTAGAACCTGAGGATATTTTTGCAATCTATATTTCGGTGGATTTCTCAAACAGGTCTCTGAAGTATTTTAGTGAGAATTCTCGACCTTTTGAATCATTAAAGGGATTGTTTGGAGTTTTAAAATCTGAGAAGGAAATACTGAAATGGATAGATCAGGTATTTGACCAAAAGAGAAACATCCGATCGAATGCAAGTGAGAACTTGTATGAAATTAGGCAACAGTTATTTGCTAGAAGAAGGCAGAATGATAGGGCTTTTAATATGGCCTTATCCAATTATTCTAAATCGGGATACTTAGCAGATACACGAGAGACTTTTGTGAATGAAATCCGCTTACTTTCGGTGTTGTCAGAACATAAAAGGAAAGTAGACGGTAGGACGCGTGGTAGTTCAAAAACGGGTAGTATTACTTATATTGAACCACAAACCAATGTGCTAATCAATGAGGAAATTTTCCGATTGATGGAGGAAGAAAAAGCTGAGATTCGTAAGATCTTAATGGCACTTTCCAATCAATTAAGAGAAAAAAAGGACCTTATATACGATTATAGAAAAATACAAGAAGAATTGGATCGCTTGGAAGCGAAGACAAAATTGGCTCAGATAACCAATTCTGTCCGTCCAAAACTAAGTAAGACTCAAAATGCTCGAATCATAGATGCCTACCACCCAATTCTGGTACTTTCTAATGAGGAGAAAAAGAAGAAAATAGAACCCCAGGATTATGATTTTGACCAAGAGCAAAGAATCATTGTAATCTCTGGACCAAATGCAGGGGGGAAATCAATCAGTTTAAAAACGATGGGTCTACTCCAGTTAATGGTGCAATCCGGCCTGTTTGTTCCTGTACATCCTGATAGTTCATTCTTCTTATTTAAGAAATTCTTTACAGATATTGGAGATAACCAATCCATAGAAAATGAATTGAGTACTTACAGTTATCGATTGAGAAGGATGCGTGAAATATTAGAGCAGGCAGACCACAACTCATTCGTGCTTATAGATGAGTTTGGTTCTGGTTCCGATCCTATTTTAGGGGGAGCCTTAGCTGCTGTATTCTTCAATAGGATATACGATTCAATGACTTTTGGTGTAATTACCACGCACTATGGGAACATTAAACTGATGGCAGAGGAGATGGAAGCTGCAAGTAATGCTTCTATGCTGTTTGATGAGAAAAGATTAAAGCCACTGTACAAATTGAGTGTTGGTCGCCCTGGAAGTTCTTATACTTTTGAGGTAGCTCATAATATGGGGATTCCTAGTGATTTGATTAGTGCAGCCAAAGAAAAGGTCTCGGTTGAAAATATGCGTTATGAGGAGTTGATTAATCAGTACCAAAGATTAAATACTTCTTTGGAGGTTGAAAAGAGAAACCTTCGTAAAAAGACAAAGCGAACGCATGAATTGAAAAAGTCTTTCGATTTAAAGTTGGAAGGCTTAGATCTTAAGGAGAAAAAACTACAAGATTCTTGGGAGGATAATCAGAAAGCCATTAGCCTTGGCCGTAAGATGGGAAAATACATTCAGCAGTATAATAAGGGAAGAAAGAAAAAGGATATTCTCGCTCAGTTTAAAAAAATGCTAGAAATTGAGTCTGCAACCTTTAAGGATGAGGAAATTAATCCTAAAAAGAAGAAGACTATTTTCAAGGAGAGAGAGCATACCATAGATTTCAAGATTGGAGATCAGGTACGTCTTGTAGATGGAAGAGACCTTGGAGAGATTACGGAAATTAAGAAAGATATGGTAACCGCAGTTTTCGGTATGATCAGAACAACCATTGCTATATCAAAAATAGAAAAGTCCGTAAGGGCGAATAAAAAGTAAAGAATATGGCTTTGTATTGGGATATTATTCCTTTTGATCAATTTGATATAAAGGAACTCTATGAAGTACTTCAACTTAGGCAGACTGTTTTTGTTGTGGAACAAGATTGTCCATATTTAGACAATGATAACTATGATCTAAAAGCCTATCATATGATGGGGAGGACAGAGCAAGGTGAGCTTTTGGCCTATTGTAGAATCCTTCAGCCCGGTCATTATTATGCTGAAACGTCTATTGGAAGAGTCGTAACAGCGCAAGCTGCCAGAGGAACAGGTGCTGGTAAAGATCTTATGAAAATAGCTGTTCAGGCCTGTGAAAGTCTTTTTCCCGAAAAAAATATTCGGATAATGGCTCAGGTCTATTTACTCAAGTTTTATACTGAACTAGGCTTTGTGGAAGAGGGGGATATATTTTTAGAAGACGGTATCGAACATATTGAAATGTTGTATACCGTTTAAGATCTACCTGAGGAGTAAAAGTTGACCTTCAAGATGCTTCATATCTACGTACTCGTGAAGGCTTAATGGGGTGTATTTTATTTGATAAATAAGGACATTGTCTTGTATCAGTTCTCCATTTAGTTCTCCATTCCAAAAATCCGATATTTCATTGGTTGCAAAGAGGGTTTTGCCCCATCTGTCAAATATTTTCAACTCATAACTGGTCAATTCACCACAAGGATTATTGATTTCGAAATAGTCATTTAAGCCATCATTATTTGGGCTAAAGGCATTTGGGATTTCCAAATTGCAATGACATATAGATACAATGTCGAGGTGCATATTGTATATACGGTTACAGGTTTCTATGATTAGATCATAGCTTCCTTCTTCCTCAAAGGTTCGTGTGCTACTGGTGCTACCATTATCCAGCCAGAAATAAGCTGCATCTTCAAAAGGTTCGTCAAAAGTATAATCTATGGTACAGTCAATATAGCCAATTTCGCTTATGTCTTCGGTTTCAATAATTCCTTCACAGCGCGTGTCATGTGTGAATTCAAAGGAATTTGCATTAATGTTATTACCAGAAATTTTTTCAGTGATAGGTACTTCTGTGTAAGATATTGCTCCCAAATCTGTATAGTTGGTTCCAGGATCAAATCCTTCAGTTGGATAATTTACACTATCTAAACAGGGCGATGAATAAACGTTTTTGACTAGCAGAACTTCGTTCAAGTTTGCCGTATTTTGGTAGATGCAATCCAGGCTATTATTTTTCATAATAACAGTTTGTGGTAGGTAATATAGATTGGTTACATCTGAAAGTAAATACTGGTTTGTAATTTCTCCATTGAGGTTGTATTGAATAAAGTAAGGGAATAGTACTCCTTGAACGTCAAGTTGCCCAGTGATACTAATTATTTCATTATTAATTAGGTTTATTCTTGGATAGCTATTGAAATTCACTTTTACAGTAATGAATACTATATCACCTTGCTCGGATAATTTGACGAGGTATAAGTTCGAGCCTGAGTATACAGCAATAATATACCCATCATCTACGGTTAATATATTGTAAAAAGTACTACCAAGAAGGAAGGGATATTCTTTTGCCCATAGAACATTACCCAAAGGATCTAATTTTAATACAGAATTCGCGGAGCGTAGTATTAATCCTCCATCACTTGTTTGGTTGGATTCTATCCCTGTCCATGAACCTATATATTTTTTTGTAGAAATAATATTTCCTTCTAAATCGGCTTTAATTATAACCATTGGGGGAAGTACACCGGTAACAATTTCCTCACTAAACTTACAAATTAGATTTAATTCATCTCCAATTATATAGAAATCGTAACAGTAACTCAGTTTGTAGGCGAGGTGGTCATATTGTTTGAAATGTAGAATGTTTCCATTTCCATCAATTCGAATGATCATAGTATATTTATCCGACTGAAATAATTTAAAGGAACTACCAATAAGGATGAAGTCTTCGGAATTTGGAATCTGTTTTATATGGAGAAGATCCATATTTATTGATGGGTTAGAAAATTCCTTCTTCCAAACCACTTCATCACAAGTGTTAAATTTTATAAGTCGGAAGCCACTTTTTTGTGTTTGACCAGTATTGAATATTTCATTTAATCCAAGGAGAGTACCACCGTCCTCTGTTTGAATTTGTGAACTTTTTACTATTCCCTCATCAAAGGTAAATGACTGAAATGAACTGACTTGCCCATTTACTATTTGGAAATAAAATAAACAGAATAAAAGTAGCAATACACGCATGCTGTATGAAAGTTTTGAAACTAAATGTATTATACCTTGGGAGGGTGGCCTCAAAAAACTCAAATATAGTGCCAAAAAAAAACGGAATTATTTATATTCCGCTTTTAGTATTTTAATTTCTTTAATCAGCGTATTGACATCGTCTGTATTGGTTCCATCATAATAGCCTCTAATTCTTCCTTCTTTATCAATCAAACAAAAGTTTTCAGTATGAATGAAATCACCTAGATCTCCTTTCCAATCTATCTTTGCTGAAAAGTAAGATTTTCTAGCAAGCTCATAAATATGGTCTTTATCTCCAGTTAGAAGTTGCCATTTTGGAGCTATAGCATTGTGTTCTATAGCATATTTCTTTAAGGTAGGAACTGAATCTATCTCAGGTGTCACACTGTGAGAAACAAACATAATATCCTGGTCATCCTTATAGAATTCATTGATGCGCTCCATTTGAAATGCCATTTTGGGGCAAATGTTTCCACAGGTAGTAAAGAAAAAGTCAGCGACATAAATTTTTCCTTCAACATCTTTTTTCGTGATTTGTTGACCGTCTTGATTGGTTAGATTAAAGTCTGCAATAAGGTGTTCTCCTTTCATTTTTTGCATAGTCTCATCTACCAATTCTGGATTAACATCCGCGGGAGAATAAATTCTAAGACGCATCTCTTTCTTAAATAGGGGGTAACTGGCTATAGAAGCTACAACAATGATTAGGCCCAATATTAAGATTTTGTTCGATAGGGGGGATTGCTTTTCAGCCATTATGATGTGATTTTATTTTTAAGTACTTGTATAAGGTCTCTTTGCTTTGCGGCCTCCATGAAGTCCATATCTATGGATGCTTTTTCCATTTCCTTCTTATGAATCAGGATTTGTTTTTTAATTTGTCCATTGGTGGTGTATTTATCAATGTCTTCGGCCACCAATGTTGGTTTTTCCTTTTGACTGTAAAAATCAATTCCAGATTTTGGTTTAAAGTCTTCAAATATGTTTTTGAAATCCTTTTTCAGCGCTGTAGGCACTATATTATGTTCTTTGTTATACGCTTCCTGAATAGACCTTCTCCTTGTAGTAGCATCAATAGTCTTCTGCATGGAGTTAGTGATTTTGTCTGCATACATGATTGCTTGTCCATCAGGATGTCTAGCGGCTCTACCTATGGTTTGAACCAAGGATCTTTCAGAACGTAAAAATCCTTCTTTATCTGCATCTAGAATGGCTACCAAAGAGACCTCTGGTAAATCCAATCCTTCACGCAATAAATTGACACCAATCAATACATCAAACCGACCCATTCTCAGGTCTCGCATAATCTCGACCCTTTCCATAGTGTCGACATCGGAATGTATATAACGACATCGTACCTGATACCTAGTAAGGTATTTGGTTAATTCCTCCGCCATACGTTTGGTCAGAGTGGTAACCAAAACTCTTTGGTCTAGTGTCACTCTTAGATTGATTTCCTCCATTAGGTCGTCAATCTGATTTTCACTTGGTTTAACGATAATTTTAGGATCCAAAAGTCCTGTTGGTCGAATGATTTGTTCGGTATACATTCCTTCAGATGCTTCTAGCTCGTAATCTGCTGGAGTAGCACTTACATAGATACATTGCTGATTGAGCGTTTCAAATTCTGGGAATTGTAAAGGCCTATTGTCCATTGCAGAAGGTAAACGGAAGCCATATTCTACCAAGTTTTCTTTTCTTGATCGGTCACCTCCATACATCGCTCTGATCTGAGGTATAGTAACATGACTCTCATCAATGACCATTAAGAAATCGTCTGGGAAGTAATCAATTAAACAGAAAGGTCTACTTCCAGGATCTCTAGCATCCAAATAGCGCGAGTAGTTTTCTATTCCTGAGCAATAACCCAATTCTCGAATCATCTCTAAATCGAAATTGACTCTTTCTTCAAGTCTTTTGGCTTCTAGGTTCTTCCCAATCTCTCGGTAAAAATCTAATTGTTTTACCAAGTCATCTTGAATCATGTGGATGGCCTCTTGTAGTCGATCCTTTCCAGTAACGAATAAGTTGGCTGGGTAGATGCTTACCTCTTCAAATTTCTCAATGATTTTGTGATTGTCAGGATCTCTACTTTCCATGGCCTCTATTTCATCGCCCCAAAAATGAATACGATAGTAAATATCAGCATAGGCAGGGTAAATGTCTACGGTATCTCCTTTCACCCTAAAATTCCCTCTGGAAAATTCAGCTTCTGTTCGTGCATATAGGCTTGCTACAAAAGTGTGTAAAAGGCTATCTCTATTAATCTGTTGACCCGTTTTGATATGAATGACATTCTTTTTGAATTCAACAGGATTTCCGATACCATAAATACAGGATACAGAGGCAATAATAATAACATCTTTTCTACCTGAAAGCAGTGCAGAGGTTGCACTCAATCGGAGTTTTTCGATGTCTTCATTTATAGAAAGGTCTTTTTCAATATAGGTGCCAGAGGTCGGAAGATAGGCTTCTGGCTGGTAATAGTCATAGTAGGATACAAAATACTCTACTGAATTGTCTGGGAAAAACTCTTTAAACTCCCCATATAATTGGGCTGCTAAGGTTTTATTGTGACTTAAAATAAGTGTGGGTTTTTGTACCTTTTCAATTACATTGGCAACTGTAAAGGTCTTACCTGATCCTGTAATACCCAATAGGGTTTGTGCTGGTGCGCCGTCGTCAATCCCTGCGGAAAGTTCTTCAATCGCATTTGGCTGGTCCCCTGTTGGTTTAAATGAAGATACTAGTTTAAAATCCATCCCGTTCAATTTGGTGCAAAATTACACATTTTTGAGTCAAAAGTTGAATAACAAAAGAGAATTGGGTTGTCCAATTCTCTTTTGTTATACTTTAAATTTTATGCTATTAATCTTATCTAAGATCATCTATTTCAAAATCACTGAAAAGTGCAAGGTCAAGACTGAAATTATGTGAGCCCAATTCCTTCTTTTCATAGGATAGAATATTGAATATAGTTTGAGTACCTTCTTTATTCTGTTCCGTGATTTGGGTAATTCTCTTCATTGTCTTGTTATAGTGAACGGTTATTTTTACCGTTTCGAGTGTAGTATCCAGTGGGCTAAGTTCAACTATTTGTATAGGGGCCGTTGAAGGGAGCATGGTATAATTGAATTTGTCCTTATATCCTTTAAAATAATCACCTAGGTTAAAAACTTCCTCTTCATCCTCTTCAATGTTTGATATTTGGATCATTTCATCTTCTTTAAGGACGGTCCATTTCGTTTTTCCATCGCAAAGAATCTGAATATTTTCCATTTCCAAATCAAATTGATCATTGGATAGGATCAATTGACCATTTTTTGTTTGTCTTAGGTTGGCTTCAATATTGAATAATACCATACTGAAGTTAATACCTATAAGTTGGGTGCCGTCAAACTCTTGTTCAAGAGATTTTAATATTTCCTCTGCCTTAGCATCGTTTTGTGCCAATCCGGCAAAAGACATGGCTACTATCAATACTGAAAGAATAAGCTTCTTCATCTTCACTATTTAATTTTTGTTTAGTTCATCCAACAATTGTTCCAAACTATAGTCATCTGGTACCAATACCTGTCTTGCTTTACTGCCTTCAAATGGTCCAACAATTCCTGCTGCTTCCAATTGATCCATTATTCTACCGGCTCTATTATACCCTAACTTCAGTTTACGTTGAATTAAAGAAGTAGATCCTTGTTGATGCAGTACCAATACTCTGGCAGCATCTTCAAATTTTTCATCCCTATCTGCAAGGTCAGAAATAAGTCCAGGACTAGTTTCTTCATCTACATATTCTGGTAGTGCAAAGGCTTGGCTGTACCCTCGTTGAGAACCAATATATTCACATAATTGCTCTACTTCAGGTGTATCTATAAAGGCACATTGCAAACGTACTAATTCATTTCCGTTTGTATATAACATATCGCCTCTACCTATCAATTGATTGGCTCCTCCAGAGTCCAATATAGTTCTAGAATCTATTGCTGAGGTTACTCTAAAAGCAATTCTTGCCGGGAAATTGGCTTTGATTGTCCCAGTTATAATATTTGTCGTTGGTCTTTGTGTAGCTACAATTAAGTGAATCCCAATGGCACGTGCAAGTTGGGCAAGACGTGCAATAGGTAATTCAATTTCTTTCCCTGCTGTCATGATCAAATCTGCAAATTCATCAATGACCAAAACGATATAAGGTAAGAACCTGTGTCCATTATCTGGATTAAGTTTTCTCTTTTTGAATTTGGTATTGTATTCTTTTAAGTTTCTACAATGCGCATTTTTCAAAAGATCATATCGAGCATCCATCTCAATACAAAGAGAATTTACTGTATTGATTACCTTTTTTGTTTCGGTAATAATTGCTTCTTCACTATCCGGAAGTTTGGCCAAGAAATGTCTTTCAATATGGTTGAACAAGGTAAGTTCTACTTTCTTAGGATCTACCAAGACTAGTTTTAATTCAGAAGGATGTTTTTTGTATAGTAACGAAGCTAAAATACAATTCAATCCAACAGACTTACCCTGCCCGGTGGCTCCTGCCATAAGAAGGTGTGGCATTTTGGCTAGGTCTGTTACAAAGGTTTCATTTGAAATGGTTTTTCCTAAAGCAATTGGTAATTCCATTTTATTGTTCTGGAATTTTTCAGACTGTAATACCGTCTTCATAGAGACAATACTAGGATTTTGGTTGGGTACCTCTATCCCAATGGTTCCTCTACCTGGTAGGGGAGCAATAATTCTAATCCCTAAAGCTGCAAGGCTTAAGGCGATGTCATTTTCCAATCCTTTAATTTTGGAAATACGTACTCCAGGGGCGGGAACTATTTCATATAAAGTAACTGTAGGTCCTACAGTGGCTTTAATTTTAGAGATTTCGATTTTGTAATTGGACAGTGTTTCAACAATTTTATTTTTGTTGGCCTCCAATTCTTCCTTGTCAACATGCAAATTACTGTTGGGGTATTCTTGCATCAATTGCAGAACTGGGAATTTGTAATTTCCCAGATCCAATCTTGGATCATATTCGCCAAATTCTTCTAATACCTTATTGGCTTTATCCTCGTCATCGGATTTGATATCTGTCTCTAGCTTTATTTCTTCCGTTATGGCTTCAGGTTCAGCTTCAGGAATAATAACTTCTAATTCTTCGGATACTGCCTCTGGTTGAGTAGGTGCAATATAATCTACTTCCAAATCTACAGTTGGTTCTGCAGGGGGAGCTATCACCGTTTCATTGAAGGCATTTATTGACTCCTTGTAAATAGTTTCTTCAACAATTGGAGATAATTCCTCCATCTTAGTTACCGGTGTATTTTCATACATGGGTTCTTCTTGACTACTTATTGCTTCCTTTTCTTGAAAATTAGAGAGTGGTTCATGAAAATTATCATTGGCTTCTTGAATGCCTTCCTCTTGTGTTTTTAAAATATCCTTGGGTCTTTTGATAAAAAATAGATGAACCTTTTCAAAGCTTAGGTCAAATGCTACGGCTAGAAAGCTTGTCAATAAAAAAAGTAATAATAATCCTGACCCTGCCTTTCCCAAAAGGGCTTCAATCCATTGAACATTGAAAAAGCCAAGTGCACCACCAATAATCGGGTAGAAGTTGCTGAAAATAAAGGAAAGGAAAGTACTGATCCAAAGTAATAAGAATATGGAATTTTTGATATTTCGTTTTAAAGCAAAGGGTTTAGTAGGCATCAATAAATTTAAACCAATTCCACCTAAAATGTAAGGAATGAGGTAGGCTGCAATTCCAAATTGACTAAAAATTAGGTAATGACTCAGCTTAATTCCAAGTTTACCATTGATGATATTGGTGTTGTTTTCGAAAAAAAGTTGTGCCAAGGGCTGTGTAGCATCACTTAGGTAGTTCTTCCAAGTGAATAAATACATAGAAAAGGAGAGAAGCATATAAGCGGCTAGGAAAAGACATAATAGTCCAGTGATCACCTGAAAATTCTTGTCCTTGTGCCAGTTAATGGTTAATTGCTTGTTTGCCTTTTTATTTTTGGTAGTCGTTTTCTTTGCTCTCTTAGCCATTCAATAAAAATATCAAAAAAAGATGTTTTCCAAAGATTTTTATTGATTTTTTGAATGGTGAATGTCAATATATTTTTAAAAAAAAAGGAACGTAAAAAATACGTCCCTTTTTTGATCCCCTGATATTGAAAAATCAATAATATTATATGATCGATTGTATTGGTATTAACATTGATTGAGATTAGTCTTACAAATGTTGTCTTTTTTTTTTGATTAAAAAATCCCTGAATTCTGGTATATTTTGTACTCACTGAATTCAGTGATAGGGTATGAGTTATTGAGTTGATAATCAAAAAGGTAAACATGTTCGTTTTGTGTCGTTTTGAAAATAGGTCAATCCTCTTCTTCCGGAATCGCAGTGAGTGGAAGCGTTAAAGTGATGAGCGTGCCTTCTTTTGGCTTTGAATATATATCAAACTGCCCTTTCATGTTTTTTACTCGAGCTTCAATTTGACTTAAACCAATACCAGCGCTTTTCTTTGGTAGGATATCCGAATTGAAACCTATTCCATTGTCTTGGATACTTATCTTCAACTGGTCATCAGTTTGGAATAACTTAATTTCGGCTAGGCTAGCTTGACTATGCTTTAAGATGTTGTTGCACAATTCTTCCATGATATGGTAAATCTTCAATTCAGTGTTGGACGGGTATCTTTGTTCTAGATTACTATCCACAGTAAATTCCAGTTCAGTGGAAGTGAATTTCTCGCAGATATCATGCAAGGCGTATTCCAAGCCGAAATTGATCAAAAGGGAAGAAACTAAATTATGTGAGAGATCACGGATTTTCCCAGATGCCTCTACAATGATATTCTGCATTTTCAGGATTTGTTGATGACGCTCATCTGAAATATTCTTTTTAAAGGCTTGTAAATGAAGATTAGCAGAGGATAATAATGCACTTACACTATTGTGTAAAGTCTCTGCTATGGCCTTTCTTTCTTCTTCTCGACCATCTAATGTAGCATTGATGATCTTGTGCTGGCTTTCACTTTCTAGTTGCTCAAGCCTACTTTGTTGTAATAGCTCTTGCTCCTTGTGGAGTAGTTTTAGATTTTTTTGTTTTAGGCGGTGACGGTGAACGCTTAATCTGAAGATGATGGCTAGCGTGCCAAGGAGAATAAATGATAAAATAAGATAAAAGGTGGTTCTACTTGACTTTTCTTTTTCTTCAGCTATTTGCTTATCTTTCTTTACGGAGTTGTATTGCTCATTTAATTCAGTAATGATTTTTGTGTTTGCTACATTAGTTAATTTTCTCGTAGTAGCAGCTTCTAACTTTCCATATTCAAAAGCATTTTTATAATCCCCCTTGGTTTCAAATAAGTAGACCATAGTAGAATAGGTACTTAATAGATAACTTAGTTGGTTGTTCTTTTTGAAATATTTTTCTGCTTTAAGAATTATTTCTTCAGCCTTAATAAATTGTTTTGTTGCAATATAATTATTAGAGTTATTAATCAGTGTTATTAGATAAGTTGTACTATCGTTTTTAGATAAATGGTATTTAATTGATTTTTGATAGAGTAGTTCTGAGGTAGGATAATTTTTCTTATATAGTTCTATGTGTCCTAATGCTTCATGATATTCGGCTAAAAGTCCTCTATAGTTTGATTCAAATATAAAAGGTTGAGTCTCATGATAATATTTTTCAGCGCTATCAAGTAAAGATATATTTTCTCTGTTTTTTAAAAAAACAGACATAAAACAATCACCTTTAGCAAGTAAGCTATTTACAATTTTACTGGTGTCATTCATTAAAATCGCTGATATTGTTGCTGAATCAAATGCTTTTAGAGCTTTTTTAGTTAAGCCTGTAGTCCTTTGAATGTTTCCTTGATCCATTTTTAATTCAAAAATGGCAGAATCATGTTTTAACTTCTCTGCTATTTTAAGTGCTTCTATTGAGAATTTGTATGATTTTTTGAAATCTTCCTTTTCGAAAAAATAGTTAGTACTATCAATGAAATTTAAAAGGTTGGGATAATTATTCTTTTGAGCAAAAGAATTACTAAAACACGAAAACATTATTATAAAGATGTAGCTTATTTTAGTAATTCTTTTATTCATAATATATTATCTATTTTTAATTGTTATTATTGGTCCACCATCAGCGACATTTAATGGAAAAGTAATTCCACTTCCGCCAATCTGAATAACAAATGTAACATTTATTTCTTTGTTTATTATTTGGAGTTGAACGCTGTGTCCATCATAGGTTGAAATGCCTGCTGGATTGTTGTGTTGTATCGCAACCGCTAAATCATTAGGGTAATACCCAGTATTGGATCCTTGTACTACATCGTAATGTAACCAATAAGTTCCGTCTGATTTTGCTTCAACAGTGTACGATTTTAAGAGTTCGTTAATCATAATTTATATGTTTATGGTTTATTAATAAATGATACAGTTTAATTGGGGACTAAAATTTTTAACATAGCTATCCCTATCCGCATATTTCATGCAGGCAAATGGGTGATTTTTAAACGTTTGCTAAATTGGAATTGAAGGGTATTCCTGCTATTTTTAGAGAGGTTGGCTAAATGATTTTATGTTGGGCTGCAAATAGAGCTAGGCCAATAGAGCTTTTAACTTGCAATTTTTTCAATAAATTTTTTCGATGTGTTTCAACCGTGTTGGGACTTAGGCAGAGCTGTTCTGCAATTTCCTTACTGTTGTATTCTTGACAAATAAATTTCAATACTTGCTTTTCTCTGTCTGTTAGTGCGGAGATTAGCATTCCTTCTAATGGCTTTTCTGATGCATTTTTGAGTCCAGAAAAGGATTGAACTATTTTTTCGTTGATGGTGGGACTAAAATATTGATCTCCAGCGGCCACTCTTCTTATGGCTTCCACGATATTGTCTCCAGCGCATTTCTTTGCTAAATAACCGCTAGCGCCTAACTTCAATACTTCTCGGATAAGTTTAATATAGTCGTAACTAGAGAGAATGATGATCGGACAAGGGAATTTTTTCCTCCCCTTTTTAAAGGCTTTTAGAACTGCTATTCCATCCTTCTCTGGCATATTGATATCCATAATTAGGACATCTGCCTTATTCGTTTTGGATTTAAACCATTGAATAACTTCAGCTCCATTTAAGGAATGACCAACTATCTCCATATCATCTTCTACTGATAGAACAGCTTCTATTCCATCAATTAGAATTTTATGGTCATCTGCTATATGAACCTTGATTTTATTCTCCATTGTTTTTATCTCTTGTTACAACAAAAATAGTATGAAATTCACTCGTAAACAACACTGAATTCTGGTATATGAAAAACATCACTGAATTCAGTGATACGTTTCTATGCTTAAGGTAAAAAAAAATAGCCCATTCCTTTTCAGAAATGGGCTATTCATTATGCCAAGGATTTGTCCTTACATGTTTCTTCTATATTGTCCACCTACTTCAAATAATGCAGAAGTAATTTGTCCAATTGAGCAGTATTTAGCGGCTTCCATAAGTTCATCGAAAATGTTACCATTTTGAATAGCACTTGTTTGGATAGCTTTTAATGCCGTTTCTTGTTCCTGAGAAAAGCTGTCATGTAGGCTTTTTACCGTCTCAATTTGAAATTGCTTCTCATCTTCGGTTGCTCTAATAACTTCACCTGGGGTTACTGTTGGTGAACCGTCTTTACTCAAGAACGTATTTACACCAATAATTGGAAACTCTCCATTGTGTTTCAATGTTTCGTAGTAAAGAGATTCTTCTTGAATCTTAGAACGTTGATACATTGTTTCCATTGCAGATAGTACACCCCCTCTTTCTGTGATTCTGTCAAACTCCATCAATACAGCTTCCTCTACCAAGTCTGTAAGCTCTTCAATGATAAATGAACCTTGAATAGGGTTTTCATTTTTAGTTAACCCAAGTTCTTTATTGATGATCAATTGGATGGCCATTGCTCTTCTTACTGAAGCCTCTGTAGGGGTTGTGATGGCTTCATCGTATGCATTTGTATGCAATGAGTTACAGTTGTCGTAAATAGCGTACAATGCTTGTAGTGAAGTACGGATGTCGTTAAAGTCTATCTCTTGTGCATGCAGTGATCTACCAGATGTTTGGATGTGGTATTTCAACATTTGTGCACGTGTATTTGCTCCGTACTTTAATTTCAATGCTTTTGCCCAAATTTTTCTGGCTACTCTACCTATCACGGCATACTCTGGATCAATACCATTTGAGAAGAAGAAAGATAGGTTAGGTCCAAATGCATTGATATCCATACCTCGACTTAGGTAGTACTCCAAATAGGTAAACCCATTTGCAAGGGTAAAGGCTAACTGTGTAATTGGATTGGCACCTGCTTCTGCAATATGGTATCCAGAAATAGATACAGAATAGAAGTTACGAACTCCATTGCGGATAAAATTCTCTTGAATATCACCCATCAATCGAAGGGCGAATTCAGTAGAGAAAATACATGTATTTTGTGCTTGATCTTCTTTTAAAATATCTGCTTGAACAGTTCCTCTAACCTTCGTTAGTGTTGATGCTTTGATTTTTGCATATACGTCGGCAGGTAGAACTTGATCACCAGTTGCACCAAGCAACATTAAGCCAAGTCCGTTATTACCTTTAGGAAGATCTCCATTATAATGAGGTCTTGTAGTTCCTAATTTTACGTATTTGGCTTTGATTTTTGCCTCTACTTCTTCTTCTAGTCCATTCTCTTTAATGTATGCCTCACATTGTTGGTCAATAGCAGCATTCAAGAAGAAAGATAACATCATTGGAGCTGGTCCGTTGATAGTCATGGATACCGAAGTAGAAGGAGCACTTAAATCAAATCCTGAATACAATTTTTTTGCATCATCTAAACAGCAGATAGAAACACCGGCATTACCGATTTTACCGTAAATATCTGGTCTTACATCTGGGTCATTTCCATAAAGTGTTACCGAGTCAAAGGCTGTTGAAAGACGAGCAGCAGGCATTCCAAGACTTACATAATGGAAACGCTTATTGGTTCTTTCTGGTCCACCTTCTCCAGCAAACATACGGGTTGGATCTTCACTTGTTCTTTTGAACGGGAATAATCCAGCTGCATATGGGAATTCTCCCGGAACATTTTCTTGAAGGTTCCATTGTAGTACATCTCCCCAAGCTTTGTATTTAGGTAAAGCTACCTTAGGAATGTCCAATTGAGATAGTGATTTAGAATGTGTCTCAATTTTGATTTCTTTATCTCTAACCTTAAAGCTAAATACAGGATCTTTATATTTCTTAACCTTTCCTTCCCAAGCTTCAATTACTTTCAGGTTATGCGGGTCAAGATCTAAGGTTACTTTATCATAACGAGCTTGTAAGGCTTCAATTAAAACCTCTTGTCCATCAGAACCGTCAGATTGTAGACTTTCAATACTTCCTTTTAGGTTGTAAAGTGTTTGTGCTACTTTAGATTGTTCTGTAGCCCAAGTATCATAAGCACGGTTATTTTCAGAAATTTCTGATAAGTATCGTGTTCTATTTGGAGGAATGATGAATTGCTTTTCAGAAACTTCAATTGATGTACCAAAAGACGAATCGAAATTAGCCGTCGTTCTCTGATTAACCTTATCGATCAAAGCTTTGTATAGGTTGTTAGTTCCCGGATCATTGAACTGAGAAGCAATACTACCAAATACAGGCATATCATCTATATTGCTTTCCCACAATTGATGATTTCTTTGGTATTGTTTTTTGACATCTCTAAGGGCATCTAGTGCACCTCGTTTGTCAAATTTGTTCAAAGCAATGATGTCGGCAAAATCAAGCATGTCGATTTTCTCTAGCTGTGTTGCAGCACCATATTCTGGTGTCATCACATACAAGGAAACATCCGAGTGATCCATGATCTCCGTATCCGATTGACCAATACCTGAAGTTTCTAATATGATCAGGTCGTATTGAGCAGCTTTCAAGATAAGAAGGGCATCATTTACGTGAGAAGAAAGTGCAAGGTTGGCTTGTCTAGTTGCCAAACTACGCATATATACTCTTGGATTGTCGATAGCATTCATACGAATTCTATCACCCAATAAAGCCCCACCAGTTTTTCTTTTTGATGGATCAACAGAAACAATAGCAATAGTTTTTTCTGGGAAATCGACTAGGAATCTTCTTACTAATTCATCTACCATAGAAGATTTTCCAGCTCCACCTGTTCCAGTAATACCTAGAACTGGACTAGTAGTATTTTGAGCTGCTTTTTCTCTTACGAGGTCAAGTATTTCCTTATTCTCTTCACTAAAGTTTTCAGCTCCAGAAATCAATTTGGCAATGGCTCCTGGATTTTTAGATTCTAAAAGATCCATTTCACCATTTAAGTCTCTACCTGTAGGGAAGTCACTTCTTTCGATCATATCATTGATCATTCCTTGAAGTCCCATTTCTCTACCGTCATCTGGAGCATAGATACGTGCAATTCCATAGCCCATTAAGTCTTCAATCTCTGAGGGTAGAATTACACCACCACCACCACCGAAGATGCGTATATGGGAAGCTCCTTTTTCCTTCAACAAATCGTACATGTATTTGAAGTACTCATTGTGACCACCTTGATAGGATGTCATAGCAATGGCATTTACGTCTTCTTGTACTGCACAGTTAACTACCTCTTCAACACTTCTATCATGTCCAAGGTGTATAACCTCTACACCAGTTGCCTGGATGATTCTTCGCATTATGTTGATGGCAGCATCGTGACCGTCAAATAGAGAAGCCGCAGTTACAATACGGATTTTGTTTTTTGGTTTATAAGGAGCTGAATTTATCATATATTTTGTGCTTTATCTTTACAGGAAATTTCACGCGAATTTACGATAATTTTATGGGCTATTCAAATATATGGTAAGCTACTCGTGGCCTGCTTTTTATGGGGAATGGAAAGACTTTATAAATAGGACGGGCGAATCAGTTATTTTAGACTGAGTTAATGCCTGATTTTGGATATTTCATGTCTAATTGAATTATTATCAATAAATTGTATTCCATACTAATAATTAAATTTAAATCGAATGAAATCAATCGTTTTAATAATTGGGCTTTTGGCCTACTCTTTTGGTCTCCAGGCGCAATCAGATTATGCGCTTTTTCCAAATGATAGTGTAACGCATGTTAGTCGAATGGCAGAATTCCCTACTATTGAATTAGGTAGAGATACAATCGATGGGGTCGTTTATCAAAATTTACATCCTACTTACCATCAATTAATTCATAGTCCATCAATAACTACTTCTAATGGCTTTGGTCATTTCCCTTGGGCAAACGAACATTGGTTTGGAAAAAATATACACTATGATTCGAATGGTGTGTATCGGTTTTATGGACAATTTGATATTTTATTTATTCTAAACACTCAGACTAGTGTAGGTAGTTCTTGGAATATGGCTAATTATTCTAATGGCAATGTATTGAAGGCAAAAGTAGACTCTATCATTTACGATTCTTTTTTGGGGATTGATGACAGTCTAAAGTATATAAGCTTAACCAGAAGGAATCAAAACGGATCAATAATTACCGATGGAATTAATGGCTCTCAGATTATTATTAGTAAAGAAAATGGACTAATTCAATCTTTAGGGTTTTTATCTGTTTCATATATTGATTTTGATGAAGGTGATACTGATAATTATCTATTCCAGTTAAGTGGATTCATTATGGATTCCACGGATATAGCAGAAACGAATCGATACAAGATTTGGGATCTTGAAGTTGGGGATGAGTATCACTTTTCATATTATAAATGTGATCTCCCAACTGTTAGAAGGCAAATAAAGATAATAGGTAAAAGTTGGACCTCTACTCCTCCAACTTTTATATACCATAAACAATTGAAAAAGGCTGTAAGCACAATGGTATTGCAAAATGGGCAATATGTTGTTGCGTATCCAATAGTGGAAGAATCCAGCTATTATGATACAGTTTATCTAGACGATTATTTGTTTTTGGATACTGTGTTATTAGGTATTGATACGCTGGCAGCGGAGAAATATGCGAAAGGGCGTTTTAATGATGAATTATTTAATGTGGGGAAACAGTTGAATAATTTTGATATAGATAGTATCTGGAATTGGTGGGAAGGTCAGATGACGCCCTATGGAACTTTGAATTATTATGTAGAGGGAATTGGTGGTCCATTTTATAGTATTGGTTCAGATCAAGGGGATTGTAAAGTTAGAAGGTTGCAATACATCAAGAAAGGTAATTATGAATGGGGAGGATCTTATAATTTAAGTCAGGATGAAGAATTTACTGCTACCTTGAGTCTATATCCAAACCCTGTGAAAAATGAGTTATTTATTGATCTTCCAAAAGGAAAAAAGGGAGCAATTCATTTAGTAGATGTCTCAGGTATAATTATTAGAGAAGTAAAGACAGATGAAGAGAATTCAAAATATGTATTGAATGTATCAGATCGATCACCTGGTGTCTATTTCATTCGAATAATTCAAAACGAAGAAGAAGTAATAACAAAGAAAATCATCATTCAATAAGTTTTGAAAATATAAAAGCCCTACAGTCGAGCATACCGACTATAGGGCTTTCACCATCTACTACAAGCTACTAAATAGATGCTTCTAATTCTTTAGCTTTTGGGAAAAGAATGTTATTCTCTAAGTGGATGTGTTGATGTAGATCCGCTTCGAATTCTTTTAGTTTTGCATACAGTACTTTGTAAGTGTTACAAGCTTCTGCAGGCGGTGTATATCCGTTGGTTAATTGTTCAATTTTCTTGAAAATATCCCCTGCTTCTTCATGTTCTGCTTCCATCATTTGAATAGGATTCGCAACACTTCCGAAATGGATATTAGGAATGGTTTTGTTTTCTCTTTTGATAGTAACTAGATCCTTAATGAATGGGAATAAAATGACCTCTTCTTTTTGCATATGTGCTGTCAATTCTTCAGCAACGGTTGAGAAATAGTCATATACCACCTTCGTCTCAGGATGGAAATCACCATGGACTCTAGCTACTTTTTCTGAATACTGAAGAATAGTAGGGATATTTGCAGCTACATAGGTATGGTGTTGCATCAAGATATGATTAATCAACTTATCTAGCGACCAATTATTAAAATCATGTCCAGTAGTAGTGCCTTCTTCCAAGTGAGCTAAATCAGAAGAAATTTCCTCAAAATTTAATTTCTTTTTATCACATATATCTGATAAACTAATGTTACCACCACAGCAAAAATCTATCCCATATTTTTTGAATACATCTGCTGCTTTATAGTTATCTGCTACAATCTCTCCAACTGTTTTTCCTGCTACTGCTATCATTGTATATCTTTTTTTAATTTTTGTCTGATGTAAAATTAGTAGATATAAAATGCCTTTTTTATGATTTGGATCAGATTACCCTCCTTTCACTATCGTGAAATGTTCTTTATATACTAAAAATGCATTCGGTATTTAATCAAAAAAAGGTGTAAGAATTATCTTCTTACACCTTTAATCGTTCATCTATAAACCGTAATCTTACTTCTTATACCTCATCTGTCCTGTTTCGATAGATATACCTACTCTAGCTAATACAGTAAAGATAAATGCTCCCATGGCCCATATACCTAAGGTTACACCAACTTCAATCATCGAAGGCATATATTCAACTATTTTACCATAAGAACCAGGGATGAATCCAGGTACTATTAAACCAAATCCTTTTTCAATCCAAATAGCAACAAATAGTAATAAACATGCAGTATAAAGAATGTTCATATTATTTCTCAACTTATGGAAGGTCAGAATAACCGTGGCGAAAACATTGAAACTAATGGCAGTCCATATCCAAGGGACAAGTGCTCCTTTACCATCTAAACCAAAGAATAAATAAAATGCACTTTGACTGTGATGGGTAGGAGAGTAGAATTCTTTAAATAATTCTGAGCCTAGCATTACTAAGTTTATTTGTGCAGCAACAGTTACCACCTTAGCAATCTTTTTGATCGTTTTTTCTTCAATCTGGAATTTCGTATACTTACGAATGATTCCCAAAATAATGATGATCAGTGCCGGTCCAGCTGCAAAGGCTGAAGCTAAGAATCTTGGACCCAATAAGGCATTGTTCCAAAAAGGTCTTGCTTGTAGACCTTGATAAAGGAATGCTGTTACCATGTGAATACCAACCGCCCAAAAAACGGATAGAAATACACCGGGTAAATAAACCTTTTCATTGGCCTTTTTATTCATATAGTGCTTACCAAGGATGTATAATGGAATGGTAATATTGATCAATAAATACCCATTCAATACAATCATATCCCAAGCCAGCATTGAGTTTGGAAAATTAAATGTTCCAATCCCTGGTATCATGTGCCATAAATTTGCCGGTCCACCAACATCAGCAACAACAAAGGCAATACACATAATTAAGGCGGCAACAGCCAGACCTTCTCCAATTAGTACTGCTTGTTTGAAATCCAAATCTTTTAGGATATAAGTGGGCAAAACCAGCATTACTGCTGCTGCTGCTACACCTACCAAAAAGGTGAAGTTCGAAATATATAATCCCCAACTTACATTATCGGACATTCCGGTAACCGCTAACCCTTCGTCTAATTGGATATAGTAGCAATAAGCTCCAACCAACATGGCTAAGGTAAGTACAGACATCCAGACATGGTATGATTTTCTACCATGCGTAATGGTAAATAATCCGTCTTTAATAAATTGAATTAACACTTTCATAAGTCTATTTTTTGGCTAATTAGTCCATGTAATACCAAAACTTAGGTTCCGTTCCTAAATCTTCTTTTAGGCGGAATACCTTTTTATTTTCCAATACCCATCTGATTTCACTGGTAGGATCCAATAGGTTTCCAAAGATTCTCGCTCCCGTAGGGCAAGCTTCAACACAGGCCGGGTTTTTACCATTTCTAGATCGTTGGATACAGAACGTACATTTTTCCATAACCCCTTTCTTTCTTAGTCTATTCCCCAGGTAGTGCTGGTTTTTATTCACTTCAGATTCTTTGATTTCTGGAGTTTGCCAGTTAAATCTTCTTCCATCGTAAGGACATGCTGCCATACAATATCTACAACCAATACACCAGTCGTAATCAATGACTACTATGCCATCTTCCTCTTTCCAAGTAGCTTGTACTGGACAAACTTCAACACAGGGTGGATTTTCACAATGGAAACACTGTGTACCCATATAGAAATGGTTCTTAGCAGGTACTTCGTGATAGTAATTGTCGTCTGCCTTTTCAAAGTTGATTCCATGTCCTTTTTCAATTTCATGGATTCGGATGTATTGCATTTGAGTAGAACGATCTTGATTGTTTTCTTCTACACAGGCATTGATACAATCCATATACCCTTGACATTTTGAAATGTTAAAGGCATAGCCAAAAAGTACTCCAGGAGTAGCTTCCTTAGAGGATACGCTTAGGCTATTTCCACTGCGTTGTTCGTAGGACTTTTCAATTCTTTTTACAGTGGCTTTCTTTTCTTCTTCGGTCATTACTTTGTAATTCCCTTTGAAGTATTCTTCCCATTCCATTTGAGCCTTCTCAGCACTTTTCTCGCTTCCAGCAACACTACAAGAGGTGGCGGCTGCACCGATACCTGCTACTAAACCGGCTGTAATTCTCTTGAAAGCAGAACGTCTGTTCATTTGCATGTCAAAGACTTGGTCAAAGCCGTCGACTTCTGTTTGAGCAGCCTCTAGCGGTAAGTCCGCGTCTTTGGCTTCTCTGTTTTGGAGTGGTGAATGATTATTTTCCTTACACATAGTACTGTCTTTTTCGTTTGAACCGAATCTATTTTCTTTCAATGATTTTCTGGGTATTTAACCTAGAAGGCCATCTAGGTTCAAAGCCCGGCGAGTGTGGATTGTGACAATTCGTGCAGGTTTTTGAAACTCTTGGAGGAGCCCAACCACCTTCACGTTTACCATGTCCTCCTCCTTTCCAATCTTTCAATTGTCCGGAATGACATTGTCCACAAAGTTTATAACTCTCGTTAAGATCAATGGTTTCATTTGTAATAGTTCTCAACTTGTCCATATTATGAGCCGAATGACAAGTTGTACAATTCATGATACTGATATCAGCATGTTGTAATTTGATATCCCAGTGTGCTTTTTTCCCTTTTTCCGGTTCTTGAATTTTGTCCAAATCATCTGTATGACATTTTGAACAAGGGAAAGAGGTCATATGACTTTCTCTTTCTGGAATTAGAAAGTGATGTTCTCCATCATCTACAACAATTTTCTTAATATGTTCATTAAGATAATCAGAGCTGATTGGAATTGAGTCAACCTTTCCTGTTTCAGCTTCAATTTTATCCATTACTCCGTGATGATGACTGTGTGCATCGCCCTCTTTGTGTTGACACGAAACTACTAAGGTAAATAGTATGGCAAAAGCACTGTAGATACAGGTTTTAAGCATTTTATTGTTTCCTTTTGTCATGGTTTTATTCATTTTGGTAATAGTACCGTTTGAAAATTGTATTATTCTTATCTAGTGAAATCCCCAATGTCTAGCGTTTCCTTGTTGTTTAATGCATGACATTGTCTACAATTAACTCGTTCAGGATGTGAAACTCTAATTTCCATAGGAGCACTAGGTCCAGCATGACAGGCTAAACAGTTCTCATGTAACTGTAATTGATGTGGAATTACAGGAGGACTAGATATCAATGCCTTGTTGTGAATGTTTGGCGCAGATAGTTTTGGGAATTCCGTTGGCTTGAATAGATTTTTTTCGTTCTGCGGCACATGGCATTGACGACAGTTGATCTTTTCAGGGTGAGGAACTACAGGGGCATAGGCATCAAATTTTTGTACAAAACCTCCATTTTGATGACAGCTAAGGCAGTTTTTACCTCCCATATTCCGCTCATCAGAAATAACATGTGGGATGCTTGGTGGTGCACCATGGAATGCTCTATTCTTGTAATAACTATCCAGGTTTCTTTCCTTGCTAGGGTCTACAGGCATATCTTTATAATCTAGTGCTAAATGCGACCTAGAAAATAATGCAGCTTCATGTAGTAATTCTGGGATTTCTGTAACCTCAGTCCCATAGACTAAGGCAGTTTCCCGGCCTTCTTTATAACTGTTTTTAATAGTTACAACGGAAGCTATAAATAGCAGGCTAAAGAGAAATATGATAAAAACTCGTTTCATCCGTTTGATTTTTAATAAGGATTGTACCAGACAATACCTTTATTGTTTATTTGGAAGGGTGAGAAATCAAGGTCATTAGTTGGTTCCTAAATGGTAGGATAAGCTTGATTTTTCACCTTCTTTAATTCAAATTATACTTTCTCCACCTTTACAGCACATTTCTTATAATCTGGCTGTTTAGATATTGGACAATAAGCGTCTAAAGTCAATTCGTTGATTAAGAGACTCTCATCAAAGAATGGTACAAAAACTTGTCCTGGAGTGGGAATTCCTCTTTCATCCACTGAAGCGTCTAAAACAATTGTTCCTCTTCTTGAAGTAAGTCGAATCTTATCTCCATTTTTAACACCCATTTTCTTGGCATCACCTGGATTTAATTCTACATAAGCTTTAGGTACGGCGCGGTGAAGAACTGGAATTCTTCTTGTCATTGAACCTGAGTGCCAATGTTCAATGACACGACCAGTATTTAGCCAGAATGGATATTCTGCATCCGGCTCCTCTGGAGCAGGTTCATAAGGTCTTTCCCAAATGATCGCTCTACCATCTTTTTTACCGTAAAAGTCAAACCCTTCTTTGGTACAAGCTGGATCGTATTTTGCGTTGAATCTCCATTGGGTAGATTTACCATCTACATAAGGCCATTGTGCACCAGGTTGTGCCTTTAATACTTCCAATGGAGCCATGTTGTGTTTTTTACCTTCGTGATGGCGACGGTACTCATTGTAGATTTCCTCAATATGCGTTTCTTCCTTATAGTAGAATTGCTTTTCGAAACCTAGTCGTTTAGCTACCTCAACCAATTGCCAAGTATCACTCATGGCTTCTCCAGGAGGCTGAACCATTTGTTCAAAGTACTGGGTTCTTCGTTCAGAATTTCCATACATACCTTCACGTTCAATCCACATTGCGGATGGTAAAATAACATCAGCAATATCAGTAGTAGGCGTAGGGTAGATGTCAGATACAACTATGAATCTTCCTTCTTTTTTTGTCGCATCTCGATACCTGTTCAGTTTTGGCATGGTTACCATTGGATTGGTTACCTGAATCCACATGAATTTGATATCTCCACTATCCAAGGCACGGAACATTTCTACAGTGTGATTACTTGGCTTAGCTGGTATGTTTTCAACAGGTACATCCCAAATTTTTGCTGCAAATTCACGGTGTTTTTTATTCATTACTACACCGTGTGGTAATTTGTGTGTCAAAGTTCCAACTTCCCTTACTGTACCACAGGCACTAGGTTGTCCAGTAAGTGAGAAAGGACTGTTACCTGGTGTAGAAATTTTACCTGTCAATAAGTGAATATTGTACACCAAGTTATTGATCCAAGTTCCACGTGTATGCTGATTCATTCCCATACACCACAGGGACATGATTTTCTTGTTTGGATCCCCATAAAGGGCTGCCATATATTTAATGTCTTTTGCAGATACGCCAGACATTTTTTCAACTTTTTCAGGTGCGTAATCTTCAAGGAATTTTTCAAAAGCCTTTAATGAGCTAGGGGTTCCTTTGTCCTTGAATTTGAATCCGTCTTCAAGTCCGTATCCGATATCCGTTTTACCTGTATTGAAGTTACAGTGCTTTTCAACGAAAGAATGATTCACCCATCCGTTTTTAATTATCTCGTAACAAATAGAATTTGCTACGGCTAAATCCGTTTGTGGATTAAATAGAATTGACTTATCAGCAGCAGCACTTGTTCTTGTTGTTCTCGTTGCGAAATCAATAATTTTAACACCGCGTTTCAATCGTTGATCTAAAAGTCTAGAGAACAAAACAGGATGCATTTCTGCCATATTATTTCCCCATAGGATGAATACATCTGCATGGTCTATATCTTCATAACAACCCATTGGCTCATCTGATCCAAAAGTTGTTAGGAAACCTGTTACAGCACTGGCCATACAAAGTCTTGCATTGGCTTCAACGTTGTTTGTCCCAATACATCCTTTGAATAGTTTTGAAGCTACATATCCATCTGGAATAGTCCATTGACCGGATCCATAAATAGAAACCGAATCTTTACCATGGTCCTTAATAGTTTCCTTCATTTTGGAAGCGATAAGGTCTAAAGCCTCTTTCATAGTCGTCTTTTCATAGCGACCATTACGCTTAACCAAAGGATGTCTTAATCTATCTTTTCCGTACATAGACATCACGGAATGATATCCTTTAACACAACAAAGTCCTTTGTTTACAGGTGACTTTGGATCACCTTTTACAGCAACTGCTTTTCCTTCAGAAATTCCGACAAGGACTCCACAACCTACACCACAAAAGCGGCAAGGTGCTTTTTTCCATTCCATGTCTCCACTTCCCTTTGGTAAATTTCTTTCTTGTTCTTCGGCAAATAAAATCCCAGGAAACATAGCTGTAGCAGTAGATACAGCAGCCATAATTGCCATTTTTTTCAGGAATTCTCTTCTTGGTGTGACTCTTTTGGTGAACATATTATTCTCCTTTTAATTCATTTCCGTTAGTATCAAATCCCGAAACCATGGACAATAGATCTAGGGATTCCAATTCATTGACTAAATTTTTAAAAGCTTCCTCTTCTTCTTTATTGTTAGTCTCTGAGACAACAATAAGAAGTTCATGATTTTTGGAAGGTACAACCTCGCAGGTTTCGATGGCTTCCAGCTTTTCAATAAGCTCAGCTCGTTTACCTTTTGTGGGATAGGCTAGATAGCTAATTATGGACATAGTTTCTTTCTCTTTATTAACTTGTGTAAATATAGTATGAGTAGGGGTTAAGCTGAATGACTTAAATTAGCTGCTGACATGATAAAAGTCAGATAATATGTTTAAGTTAAAAAATATATTTGGTTGTAGCTTAAAGGAAGAGAATCAATTTCATGATTGTGAGGGTTTAAAGGCTTTTCAGAGCGGTTAATAATCCTTATTTTTATTGGTTTTAGATAAGATAAAAATCTAACTTTGATTTTCGAAACGGCAAAAAAGATAAAATTAATGTTGAGTATTAAGCAGGCAATTTCAGCCTTAGATGAAAATATTTTGTTGTTGCCAATAACTGAACTTTCTATTTTAGAAGTGGCAGATCATGTATTGGCAGAGGATGTTTATTCTCCTATCAATATGCCTCCTTTTAGACAATCGGCTATGGATGGTTATGCAATATGTATGCTGAATAATCAGTATGCCGTTATTGGAGAAGTTAAAACCGGTGATCAAGAAGGATTTGATTTAGATGAAGGAGAGGCTATTCGAATATTTACCGGGGCAATGGTTCCAGATCAAGCCAACGCTGTCGTAAAACAAGAGTTAGTAACTAGGGATGGAGCGCAAATTGATATCGAAGGCGCTATAAAGAAAGGTTCCAATATCAGACCTTTAGGTGAGCAGATTAAAAAAGGTGCATTGGCACTTAAAAAAGGAACAAAATTAAATCCTGCAGCTGTTGGCTTTTTAGCTACCATTGGAATCGATAAAATAAGTGTTTATTCTAAACCAAGGATTTCTGTTTTAGTAACTGGAAACGAATTGGTAGAGCCGGGAAATACACTGCTTCCTGGTCAGATTTATGAAAGCAATTCCAATATGCTTATCGCAGCTTTGGAAAAAGAAGGATACTGTGATGTTCGAAAATTTACTATCAAAGACAATTTCGAAGAGACCGTTGATAAAATTAAACATGCTATTGGAAGTAGTGATGTTGTACTGCTTACAGGTGGTATTTCAGTAGGGGATTATGATTTTGTAGGAAAGGCACTGGAGACTTTGAATGTTGAGAAAATATTTTATAAAGTTAAACAGAAGCCTGGAAAACCATTGTACTGTGGTAAAAAAGGAAGTTGTATGATTTTCGCTTTACCAGGTAATCCTGCAGCTGCTCTAAGTTGTTTCTATGTTTATGTGTTAGGAACAATGCGTCAGATGTGTGGAGAATTGAAAGAACCTGTTTTTAAAGAGCAGTTGGTATTGGATCGCGATGTCGTAAATCGCAGTGGAAGAGGACTTTTATTGAAAGCAATAAAGCAAGGGAATAAAGTTGAGATTTTGGATAGTCAAAGTTCGGCAATGTTGAATACCTTTGCATTAGCCAACGTTTTGGTGTATATTCCGTCTGATAAAGAGTTTTTATATGAAGGGGAGATTGTAGAGGCAATTCCTATTTTGTAGGATCTCTTTTGCTTAGCGTTATGTTTTTGAAAACCAATCGATTTTAGGGATGAGTTTTAAAGTTAAAAGTAGAATTTGGATTGAATCAGAAACCGGAGTATTCCTTGGTGAAGGTCGAGTGCGTTTATTGAAATCTATTGATGAGTGTGGTTCAATTAGTGAAGCTGCAAAGGACTTAGAAATCTCGTATAAAAAAGCTTGGAAATTGGTGAAATCTATGAATGAAAGTTCTAATCAGGAAATGGTGATGAAAACCAAAGGAGGATCTGGCGGAGGAAAATCTGAGTTGACTGACTATGCAAGGGAAGCAATTCGTTTTTTCGATTCTATTAATAAATCATGCTGGAAGGCATTAGAAGAACAAATGGAAGGTAATCCATTTTAAACTAGGATGAACAGAAAGGAAGATATAGCATTGATTTTGTTGTCTGGAGGGAAGAGTACCCGAATGGGAATGGATAAGGCACTTTTAGACATTGAGGGGTTTTCATTTATTGAAAAGGTCGTAAAAGTTGCAGGTACTGCTGTCAATGAAATCTTGATTTCTTCCAACAATCCTGTTCATGACTTAAAAGGAGCTTTGAGGGTTTCTGATGTAAAAGAGGGACAAGGCCCATTGATGGGCTTGTATTCTTGTATGAAAGCCTCACAACATTCTTATTTTTTGATATTGACTTGCGATAGTCCACTTATATCAGAGGCTTTGATTCAGTTCCTATTGAATGCGCACAAAGAAACATATTCAGTGAGTATGTTGACGGAGGGAAATAAACAATATCCCTTGATTGCTGTGTATGATAGGCAGTGTTTAGCCACCTTAGAAATTTATCTAAACAGCGGAAAGAGAAGTGTATTTGGATTTTTAGAGAAGCTAAAAGTTCAGAGTATTGAGGTTCCACCACAATTTCAAGCTCAAGTTCGAAATTTTAATCGTCCAGAGGACCTTAAATATTTAGAAAAGCATGTTTAAAGTAAAATATTTTGGGATGATTGCTGAAATGGCAGATTGTCTAGAGGAAAATTTTTCAAGCACGGAGGCAACCAAAGTGGATGATTTAGTAGCAATTGTGACTGCAAAATATCCAAGTATGGCCAATTTATCTTTTAAAGTGGCTTTAAATAATAGGTTAGCTCAGTCCAGTGATCAATTGGGGGAAAGAGATGAAATTGCATTGTTACCACCCTTTGCTGGAGGTTGATATTTGCTATAGAGTAAGGATAAAAAAGTATTTATGAAGACGAAGAAAAAGAAAAAAGTATTTGTTGAGGGACCAATTAGTCCTGAGTTTATTGCGAATTCTATTGCGAAACATCAAACGAAAACAACGATTGGCGCCCACGATATATTTCTTGGTCAGGTACGTGCTGACATCATTGATGAAAAGACCGTAGCCTTTATTGATTATTCTACCTACCAGGAAATGGCAGAGGATAAATTGGATGAAATTCGCGAAGCCACTTTTGAAAAATTTGATTTAACCTGCATGCATATTTACCACAGTTTGGGTAAGGTGGCAGCAGGTGAAATATGTCTTTTTGTATTTGTTTCGGCAAAAAGAAGAAGAGTTGTTTTTGATGCTATTACACATATTGTTGAAGCCATCAAAAAGGACGTACCAATTTTTGGGAAAGAGGTATTTGAAGAGGAAGGACATGTTTGGAAAGAAAATCAATTTGAAGGCTAATAACAATGGTAGATATTACACATAAATCTTCTACGCTAAGAACGGCAGTGGCTGAAGGTATTGTCCAAGTTGGAAGTATTGAAACAATTGAAGCTATTAACAATAACCTTGTTCCAAAAGGGGATGTATTAGAAGCTGCACGTGTTGCTGGATTATTTGGGGTGAAAAGGACTTCAGATATGATTCCTGATTGTCATCCAATGCCCGTAGAATATACAGGCGTAGAATATGATATCCGCGGACTGGAAATTGTTATTCGAATGACTGTAAAAACAATTTACAAAACCGGTGTTGAAGTAGAAGCAATGCATGGGGTTTCTGTTGCGGCAATTACCATGTATGATATGTTAAAACCTATTGATAAAAAAGTTGAGGTAAAGCATATTCGGTTGGTGAATAAAAAAGGAGGAAAGTCGGACTTTAAGAATAAGTTTAGAACAGACCTTAGGGCGGCAGTGATTGTATGCTCTGACAGTATTTCAGCAGGGAAGAAAAAGGATAAAGCTGGTAAGGCTATCATTGAAAAGTTAAAAGAATCAATGGTAGAGGTTACAGAATATTCAATTATTCCTGATGAGCAAACGGATATTCAAGCTATCTGTAAAAAGATGGTGGAGGCTGGGAATGATATGGTGATCTATACCGGAGGTACAGGATTATCTGATCGAGATGTAACACCACAATCGTTAATTCCAATGTTGGATGTTAGAATCCCTGGTATTGAGGAGGCTATTAGGAGTTATGGTCAAGATAGAACGCCTTATTCAATGTTATCAAGAAGTTTAGCAGGTTTAATTGATACTACATTGGTATTGGCACTTCCTGGATCAACAAATGGTGCAAAGGAGTCCATGGATGCCGTTTTTCCATCTGTATTACATCTATTTAAGGTGTTGAAGGGCTTTAGTCACGATAAACAAACAGTATGATGGAGGAGAACTTCGAATTGGTAGATAAGTTTGGACGTAAGCATAATTATTTGAGGATATCTTTAACAGAAAGATGTAACCTTCGATGTACTTATTGCATGCCGCCAGAGGGAGTTGAATTGGGACCTAAAAGTCAATATATGACGGCGGATGAAATTCTGGATATTGCTTCAGAATTTGTCGCAATGGGGGTTACCAAAATTAGATTGACAGGAGGGGAGCCATTAATTCGAAAAGACTTTGAACAAATCTTAAGGTCATTAGCAAGTTTAAAGGTTGAAATAGCCATTACAAGTAATGCTGTGATTTTAGACAAATACTTGGACCTTTTTAAAGAGTTGGGAGTTAAGAACCTTAATCTTAGTCTTGATTCTTTACATAAAGATAAGTTCAGTACCATTACCAGAAGAAATTACTTCGATAAGGTAATGGCTAATATTCAACTTTTCTTAGCGGAAGGATTTAAGTTGAAAATAAATACAGTCCTCATGAAAGGTTTCAATGAGGAGGAAATCATTCCTTTTATTGAATGGGCTAAGGATAAAGACTTACATGTTCGCTTTATAGAGTTTATGCCCTTTGATGGCAATAACTGGAATATGGATAAAATGGTTTCTCTAGCGGAAATTCAAACCATAGTGAAAAACCATTATCCGCAAGAGCAAGTTTTAAGAATTGCTGATAAACCAAATGATACAGCCAAAAATTTCAAAATTGAAGGCTATAAGGGAACTTTTGCTGTCATTAGTTCTGTTACCAATCCGTTTTGTGATAGTTGTAATAGAATCCGATTAACCTCCGATGGGAAACTGAAAAATTGTCTTTTCTCAGGTGGTGAATCAGATTTACTTACAACGCTTAGAGCTGGAGGATCAATTAAGAAGTTGATCTTGCAAAATTTGGCTCAAAAATTAAAAGTTCGATCAGGTAAAAATACCTTGGAAGATTTCAAGAATGAAGATTGGCATAAGACCAATCGGAGTATGGTGAGAATAGGTGGTTAATTAGTTAACCAACACATAGAAAAAAATCCCCCTTTGGAATTTTCCAAAGGGGGATTTTCAATTAAACAAAAATCAAACTTTTAATTTATTTAGAAGTGAAGAGTGTAGGTTTTATAACAAGCATTACCCAACCCCAGTTATTTGTTTCTCCATCAAAGTTGTCTTTTACAATCTCTAAACCTTCTTCAACGAACATCTGAGAGTATCCAACTTTAAACATAACATCAGAGTTTAACTTGTGAGAAAATGCCATGTCTATTTCAGTACCAAAACTCATTGTTTCTTCTTTACCATCATTTACTATTTTTCCAGCAGAAGAAAATTGATGCGCCATTACCATTAGGTTAGACTTTTTGTTGAATTTGTAAATACCTTTCACATACATGTCAACTAGACCTACATTATCTGCATGGTTTCCTACGTAGAAATAATCCATCCAACCATTGAACTTATGATTTGTTCCATAGAATGGGTTGAAAGCATTTATTTCATTGTCCGAATCGACAACCTCTCCATCAACCACTGTTTGGTCATTACCAGAGATGATTTCACCACCGATAGCAACTTTGTACTTTGCATCAGCTGGAGCATACATAGCTTCAGCTCCAATTAAGTAGGCGTTGATATCTCTATCGTCTTTATGTTTACCCGTTTGGTAGTATGCATTTGCAAACCAGTTGATATCTCCAGATCTACCTTTTAAATGAGTACCAATAGTTTGGCTGTATCTCGTTTCTGCAGTATCCATTGGAAGCTCTACTTCGTTACCAGTATATTGTAGACCATTATTTAATAACAATAAGCTGGCAGACATTTTTTCCAAATCTTTATGTAACCATAGGTATTGGAATGTTTTATAATTCTTCTGGTTATAATATGTATTACCAGTAAGTCCGTCTGTATCTTGATTATATGCTAAACCAATATCAAGCTTTAATTTATCCTTTTTATATTTAAAGATAAGTGCATCTTGGCTTCTCGCTTGTTGAGTCCAAGCTACTGCACCAAAAATTCTTTGATCGTCCAGATTGATTTCTTGACGCCCTATTTTTGCTCTGAAATTATCAGTCAATCTCATATCTACCCATGCTTGGTGAATAGATAAGTTTGCATCTCGTTTGTTAAGTTGTGATTCAGATCCCCAAGTTCTGTAATCTTGAAAACTAAGGTACATTTGTAAGTTCTCATTCTTATAGTTTACATTGAATCGTGTACGTTGAAAAATAAAACTTGCAGGATCCTGGTCAGTTTCCATTAGGTTGATAAAACCATTTCGGTATTCATACCTAGGCCTAATTTCTGCATCAAGTGTTAACTGTGCTTTAAGCTCGTTTGCGCATACTGCAAATAGCCCAATAAGAAATAATTTGGTCTTCATAATACTCTTTGTTTTTCTTCAAACTAATGTCCGACTGTTTCACTGGTTATTAAATGATATTGTTTAGTGAGCTGACTGATATTTGTTAGTGTGAAACATGACTTTTATCGTAATTGAAGTATGATTCAGATAATAATTTATAAAAAATAAATGTTATAATTGGGTTTACCCCAGTAATTTAGAAGTATTCAAGATAGAGGGGAGGGTAGACTTAGAGCTGAAATTATTTAGAATGCAAAAAAAAAGAACCATCTAGTGATGGTTCTTTTTTTTTATTTTTTCGAAGAAGAATGCTTTTTCTTTTTCGGGTTAAATTTCTTTTTATAGTGCTTTTTAGGCGGTTTTGGATTCCATACAGGCGCTTCACCAAATTCTTCAGGTAAAGGGATTTTATGGATTTCTCGTTCTATTAGTTGTTCAATTTTTGAAAACTTGAGCATTTCGTCTTCAGTGATTAGAGTAAGTGCTACTCCCGTAGAATCTGCTCTAGCCGTTCTACCTACTCTGTGAACATAGTCTTCAGCATCGTTAGGCACATCAAAATTGATTACAATATTAATATCCTTGATATCTATTCCACGGCTAATAACGTCAGTAGCTACTAAAACGCGTGTTTTTTTAGATCTAAACCTAAGTAATACATCTTCACGTTCCTTTTGTTCCAAGTCTGAAGAGATACCCTCTACATTATAACCATGACCGCTTAGGGCTCTCATAATATGGTTAACCTTTCGTTTGGTTGAGCTAAAAACTATGATGCTCTCATAAACAGGCTTATCAACTATCAAGCTATTAATTAATCTGGCCTTTTGGTCATCATGAACCAAATAGGCAGCCTGAAGTACATTTTCTGAAGGCTTAGAAATTGCAATACTTATTTCTTCTGGATTACGTAGAACGTTTTTTGCAAGTTGCCTTATTTTGGGTGGCATAGTTGCGCTAAACATTAAATTTTGCCTTTTCTCAGGTAAAAAAGATGCAATTTTTTGAATATCTTCAAAGAATCCCATGTCCAACATTCGGTCAGCTTCATCTAGGATAAAATGTTGCACCTGATCAAATTTCACATAGCCCATATTGAGATGAGAAATTAATTTACCAGGCGTAGCGATAATTACATCCGTGTTATCAGATAGTGCAGCTCGTTGCCGACTAAAATCGACTCCGTCACCACCTCCATACACAGCCAGTGAATTTACACCTGCGTAATAAGCGAATCCTTGTATTTGTTGATCAATCTGAATGGCAAGCTCCCTAGTAGGGACTATTATAAGCGTATTAACCCCGTTTTTAGGAGCTAAGGCAAGTTTATTCAAAATAGGTAGGCTAAATGCAGCAGTTTTACCTGTTCCTGTTTGTGCGCACGCTATTAAGTCTTTTCCATCTAGAATGATTGGAATAGCCTGTTCTTGAATAGGGGTAGCTTTTTCAAAGCCCATGTCATACAGTGCATCTAGTATGTCATCATTTAAATCAAACTCGTCAAAATACATGCTACAATTCAATTAGCCGTTCATAATTTGGAATATATCGATATGATTAGTCTGTAGATAATGAAACTAGTAGAAAGGAGTCTTGACGCCTAGGTGATATATTCAGTGTTATTACTGGCAATATAGAACTTAATTTTGTGTCTTGAATGTTCTTTGGCTTTAATTCCTGTTTTATATTGTTTAATGCTATTTGAAATTTGGGAATAGGGTTCCGCTTCCTTTCCAATTGTGTTTTGGGGAAGTTGAATTTGAAAAAATAGGGGCCTAATTAAATAGGAACAACTAATAGAGGAATTCGCGATTTTTTAACTAGTAAAGAAGTGGTACTTCCCAATAGTGCTTCGAATAAGAAACTATGCTCGTGGGAGCCAATTACGATTAGATCTGCATCTAATTTTTTAGCTTCATTTAAAATAGCTTCAACTGTGGCTCCTGAAATTAGAAGACCATCACAATCTATACCTTCAGCTTTAAGTTTTTCAGAATAGGTTTGTAACATTCGATGCTCCATTCTTAATTCTTCAGCACGACCATCTCGGATGTACTGTGGCCCAACTCTGTACCCTACAAAATCTGGTACTTCCATTGCTATATGGACCAACCATAGTTTTGAACCAAATTTCTTTGCAATATTAGCAGCATGGCCCATGAGAACTTCATTGTGTTCTTCAAAATCCAGTGTGACAAGTATATTTTTCATCAGGTAAAGTTTTTAAAGGTTTATATCAATAGTATTTGAATATATTTTAGCTATCATATAAAGATAACAAAAAAAAGTCTTTTTGTAAAACGTATTATTTCCCTAATGATTTGGATCTGAGGTGATAGGTTGAGTATGGAGAAGTTTTTAGCTATTTAGATTTGTAGAAAAAAAAGGCGATCCCGAAGATTCGGGATCGCCTTTATAAATTAGATTATTGAATGATCAGTTTTTCCGTGTGAAGTAGACCATCATTGTTTAGGTGGATCATGTAAATACCAGGAGGTAACTTTGAGACATTCACTTGAACCTGATCCTTAGATTGACTGTTGATCTCTAATTCGATTTTTTGACCTATACTATTGTATATTTCTAGGTCCTTCAATTGTAGGTTTTTTCCTGAAATGAAAATTTGATCATTCGCTGGGTTTGGGAAAATTTCCACATTTGAAGTTGGGTTAATATCCTCATATTTTAAGGGGTAATCAATGGTGAAGTTGTAGGTTAAAGATCCACCAAAATCACCATTAAAGGATTTAATGGTTGATCCGCCAACTTCACTGATTCTGGCTGATCCAGTACCATCATTATTTGCCCAGAAATTTATTCCGTCACCATCAGAATCTGTAATTACTAAGCTATAACAACCAAGTCCTAGGTTGAAAGTATCCTTATAAGTAGTATTGTTACTCATTCCATTACGTACAAAGAGTGAGTTTCCACTCCAATCTAATAGTTCATAGCGGCTTTCACTTGCAAAGCTATTTGTTCTAAATCGCACATAGAAATTTGCAGGTACTACATCTGGAATAGTAAATGGTGAATTATATACATTGTTTTGAACATATTCATCTGTACTTCCATTAGGGCTTTTCACTTCTACATGAAATACATTACCAGTTGATGTTACCGGTTCCCATATATCTCCAATAGGTAGTGTTACTTCTTCAGATTCTAAGAATTCAAGGTTTCCAGTCCATTCAAAGCTTTCCCTTGTATTGGTGTTATTTACCCAGTATTCTATAGTTAAGCTAGAAAGGTCTGTAGATCCAGTATTTTGAATAAGGACAGTTGGTTCACTACACATGGAATTTGTGCGTGAATATTCGACCTTACTCGATGGTCCTGTAACGTCCAATACAGATGCATCTAAATTGTGGTTTATTGCACCATAACTTACCAATTGGTTGTTAACAACATATTTACTAGAACCACTACCTGAAATTACTCCATAGTCTATAGTTGTTGAAGCCCCTGGTGTAACAAATTCAGTAATGTCATATTCTTCTATGTCAGAAGCCATACCTGGACACCATCCAGCTCTGTCATAAATCCAAGTTCCTCCCTGTGGATAAATTGGATTTTCTGCACAGGCCTTCCAAACCATCCAAGAATATATCTCATCTCCATTATTCAGGTCTAAGAAGTGTTCTCTAGGTATAAATTCTCCTTCTTGACCATGACCAGTAATGGTAGATCGGATTTTAAATGCAGATGCAGCTGCGTTCATTAAGAAATCTCTTGGTTCAAATACTCGATCTGCTATAATGTTTGTATAGGAAGCACTTGATCCATCTGGTTTCCACATTTGTTGAATATCGATGATATCTCTAGGTGGAGTTCCAACGATGAACATGAATTTAATATCCATATCCTCCATCCATTGACCACCTCTTTCAATAGTAATCCTTTTTGACCCATTAAGGATAGGAGCATAATCTGTAACATCGAAGGTCCAAGTTTTACCGTCAATTCCTAAGTCTAAACCAAGACCATAGGGTGTAACAAAAGACATGATTTCATATTTGGAAGGAAATCTTTTGTAGTAGGATAATTCGGTTGGTGTAATAACAGCGTCTGCATCAATCATCACTGAGTCATAAACAGTACCACTTTCATCATAGTAGCGTTCATAGTCACCTGATTCCCAAAAGTAATTTTCACTTACAAAATGAATACTATCATTTTTTAAAATTCCAGGTTGAGCAATAATAGACTTTTCGATCACATAGTTTGGCATTTTTCCAATTGCATCAAATACTGTATCGTTTGTAATGTCCAAATTGTATATTCCTTGGTGGAAAGTAATATTTGGTCGCTCTGTTGTTGTTGTGAACTCCTTAAATAAGTCCACTCCATTCATTCTTTGCCAGATATTACCATTCATTACGGTTGCATTTCTTGCATGACTTGAAAGATCTGTAATTGCGTTTCCACTCCCTTCGTTCAATTCATAATGACTTTCTAGGTTGGTATATTCTGGATGGTTTGCATTTAGTTTTTTGTTCATCCATTCTTGGATGTCAGTTGCCGATAGGGCGGTACTCCAAACACGAACTTCATCAATGTTTCCTTTGAAATAACGATTGTTTATACCTCTACTAGTTCTCATATTGATCCCACTAGTGATATGAGTATTTACATTGCTATTGCTTGTAGAAGCTATGGTTTCCAATTGACCATCCACATATAGTGAAATGTCACTTACTTGTGTACCATTAAATACACAGGCAACATGGTGCCATTCCCCATCATCAACAAGATTAGTTCCGTAAATTGAACCACCATTAACTTCTACTCTTATGGCTCCATCGCCATTTATTCTGAATACCCATTTTTGTGTTCCACTGTCCGTTCCCCAGCTCACAATTTCTTTATTAGCAGTAGAGGAATTAATCCATGCTTCGATGGTTCTGCTTTGAGTTCCAGAGATTCCTTTATAAGTGTCTGCTTCTAGATAATTTGCTCCGTCAAAATAATGTTTTTGATCTCCCGCACTATACAGTCCTTGTTGTAATGTACCATTTGTTCCTTCGAAATCTGTTGTAATACCGCTTGTCTCATTTGTAAAAGATGTCTCAACGATAAGGTTAGATGTTCCATCCCAGCCAAAAGGTAGATAAAATGCTAATCTGTTGGATCCAGTGGTGAATTCAGTATGATTAAAATACACCTGTGAAAACCCCGTAAGATGAAGGTTTTCAGCGGATAGAACAGTGTCAATGGTAGCTTTTATTCGAACTCTTAAATATTTTGAAGTATCTCCTACATTTAGGACGTTTAAACTTATACCATTGATATCACCTGAACTAAGCCCGCCTGAAATCAATTCACTTGCTGTATAAAGGTATTGGGCTTTCCCATTGTACTCTTCACTATTGACAGGGTGATCCATTGAAAGTGTTCCCGTACCAATAGTAACATTTGTTTCAGATAGTATACTGTCTACTTGTACCTCTTTTAGAATATATCTGTAATAATCAAAGACTTCAGTCTCACTATATGAATAAGAAGTTCCAGAAAAATTTGAAATTGAGTGAGAACTTAAAAAATTCAAGGTAGAATCAATTCTTGTAGAATCAGTTATATAGGTGTTGCAGGAGGCATCCCACTCACCACAACCAATGTCTCTTAGGCCTGTAGCTTGCTGTGACACATTTCCATCCTTACAACGCATGTTATACATCATAAGAATTTTTTCATAACTGATATTTTCATCAGTCGGAAAATCTACAACGGTATCTCTAATACCTGGAGACCATTGATTGATTCCATAGGTTTGTGAGTAGTTGAATGACTCTACAATGATTGTGTCTCCCGGAGATTGAGCGAATGCCTGAGCGACGCAAAATAGTGTCAGAAATTTTAAATAGAATTTTTGCATAGTGCTATATTTTTCTTTTAATACTAAGCTTAGAAAGATAATTACTTCTTGAGTCAGTTATAATCTTTTTTCAAATCCTTGTCAATGTAAATCTGAATACTTGATCCGGTAGTTGCAGATATTATTTTACCTAATGCTTCATGCGAAGATAAAAAATAATTTCAAGTACCAAATTACCTATTATGCCTTTATATATAGTAAGTTGGATGTTGGTTGTATAGTCTTTAGAAGTTGTGATGTAGATAGGGGGCGGTCTCATTATGCATTGATGTCTTGAAAGTAAAATTCCTGAAATTAAAGTCATAAAAAAAGGGCGATCCCGAAGTTTCGGAATCGCCCTTTTTTATTTATTGAATTACTGAATGATTAGTTTTTCTGTAAATAGTTTACCATTCGTTAAAACATTAATCATATAGATACCTGATGGCAAATCGGAAACATTCCATTGTGCCTCTATATTAGAAGTGAATTTAGGTTTCAGTTGAATAACCTGACCAATACTGTTGTAAATTCTAATCAAGCTATTGTCTAAATCTTTTCCTTTGATACTGAATGTGTCATTGGTAGGGTTCGGAGAGATTTCGAAAGCAGATATTCCATTGATTTCTTCATACTTTAACGGGTAGTCAATGGTGAAATTATAAATAATAGACCCACCGAAGTCAGGATTTAAGGTTTTCACAGTTGATCCACCAATTTCACCAATACGTACAGATCCATTTCCGTCATTGTTTGCCCAAAAATTGATTCCGTTACCAGCGTTGTCGGTAACAACAAGAGAGTAACAGCCTAAGCCTAAGTCAAAGGTGTCTTTGTATGTAGTGTTGTTAGACATTCCAGTACGAACAAATAATGAATTGCCATTCCAATCCAATAGTTCGTATCTACTTTCGATTGCTTTACTATTTGTTCTGAAACGGACATAGAAATTAGCAGGAACTACATCAGGAATGTTGAACTCAGAGTTGTATACATTGTTGTAGCTGTATTCATCAGTTCCTCCATTTGGATTTTTAATTTCTACATGGAAAATATTTCCTGATTCGGTAACTGCATCCCAAACATCATTTGCTGGTAAGGTTACTTCCTGAGTTTCCATAAAGTCCAGGTTACCTGTCCAGTTGTACGATTCTATGTTCGAAGCATTATTGACCCAATACTCAATGGTAAGACTTGTTAAATTAGTCGCTCCTGTATTTTTAATAATAACCTTTGGATCTGCACAAATTGAATTTGTACGTGCATATTCCACACGACTTGTTGGTGCAGATACATCCATTACCGCAGCATCTAGATTGAAGTTGATATCACCATAACTCACCAACTGGTTATTTACAATATAATTTGATGCTCCACTAGCAAAGGTAATTCCATAATCGATAGTAGAAACTTGTCCTGTTGTAACAAAATCCGTAATATCAAATTCTGCTAAATCAGAAGGCATTCCAGGGCACCATCCTGCACGATCGTAAATCCAGGTTCCTCCTTGTGGGTAAACAGGGTTTTCATCACATTCTTTCCAAACCATCCATGAAATTTCTTCTGAACCTCCATCGATATTCAAAAAATGCTCTCTAGGGACGAATTCTCCATCTTGTCCGTGACCCGTAATAGTAGATCTTATCTTATACGACGTAGCAGATGGGTTCATCATTATATCTCTTGGTTCGAAAACTCTATCCGCTTGGATATTTGAGTAAGACATATATCCTCCATCAGGTTTCCACAATTGTTGGATGTCCAACGCTTCTCTAGGTGGAGTTCCCACAATGTAAAGGAATCGGATGTCCATATCTTCCATCCATTGTCCTCCTCTTTCTACAGTCATTCGTTTAGTACCTTTCAGAAGAGAGGTGTAATCCGTCATATCGAATACCCATGTTTTTCCATTTGGTCCAAGGTCCAAATTAATTCCATAAGGTGTTACAAAAGACATGATTTCAAATTTAGAAGGATATCTTTTATAATAAGTTAATTCCGTTGGGCTTATAGTGCCATCCGTACTTATTAATGTAGAATCATATACGACACCATTTTCGTCGAAATAATAACTATATCCAGGTTGCCAATAATAATTTTCACTTACAATATGAATACTATCACTATTTATAGTTCCATACTGTGGTATTATCGCTCTTTCAACAACAAATGTTGGTGTTTGAAGTATATCATCATAAACAGTGTCTTGAGTTATAGAAAGATTGTAGTTTCCTTGTAGGAATGTAATATTTGGTCTTTCTGTTGTACTTTTGAATTCTTTAAACAGATGCACACCCTGAATTTTTTTCCAAAGAGCTCCATATTGAACAGTGGCATGTCTGGCATGTGAAGAGTTATCAGTAATTGCGTTTCCTGTTCCTTCATTAAGTTGGTAGTAGCTTTCAAGATTATTGTATTTTGGATGACCTGCATCCAGACTTTTATACATCCAATCCTTTATTTCCTGTTCCGTTAAGGCTTCACTCCAAACACGTACTTCATCAATATTCCCATCGAAATAGCGGTTGTTTACCCCTCTACTGGTACGCATGTTTATTCCTGAAGCGGTATTGGAATTAACAGCCCAATTCCCAACGGTTGAGAGAGTTTCCTGAACACCATCGATATAAAGGGTTGTTTCGTTAATATTTGATCCATCCAATACGCAAGATACATGATGCCATTCTCCATCATTTAATGGAGTGGTCCCAATGACATCTCCTCCCCATATCTCAACGACAAGAACTCCGCTATTATTGATCATAAATACCCATTTTTGAGATGAGTTACTTACTCCCCAACTTACTATTTCACTATTAGAACCTTCCGTTTTTATCCAGGCCTCTATGGTTCTGTTTGTACTACCAGTGATTCCTTTATAATTGTTCGATTCAATATAGTTGGTCCCGTTGAAAAAGTTAGTTCTGTCTCCAGAACTGTATAGCCCATAATCTAGCTGACTGTCTTCTCCTTCAATTTCAATATTACCAGATCCTGTTTCGTTGGTAAATGAAAGTTCTAGAATTAAATTGGAAGTTCCGTCCCAATTAAATGGTGTATGGAATTGAATTCTCTGATTTCCTGTACTAAATTCTGTTGAATGGAAATATACTTCAGAGTACCCATTCAGTTGAACATTTGCTGTGGATAATAAAGTATCTGCTGTTTCTTTGATGCGTAGTCTGAAAAAATTTGCTGTATCTAGACCATTTAATACATTCAAGCTAATAGCGTCAATATCTCCGGCAGTTAATCCAGCAGCAACCAATTCAGTAGCAGTATATAAGTATTGTGATTTACCGTTGTAGTCTGAAGTATTCAAAGGGTGACTTAAAGCTAAGTTTCCGGAACCTATTATAGAGCTGGTTTCTGAAATAATACTGTCAAGTGCTACACCTTGTTCTATATATCTGTAATTGTCGAATACAGGGTTTGATGAATAATCGAAATCCGTTCCTTCGAATCCTGAAATCTGGTGTGAGCTAATAAAACTTTTCAGTGAATCAACTCTTGTTGAATCTGTAATGTACGTATTACAGGATGCATCCCATTCTCCGCAACCAATGTCTGTTTGGCCGCTTGTTCCCGGTGATACATTTCCGTTTTTACAACGGATATTGTATAGCATTAGAATTTTTTCATAACTAACATTATCGTCAGGGAAGTTAATCATGGTATCTCTGATGCCTGGGGAATATTGATTGATTCCATAGGTTTGAGAATAGTTAAATGATTCAACAACAATTGTGTCTCCTGGGGATTGAGCCATTACTTGAGAGACACAAAACAGTGTCAAAAATTTGAGAGAGAATTTTTGCATAAGTCTTGTTTTGTTTTTAGATTTTGTGCTTGTAAAATGTAAAGTGGGGAGTTTATTATTTTTTAAGGGTTCTACCGAAGTATATAAGTAGACTTGCACCAGCAGTTGCTGAAGCTATCTCGCCTAATATTCCATGGGAAGATAAACCGACTAGTCCAAGTACCAATCCTCCTATGAAACCACCAACGATTCCAAGGATAATATTGAATAATAATCCAGACTCAGATTTCATGATTTTTCCGGCTAACCATCCAGCTAACCCTCCTACGATGATACTAGTAAAAAATCCCATTTCTTTTTGTTTTTTAACCTTTGTAAAAAGGCATTAATCAGTGCTGCTTTCTTCGTAAAATTTGGATTCATCTTTTTGGATGAAAGCTCTATAGTACGATAGAATTAGAGTGGTTGCTGGAAGTGCAATAAGCATTCCTAGCATTCCCAATAATGAGCCCCATATAGAGAGCGATAACATGATTACGGCTGGTTTTAACCCAGTCACTTTCCCCATGATTTTGGGTATTAGAATACTTTCTTGGAATAATTGAACTACGGCGAAAACGATTGCCGTAAGCAATGTGGTCCACCAGAAATTATCACCTGTCTCCATTGTATTTAGAAGTATACAAAATAATGCAGGAATAAAACCAATTATCTGTAAATAGGGAATCATGTTCAATAAGCCAATTAATAATCCTAGGAAGATGGCTAAAGGCAGTCCAATAATGGAAAATCCTATAGAAAATAGAATTCCTACAATTAGTGCTACAACAGCTTGAGCTTTAAAATAACTGTCCAAGCCTTCTTGAAAGCCTTTTACCAATTCTACAGATTGACGTCTGTATTTTATTGGTATCAATTTTGGCCAGCCATACCTTATTTTTTCATAATCTGTAAGAATGAAAACAGTATAAAGTAGGATGATGAAAATTCCCAAAATACTAAATAGAATATTTAATGATCCTCCTAAAATAGAACTGAATTGACTTACTATATTATCTGCAATAGAAGCGATATCTAAGGAACTAAAAAGTTCTTTTACATTTTGGTCTTGCAGGTAGGTTTCAGTGAAATCGGTGACCACTTTCGGTAGATGATCATATTCTGATATGTTTTCAGAATAAAACCGCTGAATAAGAATAGATGCACGATGCAATTCTTTTTTTAGTACTGGAGCTATTAAAAACCATAATCCAGTAAAAAATAGTGTAATACTAAATAGGGCTGAAAAAATGGAAAGACCTCTCTTTTTAAATTTTAATTTTTGTTGAAAAAATAAAACTAGAGGATTTATATAATAAGCAAAAAATAGAGCTAGAACAAATGGAATTAGAACACTCGATAATCGCTTTGTGATCCAAAATAAACCTAAAATAATGATTGTTGTAATGATCCACCTTACTAGTCTATCAAGCGTGATTGGTTTTTGTTTTCCCATTTTTAAATAAATTCTTGAAGACTTTTAGCCTCGTTAAGTCGCACGCCTTTTTCTGTTTTGGTTACTGTGCAACATTCATTATAATAGTCGTGTTCCAAGAACAAAATATAGTCATTTTCAGCGGCTTCGTCAAGAAATTCTTTTTTCTCCTTCAAGGTAATCAATGGTCTTGTGTCATAGCCCATTACATACGGAAGTGGAATATGCCCAGTACTAGGAAGTAGATCGGCAACAAAAACGATGGTCTTCTCTTGGTATTTTATGAAGGGAATCATTTGTGCATCGGTATGTCCAGAGTAAAATTTGACGTGAAAATCAGGGAACAACTCGCCTTCTTCTTCTACATATTTTAGCTGTCCACTATCTAGCATTGGCTGTAAGTTCTCCTTTAGAAAAGAAGCCTTTTCCCTTGGGTTGGGTTCGATTGCCCATTTCCAATGCGCCTTATTGGTCCAGTAGGTCGCATTTTTGAAGAGCATTTCAAATCCATCCTCTTTTTTAATTACACCACCACCACAATGATCAAAATGTAGATGTGTTAGAAACATATCCGTAATATCATCAGGGTGATATCCATTTGTTTCCAGTGATTTTACCAGGCTATCATCTCCATGAAGATAGAAGTGACTAAAAAACCGATCACTTTGTTTATCCCCAATTCCATTATCAATTAATATAACTCTTTCACCTGTATCAATCAGTAAACATCGCATAGCCCAAGGACATAGATTTTTTTCATCTGCAGGATTGGTTCTTTGCCAAAGGGATTTTGGGACAACTCCAAACATTGCTCCACCATCTAATTTAAAATAACCGGTATTGATAGGAATGATCTTCATGTGATAATTTTTTGTAAATATAATTTTATTGGCTCGAAGATCTAAAACAAAAAAATTATTTTTATCCCAAATCCAATTTGAAATTTAGAGAATGAAGAAAGCATGTCTTTTTGATATGGATGGTTTGCTATTAGATAGTGAGCCGCTTTGGCGAAGAGCTGAAGTGAATATCTTTAATAGTTATGGGATTCCTCTGACAGAAGAGATGTGTGATGAGGTCATGGGACTTCGGATTGATGAGGTGGTTTCCTTTTGGTTTCGACGATTTGATAAACATACAATTTCAATTGAGTCGGTGGTTGAAGAAATCATAGAAGAGGTGGCATTTCTAATTCAAACTGAAGGGAGTGCCTTAGAGGGGGCTGTAGAACTAGTTAAGGAAGCAAAACAAAAAGGTTGGATCACTGCCATTGTATCGTCTTCATATTTGAAGTTGATTGAGGTGTTTGTGCATAAATATGAATTGTCCGATTATTTAGATGGTCTATATTCAGCTGAATTTTGCACTTTTGGAAAACCGCACCCGGAAGTATTCCTACAGGCCATAGAAAAGCTAAAAGGAGAGGTAGGTTTTACCTGGGTATTTGAAGATTCAATACATGGATTGGTAGCTGGGAAAGCTGCTAAAATGAAGGTTTGTGTTGTCCCAAATGTGTACAATGAAAATGCAAAAGGATTTGATTTAGCAGACCTAAGACATACAAGTCTTAAGGATGTAGATTTGGAGGTATTAGAAAAGGAATTTAGAAAAGGAAATGAATAAAATAGAGGCAAAACATAGAATTGAAAAGCTATCAGAGGAATTGCGAAAGCATAATCACAGGTATTATGTATTGGACAATCCTATCATGAGTGATTTCGATTTTGATAAATTACTCAAAGAGTTACAGGTACTGGAGAATGAATATCCTGAATTCCTTGATGCTAATTCTCCTACTCAACGGGTAGGAGGGAGCGTTACGAAGTCCTTTACCAGTAAGGAGCATAAGTTTCCTATGTTGTCTTTAGGCAATACCTATTCTCAAGAGGAAATCAGGGATTTTGACAACCGTGTAAGGAAAATGTTAGGTGATCAAGCTTATAGTTATGTATGTGAGCTCAAATATGATGGGGCCGCTATAAGTTTAACCTATATAAATGGAGAGTTAGCTTTTGCATTGACTAGGGGTGATGGCGTGGCTGGGGATGATATCACCAATAATATTAAAACTATTTCAAGCATTCCACTAAAACTACAGGGGGATGGTTTTCCTGAATATTTTGAAATCAGAGGAGAGGTTTTTATGCCATTGAAAGGTTTTGAAAACATGAATAAAACAAGGGTTGATGGCGGTTTGGAACCTTTTTCTAATCCAAGGAACTCAGCTTCAGGTTCTCTGAAAACACAGGATAGTTCAATTGTTGCAAGTAGGCCATTGGATTGTTATTTGTATGGGGTGATTGCAGCAGAAAGAGTGTCAAATTCTCATTTCGATAGTTTGAATAAGGCTAAGGCTTGGGGCTTTAAGGTGCCGCCATTTATTGAGCGTTGTGAAAATGTTGATGAGCTTTGGGCTTTTATAAATAAATGGGAAGAAGGCCGTCATAAATTACCTTTTGAGATTGATGGGATTGTTATAAAAGTAGATGACTTAGATTTTCAGGAAGAATTGGGGAATACAGCCAAGTCTCCGAGATGGGCAATTTCGTACAAATTCCCAGCAGAACGTCAAGCTACAATTTTGGAGTCGGTAAGTTATCAAGTTGGTAGAACAGGAGCTATTACTCCCGTGGCGAATCTACAACCAGTGGAACTTGCTGGAACTATTGTGAAAAGAGCATCCCTTCATAATAAGCAAATTATTGAACAGCTAGATCTTTATTTAAATGACGCTGTTTGGGTTGAAAAGGGCGGGGAGATTATACCTAAGATTACGGGTGTTATAAAAGAGAAAAGGGCTGTGGATGCGAAGATGGTTCAGTACATTGAAGAGTGTCCTGAATGTGAAACCATTTTAATTCAGAAGGAGGGTGAAGCAAATCACTATTGTCCTAATGAAATGGGCTGTCCCCCACAGATCAAAGGTAAAATAGAACACTTTATTTCTAGGAAGGCTATGAATATAATGGGAATAGGTGCAGAGACCATAGACCTTATGTTTGAGAATAGCCTCATCTTGAATTATGCAGATTTGTATAAGTTGGATAGGGAGAGCCTATTGCCGCTGGATAGAATGGCCGAAAAGTCAGTAGACAAAATATTACAAGGTTTAGAGGAAAGTAAAAAGGTGCCTTTTGAAAGGGTATTGTTTTCTTTGGGAATTCGTTTTGTGGGAAGTACAGTCGCAAAAAAGTTAGCAAAAGAAGTAGGATCGATTGAAGAGTTGGCAAAGCAAAACTTTGAACAATTGATAGCCATTGATGAAATTGGAGATCGAATTGCACAGAGTATTCTTGATTTCTTTGACGATGAGATGAATTTAGAAAATATTGCAGTCTTAAAAGCCTTCGGTTTACAATTTGAACGTGAGGAAGATGATGTGGAAGGTAGTGATGTACTAAATGGAGCTTCCTTTGTCGTGTCTGGTGTGTTCTCTTTATTTAGTAGAGATGAGCTCAAGGCGACCATTGAACAATATGGTGGTAAAAATACCTCTTCACTATCTAAAAAAACGGCATTTTTAATTGCTGGAGATAAAATGGGGCCAAGTAAACTGGAAAAGGCAGAAAAATTAGGAATTAAGATCATTAGCGAAGCCGAATTTAAAGCAATGATTGAGTAAATAAAGCTGAATGAAGGCTTTAAAGGTGAAATTGATTGAGTCTTAATTAATTTTAACAAGCTTTCGGTGTAAAGTGCTAAGTAATGTTGGTTAATTTTCATAAATTGGCACTGCAAAATAATAAACGATGGAAAAGAACAGAATTTGGACTAAAGTAATGTTAGGAGCAGGACTTTTAGCCGCAATGCCTACTATGGCACAGGAAACAGCTAAAAACCGTGAAGATGGTGGATATGAGTTTACAGTGGTGAAAAGTTTGGATGCAACACCAGTACAGAACCAAGGTAGAACAGGTACCTGTTGGAGTTTTTCAGCTTTGTCTTACTTCGAGTCTGAAGTCATGAGAATGGGGAAGGGAGAACATGTTCTTTCAGAAATGTGGATCGTTCGTCATACTTATTTCGAAAAAGCGGTACAGTATGTACGTATGCACGGAACTGTAAACTTCAGTGAAGGTGGAGCTTTTCATGATGTACCACATATTATTGAAAAGTACGGAATCGTTCCTGAGAACGTTTATCATGATATGCCAATCGGTAAAGGTGGTAAAAGAAATCACTCTGAATTAGAGGGGATTCTTAAGTCAAGTTTGGATGCTATCATCAAAAACAAAAAACTTACTACAAGTTGGTCAGTAGCTATCAATGGTATCCTAGATGCTTATTTTGGAGCTATACCTGCTGAGTTTGATTATAAAGGGAAATCATATTCTCCAAAGTCATTCCAAAAATCAATTGGGTTAAATCCTTCTGATTATATTGGAATTGCTTCATTTACACACCATGATTTTTACAGTCCTTTCGTAATGGAAGTTCCTGACAACTGGGCTTACGGTGAAGTATACAATGTTCCTATGAATGAAATGATTGCTATTATGGACGATGCCATTTCTAGTGATTATACATTTGCTTGGGCTTCTGATGTTTCTGAGAAAGGTTTTTCTTTCCGTGATGGTTTAGCAATTGTTCCAGGAGATGGAGTAGAGGTGACTAAAAAAGGAAGAGATAATGGAAACTTCTCTGATGCTGGTGCTGAAAAGGTGAGTAATGCTTTTGATTCTCCGCAAGAAGAATTGGAAATTACTCAAGAAATGCGTCAAGAAGCATTTGATAACTATGAAACTACTGATGATCACGGTATGCATATCACAGGTCTTGTGAAAGATCAAAATGGTACTAAATACTATATCGTAAAGAATTCTTGGGGAGACGATAGTAATGACTGTGATGGTTACTTCTACGCTTCTGAAGCATTTGTACAGTATAAGACTATGGATATCTTAGTGCACAAAGATGCATTAACGAAGAAAATGGCAAAAAAATTGGGACTATAAGTCTTAATTAAGCAAAATATGAAAGGCCTTTAAGTAATTACTTAAAGGCCTTTTTTTGTTTAGTTGAAAGGTCTCTATTCATTTGTTCTATCAAAATGCTTTATTTAAATTTGCCGCAAATCATTTATCAGAAGAAAATGTACAATAGAGAAATTAAAATAGTTGGAGCCATTGCATTATTAGGATTGTGTATTTGGCAATTTATAGAAGTGAATATAGGTAACGGTATATTTTTATTACTGTTAACGGCAATTCCTGTCTTTTTACTTTTCTTCAATGAAAGAATGATGGTATGTTTATACCAAATGAAAAAGAATAATTTAGTAAAAGCTAGAGCATCGATTGAGAAAATTAAGGCTCCTGAGAAATTGATTAAATCTCAACAAGCATACTACTATTTTTTACTGGGGAATTTAGATTCTCAAACTAATTTGAATAAGGCGGAAAAGAACTTTAAAAAAGCCTTGCAAATTGGAATGCGTTCTGAGCAAGATACTGCCATGATTAAATTGAGCTTAGCAGGTGTTGCAATGAGTAGAAGGAAAAAGCCTGAAGCGACTAGATTGCTGAATGAGGCCAAGAAAATGGATAAAAAGAATATGTTGGCTGATCAGATAAAAATGTTCAAGCAGCAATTGAAAAGAATATAACTGTAAAAGTAAAAAAGAGCCACCTGTTTATATAGGTGGCTTTTTGCATTTTGAATATGAGTAAATTGAAAGAAGTAGCCCTTTTGTTTTTTAAGTTAGGGACTGTAGCATTTGGTGGACCGGCGGCACATATTGCTATGATGGAACAGGAAGTTGTTGAGAAGCGAAAGTGGATGGATCGACAACATTTCTTAGACCTTGTAGGAGCAACCAATCTTATTCCTGGACCCAATAGTACGGAAATGACCATGCATTGTGGTTATGTAAGAGCTGGATGGAAAGGACTTATTGTAGCAGGACTATGTTTTATTTTTCCTGCGCTTGTCATAACTGGTTTAATGGCCTACTTGTATGTTGAGTATGGCAGTTTGCCGGCTGTTGAACCCTTTTTAATGGGAATAAAACCTGCTGTTCTGGCTATTATTGCAGGTGCGATTTTAAAATTGGGTAAAAAAGCACTCAAAACCACAGAATTAGGGATTATTGGTGCCTTGGTGTTAATTGCCTCCTTGTTGGGGGTGAATGAAGTCCTTGCTTTAGTAATTGCAGGTGTGTTTAGTTTACTATATTATTCTATTAAGAATAAAGAAGGACTGGGAAGTGTCAGCCCAATTTTGACTATTCCAGGGGCAACGGCCATCATTGGGAATATAACTTCTCTAAAGGTGTTCTGGATTTTTCTAAAGGTGGGGTCTATCCTTTATGGTAGTGGATATGTTCTATTTGCTTATTTGGATGCTGAATTAGTAACTAAAGGCTTAATGATGCGTCAAGACTTGATTGATGCAATAGCCATTGGTCAATTGACGCCTGGACCAGTTTTGTCAACGGCTACTTTTATTGGTTATCAATTGAACGGTATTGGTGGAGCTATAGCAGCGAGTATTGGAATTTTTCTACCTTCTTTTGCTTTTGTGTTTATTTTAAATCCATTAGTTAAGAAGTTAAGAAGCTCCAAGCGGCTTTCATACTTTTTAGACACAGTAAATATCGCCGCTGTGGCAATTATGTTGAGTGTACTTGCATCAATGTCAGTTGATACGCTTTCGGATTGGAGGAGTTTTGTGCTGTGTGGGTTTGGATTGTTTTTTACATTTGGCCCTAAGAAACTAGGAAGTCTTTGGCTGGTCATAACGGCATCGTTTTTGGGCTATTTACTTTATTTAATATAAAAAAGACTTATATTGCTTGATAGGTCATGAATCGGACAAAAGATTATTTGAAAGCCTGTAAATTGCAGTATTGTTAAATCATGTCAATTGTGATTGTCAAAACAATTGTTTTTATCTTTTGTAGGAAAAGAATAACTAAATTTGAAAAAAAATAACGAAATGAAAAGGATTGGATTTATAGCTGTAATAGCCATTAGCATTATTGCTTGTAGTTCTTCATCAAATACAAATGAAGGAGAGGCTCGTGAAGCTGAAGTGAAGGTAGAGGTAGTTGCCGATGGATCGGAAGATGCTGCAAAATCAAAAGAAATTAATTGGGTAACCGATATAGATAAGGCACTGAAATTAGCTAAAAAGAAGAATAAGCCAGTATTTGCATTTTTCACGGGTAAACAATGGTGTGGATGGTGTAAAAAGTTAGTTCGTGAAATCATGAATAAACCTGAGTTTATTGAACACGTAAATAAGAACTATATCATGTTGGAATTAGACTTTCCAAGAAGAGATAGATCTAAGATTACACCAGATATGGTTAAGTTGGCTCAAGATATGGAGGTAAGAGGATATCCTACTGTAGTTATGATGGATCATAACAAAACAGTTTATGGTAGAACTGGATACCAAAAAATGACACCAATGCAGTATATCGACCTTTTAGAAGGGATGATGAAATAAGCATTTAGAATATAGTTAAAGTGCTGAATTCAATAGGATTCAGCACTTTTTGTATTTTGGAGTGATATCAAACGTAATTCTACCCCTTTTTTATATATTTACATTAAAATAGATGTATTGATGAAAACAGTGATTAGACTCTTCTTCTCCCTTTTAGTAGGTGTAAGTATTTATTCATGTGAGGAAGACACAGATAATGTTTCTGAAATTGATGGAACCTTTCAGGTGAAATTAAATGGAAGACCCTTATCTTTAGATAGTATTCGTGTGGAGTATTCTGAAAACAGTTCTCAACATAAACTCGACCTATTTGGTTTTTTCACTGATTATGATAGTATTGGACTTCCTTTGAATTCTAAATTTGATATGGAGTTAGTAGAGAAATTGTCTACTTTTAATACGGAATTTGAGGATGATGTTTTACAACAAGCTACCTATACAGCAAATGGAATCCCTGACTTTAAGCAGGATACTAAATTAAACTCCCCTCTGTTCGAAACGGGCTCATTTAGAAATTATACACAAGGTTTTGTGTTTTTAACTGGAATGGATGCTGAGGATTTAACGGTAACAGGTTATTTTAATTTGTTATCTTCCGATTCAACAGTATTGAGCGGAAATTTTTACAAGGTACAGTACACTATTGATGATTAAAAGAAGGTTAAATTGATCAATATCGATTAATTTTGCGGCCTGAATTAGTAAGAACAAAGAACAAAACTCGTTACTACTGTAGTTCTACAGTGAACGAATCTATACAAAAGAATAACAATGAAATTATTATCAGGTAAAACTGCCGTTATTACTGGAGCTACCAGAGGTATTGGTAAAGGGATTGCTGAGAAGTTTGCTGAGAACGGTGCCAATATCGTTTTCACCTATTTATCTTCAGAAGAAAAAGCTAAAGCATTAGAAGATCATTTGAAATCATATGGTGTCGAAGCTTTTGCTATTCGTTCAGATGCTTCAGATTTTGAGCAAGCTCAGGAACTAATTAAAGTGGCTCTTGATAAATTGAATGGAAGGATAGATGTATTGGTTAACAATGCAGGTATCACAAAGGATAACCTTTTGATGCGTATGTCTGAAGAGGATTATGATCGCGTAATGGAGGTCAATCTTAAATCTATCTTCAATATGACAAAGGCTGTACAACGTACTATGTTAAAACAAAGACAAGGTTCTATTGTTAACATTAGTTCGGTTGTTGGTGTTAAAGGAAATGCAGGTCAAGCGAATTATGCAGCCTCTAAGGCGGGTGCTATTGGTTTCTCTAAATCTATTGCACTAGAATTGGGTTCAAGAAATATTCGTTGCAATGTAATTGCTCCAGGTTTCATTGAAACTGAAATGACTGAAAAGTTAAATGCTGATGTAGTTAGCCAATGGAGAGAAAGTATTCCATTGAAGCGAGGTGGTACTCCAGAGGATGTTGCCAACGTAACTTTATTCCTAGCGTCAGATTTATCTACATACGTTACAGGTCAAGTTGTAAATGTATGTGGAGGTATGTTAACCTAAGCAAAAATACATTATGGATGAATTGAATAAAACAGGTGACTTAAAAGATAGAACCTACCAATACTCATTAAGTGTAGTGAATTTTTGTAGGACCTTACCTGAGACCCAAGAAGCGCAAGATATTAGAACTAGATTGTTTGACAAAAGTAGCAATATAGGTTTAATGGCTAGGCTAGCTTTTAAAGGTCGTAACAATAATGACTTTAAGGATAAATTACGTAGAATAATCAATGATGCAGATGAATGTATTTATTGGTTTGATATGTTAATTGACTTGAATGTTGTGAATGAATTTGATGTCGATGAGTTGATGAGTGAAGCTTCAGAACTGATCGCTATCTTTATTTCAATAACTAAAAAGAGTCGCAATCCATATTAATTGATGGATCAAATCATATTTCACTCTAATTATTCATGGTTATGGCTCCTTCTATTTGGAGCCATAGCCATATTTTTTTCTGGGCTATTATACTTCACAGAAAAGGATCTAAGTGGTCCTTCTTGGTTGAAAGCGCTACTAGGTACCCTTAGATGTAGTATCTTCTTTATATTATTATTGCTCTTTATTGAGCCTTTCCTGATTCAAAATTCCATTCGTTTAGAAAAACCAGGTTTCTTAATTCTTGCTGATAATTCGGCTTCTATGCTGAAACATGGAGAAGAGGATAAGGTGAAGAGTATTGAGCAGAAGGTCGCTCAGATTGAATCTAAATTATCGGAAAAATTCCGCCTTTATACCCATTCCTTTAGTGCTGGATTGAAAGATTCTTTAAAGCAAGATTATAAAGGAGCTTCAACCAATATCTATCAAAGTTTAGCTGCTGTGAAACAGCGCTATTATCAGGAACCAATTGCCGGTTTATTGATGATATCAGATGGTATTTCCAATAGTGGATTTGATCCAAGCTTTGTTGCTGAACAATTTGATTTCCCAATTTTTACAGTTGGTGTTGGGGATAGCACGCAGTTTCCAGATTTGAAAGTCGAAGAACTGCGCTATAACGATTATTCCTTTTTAGGAAATGAATTCCCAGTTTCTTTAATTATTAATGCTGTAGGCCTAGAAGAAGAGGTCTGTAAATTGGAAGTGAAGGATGCAAATGGGAGTTCTGTTTATACGGAAAACATTACCATTGATAGGGATAACTTCAGTCTGAAACATGCTTTCAATTTAGAAAGTAATGTGATAGGATTACAGTATTACGATATTACTGTGACTACTCTATCCAAGGAGCAAAACTTAGCAAACAATACAGAGGTATTTGGAGTTGAAGTAATTGACTCTAGGAAGAAGTTGTTATTGCTTTCCGATGGAGCTCATCCTGATTTGGGTGCTATTCGTCAGGTTCTAATTGATAATAATGATCTGGAAATTGACCTTAAGACTATCCAAGATATTAGCGTAATTCAGAGTATTAAAGAATACGATTTAGTATGGATTTATCAACCAAGGAATCCAGACTTTTCCAAATGGTTAACTGAAATAAGAAAACAGAAAATTCCCTATATCGTTCATACAGGTTTAAATACTGATTATAATTTGATTAATAATAGTTGGTCAGATATTTCAATAAAACCTAGGAAAAATGTTGTTGAAGACTTTAGTTATTCTCCAAACGAAGGTTTTAACTTATTCAAATTGATGGATAAAGGACATCAGTTTTTTAAGGCTAGTCCGCCGCTTAGATTTCCCTTAGCAACCATACAGTTTGCAAAAGAAAGCCAAGTATTGGCATTTCAAACTATAGACGGCATCCCAACAGATAACCCCATGGTTGCATTTACGACTGAAGAGGGGGTGAAAGTGGGTTGGATCTTTGGTGAAGGTGCTTGGAAATGGAAAATGAACAATTATCGGCAAAATGGATCTTTTGATCATTTTTCAGATATGATGGATAAATTTATTCAGTACTTGTCCGTTAAAAAGGACAAAAGAAGGTTAAGGGTGAAGATTCCAAAAAAGATTATAGGGAATAGTGCTGTAAATCTTTTAGCATCTTACTATAATGAGAGTTTTGAACTGGATAATAGTCCTGAAGTTTCCTTGGAATTAAAGGGTCAAAATGGAAAGGTTTATAGCTATCAATTTGATCAAAATTCTGATGCTTACAAATTGAAATTTTCAGGTTTACCAGAAGGCAAATATGATTATACAGTTAAGGTAAATCTCCCTGGAGACTATACTGTTTCTGGAAGCTTATTGATGATCAAAAATGATATTGAACTATTTGAAACTAGGTCCAATTTTAAAGAATTGGTACGTCTATCTGCTTTGAATGATGGTTCATTTTTCTATTTGGACCAATGGGAAGAAATGGAGAAGGAACTAATGAATGTGAACGAGCCTAAAATTAGATATGATGAACAAGAGAAGACTTTTATGCAGGAAATGCCTTGGCTGCTTTATCTTGTTTTAGGGCTATTGTTTACAGAATGGTTTTTGAGAAAATACTTCGGAGTTTTATAATAAATAATGTACTCCTATAAAAAAGCCTTCTTTTCAATTTGAAAAGAAGGCTTTTTTGTTTTAATCTTCTTCAGAATACGCTTTGATCATGATATCTAAAATATCACAGGCGGCATCAGATATAATGGTTCCAGGTCCGAAAACACCAATTACCCCTTGATCATATAGGTAGCTGTAATCTTGGGCTGGTATTACACCACCAGCAATTACCATAATATCCTCACGGTTATACTTTTTCAACTCTTCAATTACCTGAGGGACCAATGTTTTATGTCCCCCTGCTAAAGAGGATACACCTAATATGTGTACATCGTTTTCTATGGCTTGTTTTGCAGCTTCCTCGGGTGTTTGAAATAATGGTCCAATATCTACATCAAATCCCATGTCAGCAAAGCTTGTAGAAATTACCTTTGCTCCACGATCATGTCCGTCTTGTCCCATTTTAGCGATCATTATTCTAGGTCTTCTACCTTCAATTTTTTCAAAAGTATCCGCTAGTTTTTTCGCTTTTTGAAAGCTATTATTGTTTTCGATTTCTTTCATATATACACCACTTATAGAACGTATAACAGCTTTGTATCTTCCATATGCAACTTCTAATGCATCTGAGATTTCACCAAGACTTGCACGTGATCTGGCTGCATTTACCGCTAGTTCTAAAAGATTCCCCGTATTGTTTTTTGCGGCATCGGTAATAGCCTGAAGATTTACTTTTACATCTTCTTCATTTCGCTCATTTCGCAATTGAGCTAGACGCTCAAGCTGAGCTTCACGAACAGCTGTGTTATCTACTTCAAGTGTTTCTAGCGGGGCTTCTTTATCTAGTTTGAAGGCGTTGACACCTAAAATCATGTCTTTCCCACTATCAATACGCGCCTGCTTTCTTGCAGCAGCTTCTTCAATACGCATTTTGGGAATTCCAGTTTCAATGGCTTTAGCCATACCACCTAATTCCTCAACCTCTTCTATTAATTTCCAGGCTTTGTCCGCAATTTCTTTAGTTAAATTCTCTATATAATAAGAACCTGCCCAAGGATCAACAGTTTTACAAATTTCTGTTTCTTGTTGAAGATAGATTTGGGTGTTTCTAGCAATACGAGCAGAGAAATCTGTAGGTAATGCAATGGCCTCATCTAGTGAGTTGGTATGTAGTGATTGTGTTCCACCAAAAGTTGCAGCCATGGCCTCATATAATGTTCTAGCGACATTATTAAAAGGATCTTGTTCAGTCAGACTCCAACCTGATGTTTGACTGTGTGTTCTTAAGGCTAGACTTTTAGGGTTTTCTGGATTGAATTTTTTCACAATTTTTGCCCAAAGCATTCTTGCTGCTCTCATTTTGGCAATTTCTGTAAAGTGATTCATCCCTACTGCCCAGAAAAAGGAAAGTCTTGGGGCAAAATCATCGATTTTCATGCCTGAAGCAATCCCAGTTCGAAGATATTCCAATCCATCTGCAAGGGTATAGGCCAATTCAATATCATTGGTAGCCCCAGCCTCTTGCATATGATACCCAGAGATACTTATGGAATTGTATCTAGGCATATTTTGAGACGTGTATTTGAAGATGTCTGCAATGATACGCATAGATTGTTTTGGAGGATAGATATAGGTGTTTCGTACCATAAATTCCTTTAGAATATCATTCTGAATGGTACCACTTAGCTGTGCTTGATCTACTCCTTGCTCTTCAGCGGCAACAATATAAAATGCCAATATTGGAAGTACAGCGCCATTCATGGTCATAGAAACAGACATCTTATCCAATGGGATTTCATCGAATAGAATCTTCATATCTAAAACAGAATCAATAGCAACTCCAGCTTTTCCTACATCTCCAACAACTCTTGGATGGTCTGAATCATAGCCTCTATGTGTAGCTAGGTCAAAGGCAACTGAAAGTCCCTTTTGACCAGCCGCTAAATTTCTTTTATAAAAGGCATTAGATTCCTCTGCCGTTGAGAATCCTGCATATTGTCTTACTGTCCATGGTCTACGAACATACATTGTAGAATAGGGGCCTCTAAGATTGGGTGCAATACCAGCTACAAAATCTAAATGTTCTACATATTGTAGATCCTTCGCATTATAACTAGGTTTTATATCAATTTGCTCAGGGCTTTTCCAAGTCTCGGAAGTAGAAGTAGAAGCCTGTTTTTGTCGTTTATACGATAGATCTTTAAAATCTTTTCTCATCACTATTCTACTTTTTTTCACTATTCAAACGTTCTATATCACTCTTCTCAGAGAGTCTTTGAGCAAGTATCGGTTCGATAGTTGTATCCTTATTTACCGTACAGAAAGGGTTGGTGAATTGAACTTCATCCAACATGGTTTCTTCTTTGTTTGGATATAGATTTGTTCCAAGTATCTGCTTTACATTTGTGTCAAATGCTTTTTGTTCCTCAGCTGCAGATCGCTTGATGGAAGCTTGAATTTCTCCAGATTGTAGGCATGCTAGGAATCCACCCTTTGCTTCGGTCTCTTTGAATAGTTCAAAGGCTCTTTCTGCCAATTCTTCTGTTATATTTTCAATATAATAGGTTCCCGCTGCTGGGTCGGATACTTTGTCTATATAACTTTCACCCTTTAATAGGCTTTGTTGATTTCTAGCTATTCTTGTGCCGAAATTATCAGGCATCTTGAAGGCAGCATCAAAGCTTTTGTTTGAAAAGCTATCTACCCCTCCTAATACAGCTGACATTACTTCAGAGCCTGTTCGTAGCATATTTACATAAGGATCGTAAATACTTTTGTTTCTTAAGGAGTTTTCAGCATGAATCCAAACATGAGCATCTGCTATACCATAGCTATTTGCTAAAAATTTCCAAAGGCTTCTAAGTGCTCTTAATTTTGCTATTTCAAAAAAGTAATTAGATCCAACTGCGGTGAAAAATGCAATTTTTGGTAAGATCTCTACTCCAAATTTCTGAACATATTCATTGGCAATTCCAATACTGATTGCTAGCTGTTCAACCATATTCGCTCCTGCATTTTGGAATATTGGTGTATCAATACAGATACAATGAATATTTTCCGGGCAGATAGCCAATAATGTTTTGATCATCGTGTGATCGGTTGCCTCATCTTTGAACCAATTCCCAGTTCTAGTTAGGTTTTCGTATACATCGTAATGTATGCTCCCTTTTAATTTGGCATGCGCTATTCCTTTCTTTGATGCTAATTCTAGGTGTGCTTTTATTAGGTTCTCAGGATTCCCTTCTAGTACAAAATGCACCTGAATACAATCCAATAATACATCCTTGAATAATAGGTCTAAGTTTACCCCTTCATTGAGGTAGAGTACTATAGAATTTGCACCACCAATTAAGGCAGTTAATATGGCTTTATTGGACGTAGTTTCATCCTCTACCATAAACTCTTCACAAATATCCCAATCCGCAGAGGTAAATACGTTTTCAGGTTTTACGGTGCTGTCTTCTGAGTTGTAGAAGGGCTGAACCTTTATTTTTTCTGGACTTTCCCAGATTAATTGATCTTCATAGGAGGCTCCTTTTAGATCTTGGATTATTTTTTCCTTCCACTCCCGTGCGTTTGTTTTATTAAAATCTTCAAACATAGGTATTTATGTAGTTGTGAGTCCTTTTTTTTACTGCTATCTATTCTCTTGCTAAAGTAGTTATTTTCGGGCAGCTTTAGAAATTCCAATTTTTGTGCTATTTTCGTAAGAATAGAATTGGAATTAAATAGATAATAAATGAGACTTAAAGTATTGAAATCAAAAAGGTTATTTCTATTAATCCTGTTCATGTTTTCTTTCGGATGGGTGCAAGGACAGTATGTTTTAAAGCATTCTATTAATGCTGGATATTCGGAAACAACCTTCAAAGGTTCTGATTTTGCAAATCATTTAGAGCTAAAGCCCTTTACGGGGAGTTTTTTCGGTTATACCATTACGGCCGACTTTGATCAGCGGTATGAATTAACAACTGGATTCTATTTTACTGAAAAGGGATACAAAGCCAATTATAGCGATAATTTCTATGCGGACCAAGTGTTTGTAGGAGAGGGAACTATTGAGGATAAAGCTGCAAAGTATCGCTATGGAGAGGATTTAGAACTTACCTATTTAGAATTTCCATTCGTAGTCAAAAAAAGGATTACACCACTCGCTGCAATTACTGCAGGTTTTAATGTAAGTGTATTGTTAAATTCAAATATAGAAAGTAAATATATAGGTTATAAGGTACTAGTAAATGATGATGATGTAGAATATTTACGACACTATAGATTAGGGAAAAAATCTGATGCCAGCTTTTTTCTCGGAGGAGAAATTAGAGCAACAGAATGGATTGGTTTAACCTTCCAATATGAGTTTGGCTTGGTTAAGTTAGATAGTTACGGATTTACAGATACAAGGATTAATGCTTTGAAGCTTGGATTATTCTATGTCTTCAAAAGAAACTAAATAAGCTAAATAAACACAGATGAAAATAAACCACTGGATTACTGGTGCTCTTTTTACCGGTTTGGTGATGAGTGCTTGTCAAAGCCCACAGGAAGCACAATTACCACAAGAAATCAAGGAAGGGGATTCTCAAGAAAAAGAAGAATTTGTTTGGAGTCCTGATCGGTTTGCTGATTTGAAAATTGTAAGATATCAAGTGCCTTCTTTTGAGCAATTGGATCTTCGTCAAAAGAAATTGGTCTACTATCTTTCTCAAGCAGCATTATCTGGTAGGGATATTATTTGGGATCAAAACTATAGACACAACCTTAGAGTAAGAAGAACCTTGGAGGGAATTGTTACTGGTTATAAAGGTAATAAAGAGTCTGAGGATTGGAATCAATTTATGGTTTATACTAAAAGGGTATGGTTCTCTAGTGGAATTCATCATCACTATTCAAAGATGAAATTTGCGCCAGACTTTTCTAAAGATTTCTTCAAGAATGCTGTGTTGAATACAGAAGGTGAATTGCCTTTACTGAAAGGGGAGTCAAAAGAAGTATTGGCAACTGCTATCATGGATATTATTTTTGACCCAAATACAGATGTTAAAGGAGTTAACTTGGCTTCAAATGCAGATATCGTACTTGAATCAGCAAATAACTATTATGGTCCAAACGTAACTCAAGCCCAAGCAGAATCCTTCTATGGATCAATGAAAAAGGCAAATGGGGATGTTGCAACTCCAATTTCTTATGGACTAAATAGTCGTCTTGTAGAAAAGAACGGAAAACTATCGGAAGAAGTTTGGAAATTAGATGGTTTATATGGTGATGCTATAGCGCAAATTATTCACTGGTTGGATCTAGCAAAAGGGGTTGCAGAGAATGAGCAACAAGCTAAAGCTTTAGGTCTTCTAGTAGACTATTATACGTCAGGTGATTTGAAAACTTGGGATGATTATAATATTGCCTGGGTGACAGATACTTTATCCGATATCGATTATATCAATGGATTTATTGAGGTTTATGGAGATGCAAAAGGATATAAGGCATCTTATGAATCAGTCGTACAGATTAAAGATTTCGATGCATCGGCAGCTATGCAAGTTCTTAGTAAAAACGCACAGTGGTTTGAGGACAACTCTTCAATCATGGAGGAGCATAAAAAGGCGAATGTTACTGGAGTAAGTTATAAGGTTATTGAGGCTGCAATGGAGGCGGGTGATGCTTCACCTTCAACACCAATTGGCGTCAATTTACCGAATGCAGAATGGATCAGAGAGCACCATGGATCGAAGTCTGTAAGTTTGGGGAATATTGTATATGCTTATTCTCAAGCTGGTGGAAAAGGAATGTTGACAGAGTTCTGTTTGAATAAAGCAGAAGTAGCTCGTAGTGAAAAGCACAGTAAAAGAGCCGCGAAGTTGCATACAGCAATGCATGAGGTAATAGGACATGCTTCAGGGAAAATCAATAAGGGAGTTGGTACGCCAAAGGAATCATTAGGAAGTTATGCATCTGCTCTTGAAGAAGGACGTGCTGATTTGGTTGCATTATTTTACTTGATGGATCAAAAATTGGTTGACCTTGGTTTGATGGAGTCCTTGGAAATAGGGAAAACAGAATACGATGGTTATATCCGTAACGGTATGTTGACTCAATTACAACGAATTGAGCCGGGTGAAAATATAGAGGAAGCACATATGCGTAACCGCCAAATGATTGCCAAATGGGTAATTGAAAAAGGTGCAGAAGACAAGGTTGTGGAGAAAATTACCAAAGACGGTAAATCATACTACAGAATCAATGACTATATGAAGTTGAAAGCTTTATTTGGAGAATTGCTAATGGAGATCCAGAGAATAAAGTCGGAAGGAGATTATGAAGCTGGTAAAAACCTTATTGAAAATTACGGAGTCAAAGTAGATGTTGCTATGCATAAAGAGGTATTATCCAGAGTGGAGAAATTGAACATTGCTCCTTATGGTGGATTTATTAATCCTAAATATCAAGTATCACTAGATGCAAATGGGGATATTACAGATGTGAATATTATTTATCCAGATGATTTTGAAGCTCAAATGATGGAATATGCGAAAGATTACTCTTTCCTTCCACATGTGAATTAATCAGCATAAAAACAGCATTAAAAAAAGCGATACCATCTGGTATCGCTTTTTTTTATTTGTCAAGTACTGATTTGATATTGGGCTTAAAGTAATTAGGTCCTTTTAATACCTTTCCATCTTCTCGGTAAATAGGTTTACCATTGGCATCTAACTTTGACATATTACTAGATTGAATTTCTTCAAATACTTCTGATATGATGTCCTGCATGCCATGCTGAATGATTGTTCCACATAAGATATATAACATGTCACCTAGGGCATCAGCCACTTCAACCATGTCTTTATTCTTTGCAGCTTCCAAATATTCTTCATTTTCTTCTTGCATCAACCTGTGACGCAATAAAAACTTTGCTTCGGCTATGTCTACAGTTGGCTTTTCCATTACGTCCTGACCAAAGGCACGGTGAAAATCCGCAACATGATTTAATTTCTTTTCCATGGGCTGTGTATTTTAACTGAATTTGAATAATCTATCGACTATTTGCATACTATACATCAGAATCAAATATGTTTTATATTTTTGTACTGATCTGAACGCAAGATATTATTATTTATGAAGAAAATTATTCTAAGCCTTCTTTTAGTAGGTACATTTTATGCTTGTTCCAATAATGAAGGAACTAAAGTAGAAGCAACAGTTAAAACAGAAGTTTCAAAAAAGAAAAAAGACAATAAGAAATATTACCAAAAGCCAGAACGGACACCAATGTCTGGATTAGACCTATTGGTAAGAGAAGTGAAAGGAGAAACTCCTATAGTTCAATGGGAAGGAGTAAAGCCAACAGGGACACATGTTGGGAACCTAACATTGTTGGATAAAAAATTGAAAGTAGTTAATGGTGAGTTGAAAGCCATGAAATTTTCTTTTGATATGAATTCTATTACATGTACAGATATTACCAATCCAGAGTACAATGCTAAATTGATCAACCATTTGAGAAGTGAGGACTTCTTCAATGTAGAGAATTACCCATCTGCAATGTTTAATAGTACAGAGATCACAAAAGAAGGGGATACCTTCCTTGTGAAAGGTGATATTACTATTAAGGGAATTACGCAGTCTATAGTTGTTCCGGTTTACCTAAAGCAAAACGACGAAATGAATATGATCGTTGGTGGGGTAGAAGTTGATAGAACAAAATTTAAGATTCACTATAAATCAAAGTCTATCTTTCCTGACTTAGGTGATAAATTTATCAGCGACAACTTTACTATTAAGTTCGCTATTCCACAAAAGAAATAAGGATGAAAAATATAGGTCCAGGACATTGGGTTTTTGCTGGGGTATTTGCTGTAGTGTTTCTGCTGTTTTTAGTATGGGCATATCGCAAGGACTTAAAGACGCATAAAATCCATTATAAAGGAAGCTTTGGTTTCATACTAGCTATAGTAGTTGTCATGTTTGTAATATGGGTTTTTAGAGGCTATTTTAATTAGATGGACTATCCTAGAATATATGGAGTGATTCTATTTGCATTAATTTTTGCATTTGGAACTGCCGCTCATCAAAGAATACGAAAAGGTCTTTCATTTTGGAAGATCTTTTTTTCTGCTCTTATTGGGTATATGGGGCTCTTTTTTATGATTGCTAAGTTTTTTTTCGATCTGACTGAATAAGCGTAGAATAATCGATTAGAAATTGACCCTATTAAACTGATCTTGTAATTTCATTATATTAGATCCATAATTATTGTTATGAAAAAGATATTGATCTTAAATGGCCCTAACTTGAATTTGTTAGGGAAAAGAGAATCCCATATTTACGGTGAACAAGATTTTGAAAGTTATTTTGGAGAGCTGAAGTCTCAATGTTCTTCTATTGACTTGGAATACTTTCAAAGTAATGTGGAAGGCTATTTGATTGATAAATTACATGAAGTAGGTTTTGATTACGATGGGATTGTATTGAATGCCGGAGGATATTCTCATACTTCTGTCGCAATAAGAGATGCAATCAAGGCAATTTCGACTCCAGTGATGGAAGTTCACATTTCAAATATTTATGCTCGAGAGGCTTTTCGACACCATTCAATGCTGTCAGAAGTTTGTATTGGGGTCATTTGTGGACTCGGATTAGAAGGTTATACTGCCGCTTTGAATTTTTTTTCAAAATGATTCTAATTGTAAATCAAAGGCATAGCGAAAACTTTCAAAATTCTTAGTGAAATAGGTGGGATTTGATTTGTATGAATTAAAATATGTCCTATATTTGCAACCGCATTAGCAAAGAACAATGGTCTGGTAGTTCAGTTGGTTAGAATACCTGCCTGTCACGCAGGGGGTCGCGGGTTCGAGTCCCGTCCAG
>MAAC01017450.1_pt1 | contig 102937 bp, 106 predicted proteins | sample 1115981 | NCBI WGS metagenome assembly MAAC01 (sample SAMN04961126, study PRJNA320927) | seawater metagenome | isolation source: sample BD02T64 sea water enriched with oil for 64 days | place: USA:Gulf of Mexico | collected 2013-07-27 | reverse complement strand
AAGAATACACTCCACTTTGGGGTATAAAACTATAGAAGAATTTGAAATCGAAATGTTTAATCAAAAAGTAGCAGCATGACTCTTAACTAAATGTCCACTTTTTTGTTGCAAGTCCACTTTTTCTATAGTTTGAGAATGACCAATGAAATAAAGAAATAGGCAAGAAAAAAAATAGAATGGCAGCTATTTTTCATACTTAAAAATACAAAGTTTATTATCTTGATTTTGCAAACAGTGTAATTAACTAAATACTAGTCGTTTAACTTTAAAACAGCCATAAAGGCTTCTTGAGGGATTTCTACATTCCCTACCTGGCGCATACGTTTCTTTCCTTTTTTCTGCTTCTCAAGTAGTTTACGCTTACGAGAAATATCACCCCCATAACATTTTGCTGTTACATCTTTACGCAATGCCTTTACGGTTTCACGAGAGATAATTTTCGCTCCAATTGCAGCTTGTATTGGAATATCGAATTGTTGTCTAGGTATAAGCTGATGTAATTTTTCGCACATCTTTTTACCAATATCATAGGCGTTGTCCTTGTGTAATAAAGCCGAAAGTGCATCCACAATATTTCCATTCAATAAAACATCCACTTTTACAAGTTTAGATTCACGCATTCCAATTGGCGAATAATCAAAGGATGCATACCCTTTTGAAACAGTTTTTAAACGATCGTAAAAATCGAAAACAATCTCAGCAAGAGGCATATCAAAAGTGAGTTCAACTCTTTCGGTGGTTAAATAGGTCTGATTCGTAATTTCACCACGCTTTTCAATACACAGAGACATAACGTTTCCAACAAAATCGGATTTGGTAATAATCGTTGCTTTAATATATGGCTCTTCTACTCGATTTAAAGAGGAAGGTTCAGGTAAATCTGAGGGGTTATTTACCAATATAACGGAGTCTGGATTTTTATGTGTGTAGGCCTGATACGACACGTTAGGAACGGTGGTAATAACGGTCATATCAAATTCCCTCTCTAAGCGTTCTTGAATAATTTCTAAATGCAACATCCCTAGGAACCCACATCGAAAACCAAAACCAAGTGCCGCTGAGCTTTCGGGTTGAAAAACCAAAGAGGCATCATTTAATTGTAGTTTCTCCATTGAGTTTCTAAGCTCCTCGTAATCCTCAGTATCAACAGGATAAATCCCAGCAAATACCATTGGTTTTACGTTTTCGAAACCTTCAATCATATTTGTGGTTGGATTTTTAGAATCGGTAATGGTATCTCCAACCTTCACTTCTTTCGCCTCTTTAATTCCAGTGATGAGGTAGCCCACATCTCCCGTTTTAACCACACTTTTTGGGACTTGCTTCAATTTTAAAGTTCCAACTTCATCTGCGAAATAAGACTTGTCAGTAGCCATAAACTTTATGTGCTGTCCTTTTTTAATCTCCCCATTGAGCACTCTAAAATAGGTTTCTACTCCTCGAAATGGATTGTAAACTGAATCAAAAATCAAGGCCTGTAACGGTTCATTTGGCTCACCCTTTGGAGCAGGAACTCGATCAATAATTGCTTTAAGAATCTCTTTGACACCTATTCCTGTTTTGGCACTTGCGGGAATAACTTCTTCGGCATCACAACCCAATAAATCTACAATATCATCTGTTACTTCTTCAATATTTGCAGAAGGTAAATCCACCTTATTCAAAACGGGAATAATTTCCAAGTCGTTTTCTAGAGCTAAGTATAGGTTCGATATTGTCTGTGCCTGGATGCTTTGAGCAGCATCTACAATTAGTAAAGCACCTTCACAAGCAGCAATAGAACGAGAGACCTCATACGAAAAATCAACATGTCCGGGGGTGTCGATTAGGTTTAAGGTATAGTTCTCACCTTCATATTCATACTCCATTTGAATAGCGTGGCTTTTTATAGTAATTCCACGCTCTCGCTCGAGATCCATGCTATCTAATAGTTGGGCTTGTGATTCACGAGAAGTTACGGTCCCAGTAGCATCCAACAATCTATCTGCTAAAGTGCTTTTTCCATGATCTATATGTGCAATGATGCAAAAATTTCTAATATTCTTCATAAAAACGAACCTCGATACTTTTAGAGTGCAAATATAGATTAAAAAGACAGGTTTTTCGGTATGCTTGGGAAAAGGAAAAAACTATATTTTCTTTTTTTAATAAAAAGATTGCTCTAATTTTAGCAGAACCAATTTTGGCATGAAATTTCTTTCATTTCCGTACCAATGAGAGATACTTATTTATAAACTAAATCCTGTCCAAATATACTAGTACGCCGTTAACCCCACAATCGGTTATGAAAAACAGCATTGTCTTTTTTCTTTTATTGTTTACGGCTTCTGTGCTTTCACAGAGCGCGTCGATAGGGGGAAGGGTTTTAGACAAGGATAATAATGCTATTTCTTTTGTAAGCGTACTGCTATATAATGAAGGGGCCTCAGTTCCATTTAAAGGGACGACAACAGATGAAAACGGTAATTTTTCTCTTCACAAGCTTAATGAAGGAAATTATCGAGTGACCCTTAGCTTCGTTGGATTCGAAACGAAAGAAGTAAAAATAAAGGTGCTTTCAGTAAAAAATATGGGCTCCATTGTTTTGGAAGAATCTCTGGAGGTATTGGACGCGGCTACCGTGACTGTAAGAAAGCCGACGATCACTAGAAAAGTAGACCGATTAATTTTCAATGTTGAAAACACAACTTTAGCTATTGGAAATAGTTGGAGTATTTTGAAAAGAACCCCTGGAGTTATTATCATACAAGAAAGTTTAATGATTAGAGGGGAAGGGGCTTCGGTTTATTTGAATGGTAGAAAAGTGCAAATTTCTTCTTCAGAATTAAAAACCTTTCTTGAAGGCTTTTCTGGAGCAAATGTAAAATCGATTGAGGTTATTACAAACCCACCTGCGAAATATGATGCGGAAAGCGGCCCTATATTAAATATCACAACTAGGAAGATTGTGTCCTTGGGGTATAAAGGAAGAATAGACGGATCCTATACACAAGCCGTATTTCCAAAGTTTAATATAGGGAGTAGTCATTTTTATAAAAATCGAAATCTAGACCTTTTTTTTAATTATAGTTTCAGCCCCAAGAAAGAGTTTAAAGAAGATGAGGGAAGGGTGAATTTTATCAATGACAATAATTCGATTTTTACTACTTGGGAAAATGATTTTAATCGGACTACAAGATCGAAAGCCCATAATGCGAATCTTGTTTTAGACTACGAATTGGATAAACGTAATGCGATTAATTTAACGTCGAACTTACTTCACTCTCCTAACCGAACCTTCAACAATAATATAATAAACGAGTCTTTTAATGGGCAGCATCAACTGGATTCTACGTTTATTAGCAAAAGTAACCTCAGAAACGATTTGTCTAATATTGCCGCAGACTTTACTTATAGGCATTCTTTTGAAAAAGAAGGCGCAATCATTAGTGCGAATTTTCATTATACAGATTATGAAAGGGAAAGGAATCAAAATGTTAACACCAATTATTTTGCTTCGGATAATACCCTACTTCGGAATGTATCCTTTTTTACTGATGCAGCTCAAGATATTGCGATTTACACTGGCCAACTTGATTATGAAACATCCATTGGTACAGCATCTTTTAATGTTGGGGTTAAGACTTCGGTAATTGATTCAGAAAGTGGAATAAAATTTTATGATAATATTAATGGGGACAGTTGGTTTAATGAATCTCGCTCGGACGACTATCTTTATGATGAAAAGGTGTACGCTGGTTATGCCAATGTTTCAAATGATTGGAGCAAATTAAGTGCTAAGTTGGGGTTGCGAGCAGAACAAATTGAGGCGAAGGGGACTTCTATTAGCTTGAGTGAAACGAATCAACAGGAATATTTTGAGTTTTTCCCATCAGTATTCCTTCAATATAAATTGCATGAGAATCACAGTATTGCTTTTGACTATAGCCGAAGGATAAGCAGACCTAGATACGAAGACTTAAACCCCTTTGCCTATTTCTTAAACGAGAATACCTTTCAAACAGGAAACCCAACCTTACAACCTAGCTTTAGTCATCGATTTAATTTCAATTACTCCTTAAAGAATAGTTACTTTTTTGATGTTTATTATCGTGATCGGGGAAGATTTATTACAACACTTAGCTTTCAGGATAATGATAACTTATCTGTTAGAACTTCCGAACAGAATGCAATTAAGGCCACATCCTACGGTTTGGATTTTGTGCATTCCAGATCGATTACAAACTTCTGGCTCTTTTATACCTATATATCAGTATTTCATGAAGATGAAACTTTCTTAGCAGTCGAGAGCAGCAACCAAGAAGTCACCAATGACTATAATGGCGTCTTTGCCCAGTTATATAACGGCTTTACCTTGAGTAAAGATAAAACGCTTACTGGAGAGGTGTCCGTTGCCTATTGGTCAGGATTTATTTTTGGATCGTTTAAGCAAGGCTCACATACTAATTTGACGATTGGATTGAGGAAAACACTCTGGAATAAAAGGGCGGTAATAACTTTGGCAAGTGAAGATATTTTGGGAGAGGAAAATGCTCGTCTTACCTCAAGATACCTTAACCAGGATTATTCATACATAGCAGTTCCTGAAACTCAGTTTCTTTGTTTTGGGCTTGTTTATAATTTTGGAGATTTCAGATTACAAGACAACAAGCGCCTAATCAACAAGACCGAACGCGATCGTCTAAACTCTCAATAAAGCGGATTTGTTCAGCGGATTTCCTATTTTTGCAACTTAAATATTGATGCGGTTTGCCAAAAATAGGAGACATACAATTACCAGAATTTCCGTTGCTTTTAGCTCCTATGGAGGATGTAAGTGACCCTCCGTTTCGTACACTTTGTAAGGAACAGGGTGCGGATGTAGTTTATACAGAGTTTATTTCTTCCGAGGGATTAATTCGAGATGCAGCTAAGAGTGTCATGAAGCTTGATATTTATGAGAAAGAGCGGCCAGTGGGAATTCAAATATTTGGAGCTGTCTTAGAATCAATGTTAAGAAGCGTTGAGATCGTTGAAGCTAGTGATCCGGACATCATTGATATTAATTTTGGGTGTCCTGTAAAGAAGGTTGTGAGTAAGGGTGCTGGAGCGGGAATACTAAAAGATATTGATCTTATGGTGAGTTTAACCGAAGCTATGGTAAAACATACTAAACTTCCTATCACGGTTAAAACCAGATTGGGCTGGGACCACGATTCGATAAAAATTGTAGAAGTCGCAGAGAGGCTTCAGGATGTTGGCTGCCAGGCGATTTCAATCCATGGAAGAACTAGGACCCAAATGTATAAAGGAGATGCCGATTGGGCCCCTATAGCTGAAGTAAAAAACAACCCACGGATGCATATACCAGTCTTTGGAAATGGTGATGTAGATTCACCCGAGAGGGCCATGGAGATGCGCGACAAGTACGGGCTTGATGGGGCTATGATTGGTCGTGCAAGTATTGGATACCCTTGGTTTTTTAAAGAAGTAAAGCACTTTTTTGAAACAGGAGAACATTGTGCCCCACCAACAATGTCTGAGCGGGTAGAGGCAGCTAAAAGACATTTGGAGATGGCAATTGACTGGAAAGGCGAAAAACTTGGGGTTTTTGAAACACGTCGTCATTATACCAATTACTTTAAAGGAATACCAAATTTTAAAGAGTATCGAATGAAGATGGTGACAAGCGATGATTCAACAGCTGTATTTGCAGCATTCGATGAGATTCTGAATAAGTTTGAGGGCTTTCAGTTTGCCTAGTTGAGTAATTTTTCTCGTACTCTGCTTGAAGCAATTTTTGATGCAATAATTCCTAAAATTGTTATCGTTCCCATTACAACCAAAATGTTCACACTTTTAAGTTTAACAGGATAAGGTAGGGACGCAGTTATATTAATGAATTCAAACTTTAACTGTACCCAAACAGCAAAAACACCTAACAAGACTCCCAACAAACCTCCTAAGGTTGTCATAAGAGTACCTTGAAGAAAGAAAACTTTTCGAATATCTTTAAGGCTCGCGCCTAGACTATAGAGTGTTTTAATATTTTTTCGTTTGTCAAGGATCATCATAATAATAGATCCAATAACATTAAACAAGGCTATAATAAGGATCAAAGTGAAAATAAGGTAAACAGCAATATTTTCGGTATTCAACATTTTGTATAATGCGTCGTTCTGTTGAATCCGGTTTTTAATAAGAACCTCTTGGGAAAAAACATCTAGAAGCCTTTTACGGATGTCACTTTCTGAAGTATTAGGGGCCAATTTTAACTCTATCGAAGATACTTTCGATGAGTCCATTTTAAGGAGAGAACGAGCAAATTCTATATCCGAAAAAACATATTTATAATTGAGCTCTTCGTTGATTTCATAAATTCCTGAAACTAAAACACTTTCCTTGTTAAACACTTTTGATGGATCTAGCTTTTGTCCAGAATAAGGTTTTGGCACATAAATTTCTAGAGGGCTACCATAATCACGGGTTCCTAATGATAGTTTTTGAGAGGTTCCTATCCCGATCACCACTTCTTTTTGGTTTGGAATAAACCAAGAGTCATAAATAAGAATGCTATCAATAGGGTTTACCATACCGTAGTTAGCGTCTACGCCTTTTACATATGCAATTTCATTTTTATCCCGATAATTTAAAAAGACGCGCTCTTCTACTATTTTCGAAAAGCTAGCAATCCCCGCAATCTTTTTAAGTTTCTCTTCTGAATTTTTAGAAAAGGTAATCGTCTTTCCTATAGTAGGTGAAATTTTTAAATCGCTGTCAAAAACACTGGTAAACTGAAGGCTAAAATCCTTTAATCCCGCAAAACCCGAAAGCACTATAAAAAGCGACATAGCACCAACGACAACACCGATTGCCGCAATAATGGTAATAATGTTTATTGCGTTACTGCTGCTTTTAGAAAACAAGTATCGTTTGGCAATATAGAACGGGAAGTTCACGCTAAGACTTTTTTCTTTTGGGAAGTAAATCAGGGTTGTTAATTGGGTTTTCTTCTCCTTTAACCGCTTTATCAATAGCTTCTATATATTCTAAAGAGTCATCGTTAAAGAAGCTTAGGTCAGGCATTTTACGAAACTGATTTTTTGTAAGCTGAGCAATCTGATGTTTTATTTTTGGTTTAAGTTCGTTAAGCTCATTTACAAGCTTGACAGCTTTATCTGGGGGGAAAACACTTACATAAATTTTTGCAATAGAGAGATCTACCGTAACGCTCACCTTACTCACAGAAATTAGAATACCTTGTTGCCCCATTTCGCGAAGCATGTTCTGCAATACATTGGCGAGGTCATTTTGCAAAACTCCTGCAATCTTTTTTTGTCTATTACTTTCTACCATACTGCAAAAATAGCACAATTAATGCGTTTCCAACTATATCGAGGTCTTTTGATCAATTAGATTTGGAAAAATCTATCAAAAAGGCAGGTGAAAAAGAAACAAGATTCGTTATTTTTGAAAGAACAGAATAGTTTTCAATGAATAAGATAGAACACATTGGCATTGCTGTCAAAGATATTGACGAAGCGAATAAGATTTATAAAAGTCTGCTGGGCTACGAACATTACAAGACAGAAATTGTCGAAAATGAAGGGGTAAAAACGTCTTTTTTTAGTTGTGGTGAAAGCAAGATTGAATTGCTAGAAGCAACACGAGCGGATAGTCCAATAGCTAAGTTTATTGAGAAAAGAGGTGAGGGGATCCATCATATGGCGTTTTCAGTAACAGACATTAAAGCCGAGGTTAAGAGGCTGAAGAAAGAGGGCTTTGTCGTGTTGAATGAAGAACCGAAAAAAGGGGCTGACAGTAAACTTGTGGTCTTTTTACACCCTAAGTCGGCTAATGGAGTTTTAATCGAACTTTGTCAGGATATAAATATTGGCACAAATAGTTTGTAGTGTTTATAAAGAGTTTTACCTTTGCAAACTGTTTTTGGTCCCATAGCTCAGCTGGTTAGAGCACCTGACTCATAATCAGGGGGTCCATGGTTCGAGCCCATGTGGGACCACTTTTTTTAGAGATTTGTAATTTGATTTGTTGAATTCGCATAGAATATAATTTTTTTGAGAAAGAGACGTTAGTACATCAATGAAAACAAATTGACGGAAATAAAATTATTGAGGCACTAAGAATTCTTTGAGATTTTTAGCGCTTAATCGTTGTTTTTCGTTGTTTTTCGTTGTTTTGTCGAATATGTCACCAAGAAAACGTTGATAAGTATGTTGATAAACCATCGTTTTTCTTTGTAATTTAAAATAAATCATTACTTTAGCTCATACATATGCGACCCCAAATCGTGAAAAAGATAAAAATATCAGCCCCTGCGGTACTGTTTTTTTTAACAAGTACTATGGTCTTTGGACAAGCCAATGCTGGCAGTTCAGGACCACCAGCCCCTACCAATCAGCGAGGCCCTGAGTTGCCTATTGATGACAATTTATTGATTCTTGTAGCTTTAGGATTGGCGTATGGTTGTTATGTTGCTTGCAAACAATACCGAGTTAAGAATACTCTAGACTAAGTCGTTTTAGGTACTTTCCAATTAGATCAAACTCCAAATTTACCGCATCTCCCAATTTTATTTGTTTGAAGTTTGTGTACGCATAAGTATATGGTATAACCGCAACACTGAATTCGTTTTTCTTTGAATTAATTACTGTAAGACTAACTCCGTTTACAGTTATAGAACCTTTTTCAATTGTAATATTTCCAGAGGATTCGTTATATTGAAACGTAAACAACCAACTTCCGTCCATATTCTCTATGGAAGTGCAAACTCCAACCTCATCAACATGACCTTGTACCAAATGGCCGTCAAGCCTATCACCTAGCTTCATAGCCCTCTCAAGATTAACCCTAGAACCCGCAATAAGGTTTTTAAGATTGGTTTTGTCAAGAGTTTCTTTGATTGCAGTAACCACATAACTTCCAGTATTTAGGGAAACCACTGTTAAGCAAATGCCATTGTGAGATACGCTTTGATCTATTTTAAGTTCGTCCGTCAAATCACTATTAACAGTTATGTGAAGGTTTTCGCCCTCCTTAACCAGTGCATCAATTTCCCCAATAGACTCAATTATTCCCGTAAACATGAATACATTTAATTACATTTGTGCTACAAAAGTAATAATTAAAAAAAGTATCACAGCAAGAATGAGTAATCGGGATAAAATAATCGTGGGAATTTCTATTGGAGATTTGAATGGCATAGGGAGCGAAATTGTTTTGAAGACATTTCAGGATGCCAGGATGTTGGAATTTTGTACCCCAGTCATATTTGCTTCAGTTAAGCTTCTTTCTTTTTTTAAGAAGGCGTATGGAGTGGATATTAACCTCCACGGTATTGATCGCCTCGAAGATATACTCCCCAAAAAAATAAACGTCTTTAATGTTTGGAAAGAGCCTGTAGATATCAATTTCGGAAAGGAAGAGGAAATCATAGGTGTTTATGCTATAAAATCTTTGACGGCGGCCGTTTTGGCTTTAAAAGATTCTCGAGTAGATGTCCTGGTTACTGCACCAATTAATAAGTCCAATGTACAATCCGAAAGTTTTAATTTTCCAGGTCATACGGATTTCCTCGCCAAAGAATTGGAAGGAGATAGTTTGATGTTGATGATTTCTGAAACTTTACGTGTTGGGCTGCTAACGGATCACGTAGCGGTAAAAGATGTTGTTAGCAATATCACCAGAGAATTAATCGACAAAAAAATCAACACTATTCATCATACGTTGGTTCAAGATTTTGGAATTGAGAAACCAAAAATTGCGGTCCTAGGAATTAATCCTCATAATGGAGATAACGGTGTAATTGGAGATGAAGATGATAAAATTTTAAGGCCAGCATTAGACAATATTAGGAACAATGGAAAAATGATTTTAGGTCCCTATGCAGCCGATAGTTTTTTTGGCTCTGGGAATTATAAAAATTTTGATGTTGTAATTGCTTCTTATCACGATCAAGGTTTAATTCCGTTTAAGACTTTGGCATTCGGCTCTGGTGTTAATTTTACAGCTGGCCTCAATAAGGTTAGAACTTCGCCGGATCATGGTACTGCCTATGACATCGCTGGAAAGAACATTGCAAATTTTGATTCTTTTCAAGCGGCTGTTTTTAGCGCGATTAGGATTTTTGAGACAAGAAAAGAGCACCTCGAATTTTCAAGCAATCCGTTGAAAATAAATAGAAAAAAACCCTTTGTAAAAAAGAATTGATAAAATAATTTGCTATTGAAATAATTTTTTATCTTTGCACCCGCCTTAATTGCAAGGTTGGGTAGAAAAATTAGGTGGGAATATGAAGGAATTGAAAGAATTTACCATTCCCTTTGTGGGATTAAAATTAGACGAACACCGGTTTAATTTTGAAATTAAAAAATCGTTCTTTGAGCATTTTGAGTATGACGAATTTAATGACGCTGTCATTAATCTCGATATATTGCTGAATAAAAAGACCACTTTACTTGAGTTTACATTGTTTTTCAAAGGACATGTAAATGTCAATTGTGATATTACCAACGAACCCTATAATCAGGATGTTTCTGGAGATTATCACTTTGTTGTAAAGTTTGGTGACGCTTTTAATAATGAAAATGAGGACTTACTAATTCTACCTCATGGAAGTTATGAAGTGAATATTCAACAGTATATATATGAGTCTATAGTCTTGGGGTTACCAAGTCGCAGAATTCATCCGGGTATTGAAGATGGCACTTTAAAAAGTGATATACTTGATAAACTTGAAGAATTAAGCCCAAAAGGAATTGATGATAAAGATGATTCTAAGGGTGATATTGACCCACGGTGGGACACATTAAAAAAACTATTAACGGACAAATAATATATAGTAATGGCACATCCTAAAAGAAAAATCTCGAAAACGAGAAGAGATAAAAGAAGAACACATTACAAAGCGATTGCACCTCAGGTTGCAACAGACCCTACAACAGGAGAGTCGCACTTATATCACAGAGCACACTGGCACGAAGGAAAATTATACTATCGTGGACAGATTGTTATTGATGCTACTGAAGAGGTAGAAGCATAGTCATATTTTCTTTCAAAATATAAACTCTCACATTCACTGTGAGAGTTTTTTGTTTTTTAAAAATTAAAAACGAGGCTATTTTGCACGTTATTGATTAAAATTTAGTAATTTTCGTTCCTTTTAGAGGATTTTTGACCTCTTTTTGTGAATTTAATTCAAGTTTATGAGTAACATCACAGCAGCTATTACCGCTGTAGGGGGCTATGTTCCAGACTACGTTTTGACCAATCAGATTCTGGAGACAATGATGGACACCAATGACGAATGGATCACGACCCGTACCGGAATTAAAGAGCGTAGAATTTTACAAGACAAAGACAAGGGAACTTCTTACCTTGCTATTGAGGCAGCTAAAAACCTTCTTAAAAAAAGTAATACCAACCCAAAGGATATTGACATGGTGATAATGGCGACAGCCACACCCGATATGCCGGTCGCAGCAACAGGTGTGTACGTAGCAACCCAAATAGGAGCTGTAAACGCTTTTTCTTTTGACCTCGTCGCTGCTTGCTCAAGTTTTCTCTTTGGAATGTCAACCGCGGCAAGATATATTGAGTCTGGAAAATATAAAAAGGTACTGCTTCTAGGAGCCGATAAAATGTCATCCATATTAGATTATGAAGACAGAACGACGAGCATCATTTTTGGCGATGGAGGAGGTGCGGTTCTTTTCGAACCTAATACCGAAGGACTGGGTGTTCAGGACGAATATTTAAGAACGGATGGTATTGGGAGACCACATCTTAAAATTGATGCAGGCGGATCCTTGTTACCAGCTTCAGTAGAAACGGTTACTAATAAACAACACTATGTTTTTCAAGATGGAAAGACTGTTTTCAAATTTGCAGTTTCAAATATGGCCGATGTTTGTGAAAAAGTGATGTTGGCTAATAACCTTAAAGGAGAGGACGTTCAATGGCTCGTGCCACATCAAGCCAACAAAAGAATTATTGATGCCGCTGCTCGTCGAATGAATTTACCAGAAGATAAGGTAATGATCAATATTCATAAATATGGAAATACAACATCAGCTACGTTGCCTTTATGTTTATGGGATTATGAAAAACACCTTAAAAAAGGAGATAATTTAATGTTTGCGGCTTTCGGAGGTGGCTTTACTTGGGGTGCCGTCTATGTTAAATGGGCCTATGATCCGGAATAATAACTAACTAAGAGATTTAAATTAAAAAATATGGACTTAAAAGACATTCAGAATCTAATCAAGTTTGTGGCTAAATCGGGAGCCAGTGAAGTAAAACTGGAAATGGAAGATATAAAGATCACCATTAGAACCGGAAGAGAAGATCAAAAAGGCGAAACAACTTATATTCAGCAAATGCCAGCTATGGCTGCTCCTCAACAACAAATAGTTGCGGCACCTCAAGCTGAGGCAGCAGCTCCGGCGGCAACAGCCGAATCTTCGGATGATGATTCAAAATATATAACGATAAAATCTCCAATAATTGGAACTTTTTATCGCAAGCCGTCTCCGGATAAGCCAATGTTTGTTGAGGTTGGTTCTAGTATAGGAACAGGAGACGTACTTTGTGTTATTGAAGCGATGAAGCTTTTTAACGAAATTGAAAGTGAAGTTTCAGGTAAAATTGTAAAAATACTTGTCGACGATGCCTCTCCGGTAGAATTCGATCAGCCCTTATTCTTGGTAGATCCATCTTAAGTAATAATCTTATATTCAGTTCTTTCGGTTCTTCGGAATTGCAGGTCAATATAGATCAGTTAAGAGTTTGAGTTTTGAAATTTTAGAAAGTATGTTTAAAAAGATATTAATAGCAAATAGGGGAGAAATTGCACTACGAGTTATCCGAACTTGTAAAGAGATGGGAATTAAAACTGTCGCAGTTTACTCAAAAGCAGATGAAGAAAGTCTGCACGTTCGGTTTGCAGACGAGGCTGTTTGTATTGGACCGGCAGCTAGTAGTGAAAGTTATTTAAAGATTTCGAATATTATCGCGGCGGCCGAAATAACCAATGCAGATGCTATTCATCCGGGATATGGATTCCTATCAGAGAATGCCAAATTTTCGAAAATATGTGATGAGCACAATATTAAGTTCATTGGGGCCTCCCCTGATATGATTGATAGAATGGGTGATAAGGCAATGGCCAAAACCACAATGATTGAAGCTGGGGTTCCTTGTGTTCCTGGTAGTGAAGGTGTGATTCCCGATTTTGCAACTTGTAAAAAAGTGGTAAAGGCAACGGGGTATCCTGTAATGCTGAAGGCTAGTGCGGGTGGAGGCGGTAAAGGAATGCGAGCCGTTTGGAAAGCAGATGAACTTCAAGATGCATGGGAGTCGGCAAGACAAGAAAGCAAAGCGGCTTTTGGAAATGACGATATGTATATGGAGAAGCTTATAGAAGAACCAAGACATATTGAGATTCAAATTGTAGGTGATAGTACAGGACGAGCATGTCACTTAAGTGAAAGAGATTGTTCTATTCAAAGACGTCATCAGAAATTAACTGAGGAGACTCCAAGTCCGTATATGACGGATAAATTGCGTGAAGACATGGGTCGGGCGGCTGTTTTAGCTTCAGAATATATAAAATATGAAGGTGCTGGTACTGTCGAGTTTTTGGTAGACAAGCATCGTAATTTCTATTTTATGGAAATGAATACGCGTATTCAGGTAGAGCACCCTATAACGGAACAAGTGATAGATTTTGACTTAATACGGGAACAAATTCTTGTGGCAGCAGGTGTACCAATTTCTGGTAAAAACTATACACCCAATTTACACTCAATAGAATGTCGTATTAATGCTGAGGATCCTTATAATGATTTTCGTCCATCGCCTGGAAAAATAACGGTTTTACATGCGCCAGGAGGCCATGGGGTTCGCTTAGACACACATGTATACGCTGGATATACCATCCCTCCAAATTATGATTCGATGATTGCAAAGTTAATTACCACAGCGCAAACACGTGAAGAGGCAATTAATAAGATGAAAAGAGCTTTGGATGAATTCGTTATTGAAGGTGTAAAAACAACTATTCCTTTTCATAGACAATTGATGGATGACCCCGCGTATGTAGAGGGAAATTATACAACTGCCTTTATGAATGACTGGCAAATGAACGAACCAGAGGAAGAGTAAGCTTTTCCAATACACGTATCGCAAGCGCCAAATTCCAAAAAGAGATTGATTCCTTTGGAATTTGGTGCTTTCTTTTTGAACTTTACTTAATAGATTAATTTTATGAATCTCTCATATTGGGAACGAAAAAGTTGGCTTTGCAATATCGATTTTGCCATTGTTGGTAGTGGAATTGTAGGACTTAGTTGTGCTCTTTCACTTCGGAAGAAATTTCCGAAACGTAAAATTGTAGTTTTTGAAAAAGGGATGCTTCCAAGTGGTGCAAGTACAAAAAATGCAGGATTTGCTTGTTTTGGGAGTTTATCTGAAATTCTCGAAGACCTTGAATCACATTCCGAAGAAGAGGTGGTGCAACTCGTTAAGGACCGGTTAAATGGACTTCAATTGCTTCGAGGGACTTTGGGCGACACTCAACTAGACTATCAAGAAAATGGTGGATACGAGCTGTTCGGGCTAGAAGATAAAACGCTCTTTCAAGAATGTCAGTATAAGATGAAATATGTTAATCAATTGCTTTCTCCCGTTTTCAATTCCGAAGTATTTTCTATAGGAAACAATAGCTTCGAATTTCAAAACATCCATCCAAAGCTTATTTTTAACAAATTTGAAGGGCAAATTGATACTGGAAAAATGATGCGAGGTTTAATAAAAAAGGCTTCGGAGGCAAATATTCTCATTCTTAACAATGCAGAGATCACTTCTATTTCAGAAGAGAAGGCGAGAGTTTCGCTCGAATTAAATAATGCGGAAGAGCTGTCAGTAAATCAAGTAATGATTGCCACAAATGGTTTTGCCAAACAGTTTTTGGATGAAGATGTGACACCTGTTCGAGCACAAGTTTTAGTTACAAAACCAATAAAAAACCTTAAAATCAAGGGTACTTTCCATTTGGATAAAGGATATTATTATTTTCGAAACATTGAGGATAGAATTCTTTTTGGAGGTGGGCGTAACTTGGATTTTACAACAGAAGAAACCTCCAAATTTGGACTTACTCAACTGGTTCAAAATAGATTGGAACAACTGCTCTCCACAACAATTTTACCAAATATACCGTTTGAGGTAGATACTCGATGGAGCGGCATTATGGGGGTAGGCAAACAAAAAAAACCAATTGTTAGGCGTCTTTCTCAACATGTGTGTTGTGGCGTTAGACTTGGCGGAATGGGCGTGGCGATTGGTAGTTCTATTGGAGTACAGCTTGCTAATCTAAGTATTGAATGAAACGATTTTTTCGCTTTTTCGTCAAGGCGCTTCTGTGGTTTGGGGTTTTAAGTGTACTCTGGGTACTACTCTACAAATACGTTCCTGTGCCGTATACTCCTTTAATGGCTATCCGTTATTTTGAAGCGGATGAATCCCATGAAACTAAACATAGCTGGAAGTCTTTGGATGCCATTTCTATTGAAATTCAATTGGCCGTTATTTGCGCTGAGGATCAAAATTTTACAAAGCATAGGGGATTCGATTACACGGCAATTAAAAAAGCATATCGGGGAAATAAAGCTGGAAAGCCAATGAAAGGCGGAAGCACTATTTCACAGCAAACCGCTAAGAATGTTTTTTTATGGCCCGAACGCAGTTGGCTTCGTAAAGGACTCGAAACCTATTTTACTTTTCTCATTGAAAATTTATGGAGCAAAGAGCGAATTCTTGAAGTGTATCTTAATAGTATCGAAATGGGAAATGGTATTTTTGGTGCAGAGGCTGCATCTCAATTTTGGTTTAATAAAGAGGCTCAGTACCTTACTCGATATGAGGCGGCTTCCATTGCAGCGATCCTACCCAACCCTAGAAGCTACAATGCGTCTCCTCGCACAAAATATATTGAGAGTAGAAAAACATGGATTGTCAAACAGATGCGTAATTATGGTACTTTTAACGTCACAGAAATTGTTTCAAAATGACGAATAAAGATTTAAAATCGGTTTTGCTTCAAGAATGTTTTATAATGATCGAAGAACGCCACCAAAGAATAAAACAATCCATAAAGGGAATTGAAGAATCCTTGTTTGAGGAATCTAAAAGTAGTGCTGGAGACAAGCATGAAACGGGTAGGGCGATGCTTCAAATCGAACGGGAGAATGCAGGAAATCAGTTACATGAAGTTGAAAAAACACTTCAACTACTTAAAAGAATAGATGTCAATGTTGAAACGGATATTGCTCATTTGGGCAGTCTTATATTTACTTCCAAGGAGACGTATTTTATAAGTGTTTCTGCAGGTATCATAGAAGTGGATTCAAAAAAATACCTTGCCGTATCCCCTCTATCTCCAATAGGACAGGTTCTTATTGGAAAAAAGGAGGGAGCACAGCTAATCTTTAATGGAGGTGAGTTTCGTGTAACAAAGATCTCCTAGTTAATCATCCGCATGACAAAACAGTTCGTATTCACACCTAATCTACCGTTTACCGGAAGTGTCTCACAAGTATAGGAGAAAGTGTAAACACCGTAAGGAACATTTAAAGATGTGAAGGTATTTGCAACGTCACACATGGTGTTCCTGAAACAACAGCAGTCCCACTGGGTTCTCCTACCAAAACATCACCATTGTAATTTGTTAGGCTAATTGAAATGGTGTTACAAGGAAAAGGATCATTTTTATAGAAAGTAATAGACCCGAAGTCGCCTTCTTGGCCAAGATCATCTTCATCGTCGCTATTTTTATTACAAGAAGTTACTAATAACAAAATAATTAAAAATAAAATAAATTTTTTAAAATACATTGTCTTGAGTTTTCGGTTTCTCAAGTGTCTTTTAAGTCAGCGGAAGAAAAGGGTTATATAATGACGTGTGTCAATATATGTCACAACTATCTACTGGACTAGAATCAATAAAATAGCCAGAAAGGCCGGCAATGCTTGCACAAAAAATATTTTCTTATTGGTGGTAAAAGTTCCGTAAATTCCTGCTACGGCTACGCAGATTAAAAAGAATAATGATACATTGGTTTGCCATTCTACATCTTGAATAAAGAAAGTCCAAATAAGCCCCGCAGCTAAAAAACCATTGTACAAACCTTGATTGGCCGCCATAACCTTTGTTTTTTCGAAAAGATCTGCTGGGAAGTTTCTAAATACTTTTCGCCCTCTTGTGGTCCATGCGAACATTTCGAACCATAGAATATAGAGATGAATAAAAGCTATAAAAATTTTGATCGCGATGGCCATAGATTATTGTTTTGGTAAGTATTTTTTAGGTGTTGGATTTTCTGAAGATTCCTGCATCCAGTAAATATTTACAATCCACCACCGGTTGTTGTCATATAATAACTGAATACTATTTATTCCTCTCATAGATGGAGCGGTATCTTTTTCACTATGGAATGATTCATAGGTGCTAAAGACTTGTGCGATGTTTCCAAAAGTTTGGACATTGCGATGAATTTATTTTTCAAAGAATCCGTTTTCAACAAGCCATTTTCCTGAGCTTTCAATATAATCATTGTGTGTCATATATCGAACTTTATGAACGCCTTCCTTGTTTTCCCAGAAGGTATTAGTTTGGCCTCTTCTTTAAATAGGTATTTAAAAAGTTTCCAGTTACGCTCTTCACCTTTTTCACCAGAAATAACTCCGTAAAGTGTTTCTAGGTTGGATCTAGGGGCTTTACTTTATCGATATAGACATGTTGAGCCTCCAAATTGGAAAAGGAAAGAAGGTAGAAAAATAGTATTAGCTTTTTCATTTTTTTTCAAGTTTTACAGTGGAACCTTCAACTAATCTTTCACAATTTTCAAAAAAGAGATTCCGCCCGTTCCAGTTAGTTTGAATAATATTATGGCTTCCTCTAAGGAACGATTTTTTACGGTTACTTGAAGGGCATTTTTGTTTTTCGAAACTTTCAATTGGCGTGGTAGTAGAATAATTTCTTCGGAAGAGCTAACCGAATGAAATACACCGGAAGGCAATACACTTACCTCTCCAAAAACCCCCGCTTGATAGACCGTTTGAATTTTATTGAAAACTTTTTCGGGCTTACCATTTTGAATTAGCAGTAAATTATCAGCAAAGGAAAGAGCTTCTTCGCTATCAGGCGTAGCGGTGATACAAGCAATATTATTCGTTTTGAGGTAGGTAAAAAGGTCTCTCCTTAATTCGTTTTTTATGAAGGTGTCAATATTGCTAAAGGGCTCATCCAGCAATAGAAGTTCGGGTTCATTAGCCAAGGCTTTTGCAAGTGCTACTCGCTGCTTTTGTCCACCACTAAGGTTGTGCCAATATATTAGCAAAGCCTTGCAAATCGACTACCAGGAGCAATTCGGAAACACGTTTTTCATCTTTTTCCTCATCCATTTTGGTGAGGTGGGCGGCAATGTTTTCTGAAACTGTGGCATAAGGCATCACATTAAACTCTTATGCCACTAGCTCTATAAAAGCTTCACCTAGAATGAGGCTGTATTTGGTGCCGAGAAGTTGTTTCTCGTTCCAATGAATATCGCCATTTTCTAGATGTAATAATCCATAAATGAGATGTAAGAGTGTGGATTTCCCACAGCCACTTTCGCCTAAAACTGCCAGATGTTCACCTTTTTCAAGTTTGAAGCTGATGTTATTCAGAATTTGAATTTCCGAATACGAGAAAGATATTATGTTGACCTCTAGCATTTATTATTTAATTCCCGTGTTTACCTTTTCGGGAAGTACTTCATATCCCATATTATAAAGGGTGAACCCAAAAATGTCTGCGTATTGTTCAATTGTTTTGCTCACTGGAGTTCCTGCACCGTGCCCGGCATCGGTTTCAACACGAATTAAGACGGGATTATCCCCCGATTGTTTTTCTTGCAGCTCGGCAGCGAACTTAAAACTGTGTGCTGGTACCACCCGATCATCATGGTCCCCTGTTGTGATCAATGTGGCAGGGTATTCAACTCCTTGTTTCACATTATGGATGGGAGAATAGGCTTTCATATATTCGAACATTTCTTTACTATCTTCCGATGTCCCATAGTCATAGGCCCAACCTGCTCCAGATGTAAATGTATGGTAACGCAGCATGTCTAATACTCCAACCGCAGGCAATGCAACTTTCATTAAATCTGGACGCTGGGTCATAGTCGCACCAACCAACAATCCGCCGTTAGAGCCACCTCGAATTGCCAGATAGTCTGAAGAAGTATATTTGTTTTCAACAAGGTATTCGGCAGCAGCTATAAAATCATCAAAAACATTTTGCTTTTGCATTTTAGTTCCTGCATTATGCCATTTTTTACCATATTCACCACCACCTCTAAGATTCGGAACCGCATATACACCACCTTGCTCCATCCATACAGCATTGGTTATGCTAAAACTAGGAGTGAGGCTTATATTAAATCCTCCATACCCGTATAAAATCGTTGGGTTTTTCCCGTTGAGTCTTAATCCTTTTTTATGGGTTATAATCATTGGAACTTTGGTTCCATCCTTAGAAGTATAGAATACTTGTTTGCTTTCATAATTTTCAGAATCGAAATCTATTTTAGATTTGCGATACACATCAGAAGTCCCGTCCACAATGTTAAATTTATAGATACTTCCCGATGTAATATAATTGGTAAAGGTGTAATACACCTCTTTTTCCCCCTTTTTGGCATTGAAACCACCAACGCTACCTACACCTGGTAATTCAACATTGCAAATCAACTTTCCATCATAATCATATTGCATCACTTTAGATACTGCATCAACCATATATTCAGCAAAGAAAGATCCTCCCGCCGTAGAAGGGCTTAATACATTTTCGGTTTCAGGAATAAAATCTACCCAGTTTTCTGGAGCAGGGTTTGAGGTATCAACAGTTACGATTTTTTTGTTTGGCGCATTCATATTAGTAACGATGTAGAGTTTTGAACCAACATTATCAATAATATATGAATCGGTATCTGTATGGTCTAGAATAGTTATGAATTTGCTATTAGGTTTGGTCAAATCCTTCAAGAATAATCTATTTCCAGAAGTTGATACTTGAGCAGTAATCTGTAAATATCGATTATCTTCACTAACATTACCACTCACGTAGCGGTGTTTTTCTGAAGAAATCCCTCCAAAAACAAGTTGATCCTCTTTTTGTGAGGTTCCAAGCTTATGATAGTAAAGTTTGTGTTGATCTGTTTTAGCTGAAAGTTCACTCCCTTTGGGTTTATCATAACTGGAGTAATAGAAACCGTCGTTAGTTTTCCAAGAAAGCCCACTGAATTTAACGTCGATCAAGGTGTCTTCTGTGATTTCTCGTGTTTCTGCGTTCATAACCAACACCTTTCTCCAGTCACTTCCCCCTTCAGAAATACTATAGGCTGCGATTTTTCCATTCTCGGAAAAACTCATATTTCCTAAAGAAATAGTTCCGTCTTCTTTAAAAGTGTTTGGGTCTAAAAAGATATTTGCTGTGTTAGGATCTTCATCTGTTTTGTAGCGATACATCACATACTGGTTTTGAAGACCGTCATTTTTATAATAGTAAGTGTAGTTTCCTTCTTTAAATGGAGCACTCATTTTTTCATAATTCCAAAGCGAAGAAAGGCGTTCTTTCAATTCTTCACGAAAGGAAATTTTGTCAAGATAACCATAGGTAACTTCGTTTACATCTTTTACCCAGGCTTCAGTTTCTGGACTACGGTCGTCTTCGAGCCATCTATATGGATCTTTTACCTCTATCCCAAAATAGGTATCAACTGTATCTACTTTTTGCGTTTTAGTATAGTTCACAATAATTTTTTCTCTTTTAGGGTCTTCGGTTTTACACCCTAAGATAGTTATGGCAAGTAAAATAGAAATCTGAGCTTTTATCATTTTCCAGGTTTTAGAGGTAGTAAAAGTAATAAAAACTATACTGTCAGCTGCTTATAATCTTGCTTGAAGACTTAAACATTGATTTTTTCCTGAAAAATCAAAACAACGGGCGGTACACTTTCTAATGCTTGTATATAAGAATTAACATTAATAATAGCAATTACCAAAGCTCCACCAATACTTGGAAGATCTAGAAATAGATGAAATAAAAGAATATTTGCTGAGATTGGCGCCAATAGCAATAAGGCGAAAGGAACCGATTTGTTTACCAATAGCAGCAGCCCAATTATAATTTCAAGAGCTCCAACAATTGGCAAAACGTAGCCAGTAGCCTGTAATGAAGACATAAATTCTCCAGCATTTGCTAGCATCTCAGGCATTGACATAAAACCAATAAATTTATTAAGGCCAAAAACGATTAATCCTAGCGCAAGAACAATGCGAAGGATTTTGGTAAATGTGGAATTCATAGGATAGTTTTAAGTGTTATAATTTGAAAGATATTGAAAAAAATAAAACTCGGTTTCAAATTATTTGAAACCGAGTTTTTAGCAACATAATTTTCCTTTTTCTATGTGAACAACGTTCGATATGTATCCCAATTTCTATACATTAAATATCCATTGATCAAGGCTACAACAATTGCTGGCCCGATGTTTGGAATATTTAAAAAAGCGTGGAACAATACAATATTAATGGAAATAGGTACTAACATCACCAAGGCAAAAGGCACCCATTTTTTTAGTATGAGAAGTAATCCTACCACCACTTCAGTAAGACCAACTAACGCCATGATATATCCGTTCCCATTGTTTTCAGACCAAGAATAACGAAAGGCATCAAATAAATACTGAGCTTGAGGAAAACCTGTGAAATCAAAGTCTTGTAAGAACCAGATAAATTTATTTAGGCCGAAGATTAAAAGCATTAGCCCTAAGCCGATGCGTAAAATAATGTGAAAGATTTTCATAATAGCTCTTTTTGGTTATTTGGTTTTAGACGCGCTTACCCCAAAGCACTTACAAAGTGAAAAATAAAAGCTTATACTAAGTTGTTAGCAACTAGATATTCTGCAATTTGAACAGCGTTAGTAGCAGCACCTTTGCGAAGATTATCGCTTACAATCCACATGTTTAGAGTATTGGGTTGGGTTTCATCCCTGCGAATCCGTCCCACAAAAACTTCGTCTTTATTATGAGCATACATGGGCATTGGATAGGTATTGGTATCTGGATTATCTTGAACAGTTATTCCAGGGGTTTCGTGAAGTAATGTACGTACTTCATTCGGGTCAAAATCGTTTAAAAATTCAACGTTAACTGCCTCACTATGTCCTCCAGCCGTTGGAATACGTACTGTGGTTGCCGACACTGAAAAAGTACGGTCGTTTAATATTTTTTGTGGCTCTCTTGCCAATTTCATTTCTTCTTTGGTATATCCATTCGCTTCAAAATCATCGCAATGCGGAATGGCGTTTTTATGAATTGGATAAGGATACGCCATTTCACCTTGCACGCCAGCCATTTCATTTTCCATTTGTCTTATGGCCTTAACTCCGGTTCCAGAAACAGATTGATAAGTAGAGACAACAATGCGCTTCATCTTGTATTTTCTGTGTAAGGGTGCAAGCGCCATAACCATTTGTATGGTGGAGCAATTTGGATTGGCAATTATTTTGTCCTGAGCGGTAAGCTCACTGGCATTTATTTCTGGAACGATAAGCTTTTTTGTTGGATCCATACGCCATGCAGATGAATTATCGATTACTGTAGTTCCGACCTCCGAAAATTTTGGTGCCCATTCTAAAGAAGTTCCTCCACCAGCAGAGAAAATAGCTATATTGGGTTTGGCAACAATTGCTTCTTGTATCCCTATAATTTTATGGATGCCCCCCTTAAATTTAATTTCCTTTCCAATGGAAGCTTCAGATGCAACAAGGAGCAATTCTGAAATAGGGAAATCACGTTCTTCAAGAACTTTAAGCATTACGGCTCCAACCATACCGGTTGCACCAACAAGGGCTATTTTCATTTGAATCTGTTTTATTGGCTCAAAAATAGTCGATACAATTGTAATTTTTCAGAATAAAATGATAAAAAAGACCCCCCAAGCTTTACGCAAAGGGGGTTAATTAGAATGAATAGTATAACGGTGCTATATATCGTTCTTTACTTTTTTAGAAGATCTCTAATTTCTGATAGCAAATCGATGTCTGATGGTCCCGCCGGAGCTGTAGGCTCAGGTGGTTTTTTTGTTTTGTTGTAAGCCCTCACAATCAAGAACATTACAAACCCAACAGTAATCAAACTAATAATTGTGTTAATCCATTTACCATACATAACGGCATTTTCTAGAGTAGTAACCGCTCCATCTGTTCCCATAACAGCTGGGGATAGTACGTGTTTCAAATCGGCAAAATTGATTCCACCTGCAAAATGGCCAATAATTGGCATAATAATATCAGCAACGAAGCTGTTAATTACTGCTCCAATGGCTCCTGCCATAATTACAGCAACGGCAAAGTCCATAACATTGCCAGTCATAATGAAATCTTTGAATTCTTTAAACATTTTTGATAGGTTTATATGTTAATAAGAATCTAATTTAATAAAAAAGTGGCTTGCTTTAACAAAACTGTGGATGAGGAACACTTATTTTCGACATATGACCCTTTTTATACGTGGAGAAATAGCGGTAAGTAACTCATATGGAATTGAGCCTATCGAAGATGAAAGGTCTTTGGCTGTGGGATTATCACCAAAGATTACTACTTCGTCACCCTCATTGCATTCAATTGAACTAATATCAACCATGATCATATCCATACAAACATTGCCAATAATAGGAACTTTTTGATCACGAATGGTTACCCAGCCAATTTCATTTCCATAGGAGCGACTAATTCCATCGGCGTGTCCAATAGGAAGCGTAGCTGTTTTAGTGATTTGAGAAGCTTCGAACGCTCTATTATAGCCCACTGTTTCTCCAGGTTGTATGTAATGAATTTGGGAAATAACGGTTTTTAATGTCGCAACGGGTTTTAATTGTTTATTCTCCTGTGGGTCATTTCCAAAACCATAAAGCCCAATACCAGTACGTACCATATCTAACTCAGCATCTGGGTAATTAATGATTCCAGATGTATTTAGGGTATGAAGTATTGGGGAATAACCTAATTTTTCGGAAAGCTCTTTTGAAATGCTTCGGAAGGAATCTAATTGCGTTCTTGTAAAGTTTTCTTCGGAAAGGTCTTCGCTGGCTGCGAGGTGGGAGAATGCAGATTTTACTTTAACACTTTCTGTTTTTGAAAGGGTTTCAGAAATAAATGAGACATCACCTTTTCCGAAGCCTAAGCGATTCAATCCTGTATTAAACTTTAAATGAATAGGGTAGTTTCTTTGTTTCTGGTCTTCAGCAAAGGCTATAAACTCTAGTAGCATTTTTCGTGAATAAATACTAGGTTCCAAGCACCTATTTAGGACAAGAGAGAAGTTGGCCGGCAACGGGTGCAAAACTAGAATAGGCGTTTCAATACCAGCATCGCGCAATGCTTCCCCTTCACTTGCATAAGCAACGGCGAAGTAATCTGCACCTAAAGTAATTAGTTCTTTGGCAACAATAATTGCGTCGCTTCCATAGCCAAAGGCCTTTACAACGGCAAGTACTTTGGTTTCAGGTTTTATTATTGAAGAAAGATACAAGTAATTATGACCTAGTGCATTGAGGTCTATTTCTAGTGTAGTTTCTGTAGCTTTTGGCATTGGCTATGCTTGCTTTTTTGGTGGAAACTCTTCAGGATCCTTAACTTCCATTTTGCTTACCTTTTCCCGGAGCATTGCCTTGTAATAAGCTGCTCTACTTAAAGGTTCATATTCTTCGGTTTCTCCAAGAAGGACAAGGTCATCACTTTTTGCCTTTCGGTAACTATAATGTGCTAGATTTCCGGTACGGGTGCATACCGCGTGTACTTTGGTTACGTATTCTGCTGTTGCCATAAGAGCGGGTATTGGGCCGAAAGGATTTCCTTTATAATCCATGTCTAGACCAGCGACAATAACACGTACGCCTCGGTTGGCAAGATCGTTACAGACCTTTACAATTTCATCATCGAAAAACTGTGCCTCATCGATTCCCACAACATCACAGTTGTCTGCGAGAATAGGAATATTAGCAGCGGCAGGGACAGGCGTGGATCGAATTTCATTGCTATCGTGAGAAACAACCATATCTTCCTCATAACGTACGTCGATCGCAGGCTTGAAAATCTCCACTTTTTGGCGAGCGAATTGAGCACGTTTTAACCTTCGAATGAGTTCCTCTGTTTTTCCAGAAAACATGGAGCCACAAATCACTTCAATCCAGCCAAATTGCTCTTTTTGATTTACAGTATTTTCGAGAAACATAGGTTAAAATTAGGCGAAACAATGAGCATTATAATACAACCATATATCAAAATGTCTTATAAGGATGTTTCTGTGAATAGTAAAAGTATTTTATCAAAACACAAGAAAACAAAAATAGTTGACGTTTACATAAAGGATGCGTAAATTTATAAAAACAAAATAGAGAAAAATAGAATATTTTCAAAAGTTATGGAAGGAGTCAAAATAGAGGCAAATTCTGGTGAAAATAATACTCCGTTATGCCGCCCAAAGGAAAAGCGAAATAGAAAAACAGATGAAAAAGAAGATTCGTTCAGAAATCACCAAACTCGCCAAGCAACTTATTGCAGAGGAAGCTTCATTTGACGCGGTCAGTTTTAAAATGAGAGTGGGGCAGTTGTATGAACAACTTACCGTACTTAATTATTTAGAGGCTCAAGTTAATGATGTTTTGGGCGCTGAAGAGCCGCAGGCTTTAGATTCGAAGAGCTTTCGAGAAGAAAATTGGTTTACCGAACCAGAGCCAGTGCCACAATCCCAGCATAAGGAGGAACTAGTAGAGCCCTTGATGGAAAAAATTAAAGATATTGTGGCGCAGATGCCTCAGGAATCTCAACAGATAGATGACCTACTTGAGGAGGTGCTTCCCAAGAACCCGCCTGCCGGACGGGCAGGAAAATATATCAAGAATGACTTAGAAGAGTTTGCTTCGGCCTATCAGAAAACACCTACCTTTGAACGTAAGGAAGTTGAAACTCCTTCTGTCCACATACCAGCTGAAACTTCGGCCAAGGCACAAGACAAATCAATAAACACAATCGGTAGTACTTCAGAAAACAAGGCTAAATCGATTAATGACTCTGTTAATAAGGGGCTTCATATTGGTTTAAACGATAGGCTGGCATTTGTTAAGCATTTGTTTGATGATAAGGCGGATGATTACAGTCGAGTTTTATCTCAAATTAGTACGATGAGTTCTTATGAGGAGGCTGAGACTTTTATCAAGGTTAGGGTCAAGCCAGAGTATAATTATTGGCTTAAAAAAGATATGTACCGTGATCGTTTTATGAGTATTATTAAAAAGAATTTTAACTAAGGGTCTATTTATGAATACAACCAAAATTATTTACTGGATAGCAACAGTACTACTTTGTGGACTTTTTTCGTATTCAGCGAGTATGTATTTTACGAATACGGAAATGGTAAAAGGGTTTTTCGAATCTTTTAATTATCCGTCGTATATAGTGATTCCTTTGGCAGTGGCAAAAGTCTTAGCGATGATAATGATTCTTTGGAGAAAAAACAATTGGCTCACCGAATGGGCGTATGCAGGGCTTTTCTTTGATATGGTTTTTGCGTTTTTTGCGCATCATATGGCTGGAGACTTAGGAACCACGCTACCATTGGCAGGACTTGTCGTTTTATTGATTTCTTATTTCTTTGGAAAAGTAGTTCGCATATAAATTATGGGAAAATTATACTTGGTACCTACGCCTATCGGCAATTTAAAAGATATGACGTTTCGCGCCATTGAAGTGCTACAAGAAGTAGACCTTATTTTAGCCGAAGATACTCGAACAAGCGCTAAACTTCTAAGGCATTTCGAAATCAGTACGCATATGCATTCCCACCATATGCATAACGAACATAAAACAACAGATGGTATAGTTCAACGATTGAAGGGAGGAGAGAATATTGCTTTGATTAGTGATGCAGGAACTCCTGCAATTAGCGATCCTGGGTTTCTTTTAACTCGCGCTAGTATAGAAGCGGGAATTGAAGTAGAATGCCTCCCAGGAGCTACGGCATTTGTGCCAGCACTTGTAGATAGCGGATTACCTAATGATAAGTTTGTATTTGAAGGCTTTCTTCCTGTGAAAAAAGGTCGACAAACTCGTTTGCTTTTACTAGCTGAAGAGACCAGAACAATTATTCTTTACGAATCTCCTCATAAACTATTGAAGACCTTAGGACAATTGGTTGAATATTTGGGAGCCAACCGAAGTATTTCGGTATCAAGAGAACTTTCTAAACTACACGAAGAAACTGTTCGTGGAAGTGCAGCGGAGATTTTAAATCATTTTGAAATGAAGTCTCCAAAGGGAGAGATCGTGATTGTTATAGCTGGAAAAAAATAATGAAAACACTTCTAAAAGACATCCGAGCATGCACCATCTGCGACGAACACCTGCCACTAGGTCCAAAACCAATCACCGTAGCGCATCCTGAGGCTAAAATTGTCATTATTGGGCAAGCGCCTGGAACTAAAGTTCATAAAACAGGTATTCCGTGGGATGATCCTAGCGGCAGGCAATTGCGAAAATGGCTCAATGTTAGCGATGAGGTGTTTTATGATGAGCGCTTGATTGCAATTGTACCAATGGGTTTTTGTTATCCCGGAAAAGGAAAGGGAGGGGATTTACCTCCTCGGCCGGAATGTGCCCCACAATGGCACAAGAGTCTTCTTGAGAAAATGCCAAAACGGGAACTGGTAATTCTTATTGGTATGTACGCACAGAAATACTACTTAAAGGAAAAAGCCAGTAAAACATTGACCGAATCAGTAAAGAATTACAGAGATCACTTGCCGTTGTATTTCACATTGCCACACCCATCTCCCAGAAATCGTTTTTGGTTGACTAAGAACCCATGGTTTGAAAAAAAGGTGGTACCAGAGCTTCAGAAACAGGTAGCTCATTTAATTGTAGGGTAATAAATCAGGTTCGATATATTCCCCTATGCCTTTTCAGAAGTAAAAAGATTAAACCCGTAATAAGCATCAATTAAGTCATTGAAGTTGTTTTTAAGCCTTGGAAACTCTGCAATAAAATGCTCAAACTTTTTGCTTGAGATTTCAGGAAAAAGTGATAAACCATTCGTATGGAGGCGCCCGTTATGGTCGTATGAAATTTGGCGACATCTCCTGTATTGCAGCTTTATTAACACCATAATTGCTTATATGAGTCCACGCGAGTCTTATATGAGCCAGATGACTAAATGGTTTTGGGTCAAGACTGCAATCTGCAAACTGTACTTCAAATTGAGCGTCTGTAAGTTGAAAGTGTTTTTTCATAAATCAATCAAAAATCGTCAATCTAAAGGTGCTTTCCTTTATTCCAACCGTGTTTTCCTAAATACTGATCACCGCTTTCTATTGCACCATCTTCAATCGATGTTCCCATAGAGTCGTTCCAGCGATTGAGGTATCCAAATAATGAAATTACTCCAAGCATTTCTACAATTTCACCTTCGTTCCAGTGTTCATATAAACGTTTTTTAATCTCTTCATCTACATTGTTTGGCACTTGAGAAGCTTGTAGTGAAAAGTCTAGTGCAGCGCGTTCTGCTTCAGAGAAAGCTACATGTGTTCTGTATTCCCAAATATTATCTAGCTGTTCTTGTTCAGCGCCATAGCGCTCTGCTGCACGAATGGCGTGGGCTTGACAATAACGACACCCTGTGGAATTACTACTTACCCAAGCAATCATTCTTTTTAGTGCCGAAGTCACCCTTCCTTCGTTGGCCATTACGGCTTTGTTCAGATTTATAAAAGCTTTACTTATTGCAGGGCGATGCTGCATAGTAAGTACACTGTTAGGACAAAATCCAAGGGTTTCATTAAAAAACGCAGCAAGTTCTGTGGTTTCACTATCGTGATCTGGAGAAAGTGGGGTTACTAAGGGCATAGTTTTTAGGTATTGGTTTTGAGTTGCTCGAAAGTACAAACTCTGTACTTTAAAAAAAAACAGGTATCAGAAATTATCATATTACCAATGGCAGTTCTTGAACAAAAGCGTTAAAGGCTTAGGGAGAAAGCTTGAAATCCCTGAGCTGAATCTAATATTTTAAACTGGTATAACACTTAATTTGAAACTATATTTAGTAATTTTAAACCTTCTGCTCCCCAAACAACATTAGTAACATATGCGCTGGACATTGTACCCCAAACCCGATCCTCAAAAAACAACTGATCTTGCGAATTCACTTGGAGTTGATACACTTATTGCTACGCTATTGATGCAGCGTGGAATAGAAAATTTTGACCAAGCCAAGAGGTTTTTTCGACCGAGTTTAAAAGAATTACACGATCCTTTTTTAATGAGAGATATGGATCTTGCCGTGAAACGTATTGAGGAGGCCGTTACTAATAACGAGAATATTTTGGTGTATGGTGATTATGATGTTGATGGTACAACAAGTGTGGCCTTGGTTTCATCTTACCTGAAAACATACTACCCACATGTACATACTTATATTCCGGACCGCTATGATGAAGGCTACGGAATATCTTATAAAGGAATTGACTTTGCAGCAGATAATGATTTCTCCTTAATTATTGCGCTGGATTGTGGGATTAAGGCAATTGATAAAGTTGCATATGCTTCGAAAAAAGGGGTGGATTTTATTATCTGCGACCATCACCGTCCTGGATTAGAAATTCCAGAGGCAATTGCTGTATTAGATCCAAAAAGGGACGATTGTGAATATCCTTATAAAGAACTATGTGGCTGCGGTGTTGGATTTAAATTAGTTCAGGCGCTTTCAGAAAAAAGAGGTCTTACGATAGATGATTTATTATTGTATTTGGATTTAGTTGCCACCGCAATCGGCGCTGATATTGTTCCCATAACAGGAGAAAATAGGATTTTAGCACATTATGGGCTGAAAATAATAAACTCTAATCCACGAAACGGTTTCAAAGCTATTCTTGAACAGGTAAAAAAAGAGATACTCACTATTACCGATGTGGTTTTTATTATTGCGCCAAGAATAAATGCGGCGGGTAGAATGAAGCATGGAAATTATGCTGTGACCTTATTGACAGAAACTGATAGCAAACTCGCTACTCAATATGCTTTAGAAATTGAACGGTTTAACTCAGATAGAAAGGAAGCGGATAAACGGATTACTTCCGAAGCTTTGGATCAAATAATTACTCAGAATGAGAAGGGTCGTAAGACGACCGTGGTGTATAGTGAAAATTGGCATAAAGGGGTCATTGGAATAGTTGCATCTCGCCTCATTGAAACTTATTATAGACCTACTTTAGTATTTACAAAAAGCGGTGAAAAATTAGCGGCTTCGGCGAGATCTGTAAAGGGCTTTGATGTGTATAATGCCCTTGAGGCTTGCTCTGAACATATTGAGCAATTTGGAGGACATATGTATGCCGCTGGGCTTACGTTGTTTGAACAGAACTATGAAAGGTTTAAAGCAGCGTTTGAGAAAGTAGTTTCAGAAACTATAGATTCCAAATTATTGACCCCGGAGGTTGGAATCAATACCGAAATAAACTTGGCAGATATTACTCCTCAGTTCTTTCGTATTTTGAAGCAATTTGCACCTTTTGGACCAGGCAATATGACACCAGTTTTTATGTCACGAAACCTCACAGAAACTGGCTGGGGAAAGTGCGTTGGAGAAGATAAAACACATCTGCGTATCACTATAAAACAGGGTAACTCTCAACAGTATGTAGGAATAGGTTTTGGTCTAGGTGATAAGAAGGAAATTGCTTGTGGAGGAGCTGGATTTAAAGCGGCCTATGTTATTGACGAAAATCATTGGCAAGGAAACGTTAGTTTGCAACTTCGGTTGAAAGACATTAAGCCATAAATTAAAATTCCCTATTTTTAATCTACCAAACCTGTCAAGTTATGAAGCAGATTATTATTTTTCCTCTCTTAGTTATCCTAGGCTTTATTGTATATGGTCAATATAAAGAATACAAGCGTTTCTCATTATCTGAATATGGATATGAGATTCCAGAGACTATTGATATTGCAAATGCCGATAAAGGAGTGTTGTTGGATTATTACGAGGCCGTTGAGGCGGTGAACGGTTATGTTATCACGCAGTGGAGCTCAGAGAGCATAGATGTTAGAAATCCCGGCGATGACGATGAAGAGAAATTGGCCGTTGTTTCCCAATACAGAAAGAAGTTGGCAAATGTTAAGTTTTATGAGGCGCAATTATTACACCCTTCAGAAAAAGAAAGAGCTCAAGAGCATCTTTCCGAAGCTGAGAAAAAGAAGAAGTTAATTAAAAAAACTTTTTATTCCAATCCCAATGGAAACTCTTTAGGTCTTGGCGAACGAAGTATTCTAGTTTATGAAATACAAGGTCTTTTAATTGCAAAAGGAGGATTCTATCCAACACGATGGATTGTTTAGTACGGAAACCTTCAATGCGCTACAAGCCTTTGAAGGAAAGAATGGTCTTTTTCCTGATGGTAAATTAGATGCAATTTCGCTAGAACACTTGTTGAAATAAAGTTACTGAAGAAACTCTATTATTAGCCTAGCAATATACTCTGGTTGCTCTTCTTGAATAAAATGTTTGGCATCCAAGAGGTGAATATTTTCTTCTGAAATGTTTAAACTCGCTATCACTTGCTCTTTTTGGGGTTCCCATTTTAAGAAGGAATCGTTTTTCCCCCAGACTACCGCAACCGGTAATTCAATCTTTTGAAGCGTGTCTTTATATTTAGGTAGCGTATTACAAGTTCGAGTAAAGAAGTAATACATGGCATTTGTCTTACCCTCCAAGAGCGGTGTTTTATAGCCTTCAAGATCTTCTTTTTCTAAAGTGTTTTTTGTAATACCTGATTTGAATAAACCGCTAAGCATACTGTTTGTGGTAAATCCATTTCGATAGCTCCACATCACCAAACGCGCGAGGAAGCCTTTTTTAAAACGGATGGGAGGTTTGAAACCCGCTTCGTAAATAATAGTATTTAGAACCACAAGTTTCTTGATACGATGAGGGTCTATCTTGAAAAGCTCCCAGGTCCAAAGTCCTCCAGCATCATGGAAAACATGCGTCCATTTCTCGATCTGAAGAAAATTCATTAAATTAAGCAAACGTTCTGCGTGTTTTACCTCAGAATAGGTCTCATATCCTTTTGGAGAATCACTACTGCCAAAACCCAACATATCAGGTACAATGACGCGATGGTTTTGGGCTAATTTGTCGATCATTTGTCGATATAACCAGCCAGATGTTGGAACTCCATGTAACAAAAGAATTACATCGCCCTTTCCTTTGTCTATATATTTAATAGCCCCTTCTGTTGACTGAAAGGTCCTTTGTGAAACTCGAAAATCCGAATAGGTCATATAGATTCTATTAATGAATATCTTTTACAACTATTAAAAAAAATTTACTTTTTGAATTCTTTCAATTGAAAAGACTCACCGTCGAAAACACCATACGTAAAATGAGTTATCCAATCTCCCAAATTGAAGTAAGTAGCGTTTTCAGCTACTTTGATCTCCATGGGTAAATGGCGATGTCCAAAAACGAAATAATCGTAATGTTTAGTTTCAAGCTTTCTTTTGGCGTATAGTGCCAACCATTCTTGTTCTCTCCCTAAAAACACCTTGTCTTCATCTCCAGAAATCAATTTGTTCTTTACCGAAAGGTATTGCGCCAAACGCATTCCTAATTCTGGATGAAACCACCTAAACAGCCAATTAAAAATAGGATTTGTAAAGACCTTTTTCATTCGCTTATAACCTTTATCACCGGGTCCCTTACCATCTCCATGACCTAACAAGAAGGTTTTATTATTGAAAGTAAAATCCTTTACATCACGATAGGTAGGAATGTTGAGTTCTTTTTCGAAATAATCGCGCATCCACAGGTCATGATTTCCCACGAAAAAATGAATTGGGATTCCGCTATCACTTATTTCAGCGAGTTTTCCTAACACACGAACAAAACCTTTTGGCACGACTGTTTTATATTCGAACCAAAAATCGAAAAGATCGCCTAAAAGAAAAATAGCAGCGGCATCTTCTTTAATTTCATCGAGCCACTGAACAAATATCTTTTCTCTCGGCAGACTTTCGGCTGGAGTGGGAGCACCAAGGTGGTTATCACTGGAGAAATATATTTTTTTGCCTTTCGGAATTTGCATTAGGTAAAGATAGTGGTAAAAATGAATATGTTCCCTCTTAGCTTGTCGAACGGTTAGTATATGGGATAAAGCTTCTAATTATCACTGGCAAACCACTGCGCGTAGCTAGTTGCAGTTTCCTGAAGTTTCAACGAATGTAACACGATATTTTCAGGCAAACGACTCTTAATTTTTTGAGCAAAATCTATCACCATCATTTCACTTGTGGGCTGATAATTAACTAATAGTACATTGTGTCCTCGATCACTTAACTCCTTGGCTAATTCTACATGGGGTGTATTTTTGTTAAAAACTGTGGCGTGATCAAACACATCAACTATTTCTTCTTTTACAATTCTTTTTAAATCGGAGAAATCGATCACCATGCCAAATTTTACATGATTGGAGTCCGAAATTGGAGTTCCAATCACGGTTACCGATAGTTTGTAACTATGACCATGAACATTGCGGCATTTGCCATCGTAGCCATAAAGGGCGTGACCTGTTTCGAAAGAAAATTGTTTGGTGATGCGAATGTTGCTCATACTATTCCCCGCAAAAGCAGAATTTTTTTTAATGTTAGCGTAAATGTAACTTTAATCGATTATATAAAGATAAAATTACTTCCTGTTTCTTCGTTTTTCAGCACTTTTAAAGTAGCGCCAATTTCGATACTTTTTAAAAAGAACAGCAAAGACAATAATTAGCCCTAGAATCATTAAACCACCTTTTCCGGTGAGGTATTCAAACACTTCCATAATTGTAATTAAACTCCTTTAGACAAATCCAAGACCAAAACTTTCTATTTTCGTTTTTTAATCTTATTGTAAACGACTACAGCAATAAGAAAAAATCCAAGAACCACGAAGAACCCACTTCCGCTTAAAAATTGTAATATATCCATTATCCATTGGAGTAATTTTTTGTAAATGTATTTAATTTTCAACTAAAGGGACGTACTTCCTTTTAAATTTAACTATAAGGGCGATTGCCCGATAGGCAATCCAAATTAATAGTGCACTCCAGATACCAACGAGCCCCCAATCCATGTACTTTGCAAAATAAAGAGCAGGGATAAATCCAAATATAGTCGCACCAAGTAGAACATTTCGTAAATAGGCCATTTCACCAATGCCTTTAAATATTGAATCCAGAGTAAAGGCTAGCGCATTTAGTGGCTGGCTTATTAACACCATAAAGAATATACCGTAGAAAATGGCCAACACTTCGGGGTCTTTGTTAAAAAGTGTTCCTAATGGTTTGTAAAAAACTAATCCTAAAACAATAAGGATTGTTGCAATACCAAAATTATACAGATTGACTTTTTTGGTTAACTGCCATAGTGAATTGTAATTCTTTTCCCCAAGTAACTTTCCTCCAAGTGCATTTCCAGCAGCGCCGTAACCATCAAGAAAAAACGCGGTAAACAACCAAATGTTTATGGCAATTGCATGGGCGGCAATATATTCTTTACCGAGACCAGCGGCTTCTCTAACGGCAAGTATTAGGGCAGCGTTTAGGGCAAGTGAGCGTATAAAGAGGTTGAAACTCATAGAGACCAGTCTATTCACCTCGGGATGTAGTGGAAAGCGCAATCGAAGTGAGATTTCAGTCTTGTTGAGTAGGATGACTAATGCCAAAAGAGCCATGATTCCTTGAGAAATTAGGCTCGCCCACGCCGCACCTTTTACTCCCATTGCAGGAATATAATCGGTTATTCCATACACGAATGCAAAGTCCAAACCAATATTAACTCCTGCTCCAACGGCAGCGATTACCATAGGCCAAAAGGTGTTTTGAAGTCCGCGAAATAAACCAAATATTGCAAAAGTGAAAAGGGTAAAAGGGAAGCCCCAAACACGGATGTTATAGTAATCCAAGCTGAATTGAAGAATGATGCCCTTGGCGTTTAGGAGGGTAAATATTTCTTCAACGAAGAAGTACGTAGAGAATAATACTATAATACTTAATCCAATATTAAAATAAATAGCTTGCGCCGGGAAATTACCCAAATCACTAATTTTTCCTGCACCGAGATTTTGAGAAACTATGGCAGATATCGCCGAACGTGTCTGACCTAATATCCAAATAAGCATTGAAAGAAAAGCACCAACGATCCCAACAGCAGCCAGTGATTCTGTTCCAAATTCAGAAATATTTCCAACAACAGCAGCATCTGTACTAGAGAGTACAGGTTCTGCTATTCCCGAAACTATTGCTGGAATAGCGAGTTGTTGAATGCGTTTGAAAGAGATGTCTGTTTTTAGCATATTGATGCGGCAAAGCTACTTAATTATGCTGTAGAACAATTGAAATGATTGTTGGATTTATGAGGATACTTGTTTTAGAACACTTTTTCATAACAATGAAAAGGGTGTTCACTTTGTTTCGGAAAAAAGATGTTTCCTAAACGAGTGTAACCTCTTGCCTTGTAGAATTTTTGGTTTCGGTGGTTTTGACTGAAGGTGTCTAATCTAACTGAAACAATGTTGTTTTCTAAAGCAAGGGTTTCAGCAAAGTCCATAAGTTTTTTGGCATGTCCCATTTTCTGAAAAGAGGGATGTATAGCAAGGCGATGGATATAGTAGTTCTGGCCGTCTTTTGTGAGCCAATCTACATCATTGTATTCTGCATCTTTTTCCGAAGAGATAACGATACAACCTGCGATGTTATTTTTAGAGGATAGCACATATAACTCATCACGGGCCACATCTACCACAAATGCGTCACGATTTGGGTAGAAATCATTCCATTGAAAAATCCCATTGGAAGCCATATTTGCTCCACAAGCACGAGTAATTGACATAATTTCCTCAATTTCTGAAAGTTTTGCCTTCCGAATCATTAATAAGAATTAATTTTGTATCAGATTTAAAAGTAAGTGAAAATAATATAGTATGAAAAATATATTAGTTCCTGTAGGTTCTAAAGAGGGCGGATTGAATAATCTACGATATGCTGTTAATTTTGCTGCTATGACAGGAGCACGTGTTTATCTAGTTAATATTTACAAGGAATTTTCCAAAGTTGCGGGATTGACAAAGGTAAATCAACTAATGATAGAGGATAGCGAAGCATTGCTTGACGACCTGATGAAAGAGATAGATACTCAGGGAGTTGAGGTAATTGCTAAGCCTATTAAAGGAGATCCGTTTGCAGCCATTGACCGACTTTCGAAACTTTTGAATATAGACTTAATAATTGTATCTCCTCAGAGTGTAGATAAAAATGCAGAATTATATCTTGGGAGTGTCACAGGAAAGATTGTTAAACAAACTGATATCCCAACACTAATAGTTCCCAAGAATTATTTATTTCGGAAAGCCGAAACTATTTTACTCGCTTTTAAACGAGGCTATTTTGAAAAGGAAAACGTTTTGGACCCTTTGAAGGATATGGCAGAATTATTCCGCGCTAAGGTCAATCTTTTGCATGTTAAAACTCCGGACACGGTTGACGACAAAACACCTTTAGATAAGGACTTGCTTATGCTTAATTCGTCTGTAAAGGAAACAGAGAATGCCACTATTTTTCAGGGAGTTTTGGAGCATTTTCAGTCCCACAATCCAGATATGTTGTGTGTCCTTCGACGTAAAAGAGGATTCTTCCAGAAATTATGGGAAAAGAATTCTATTTTAAAGAAAGAGTTTCATACGAGTAAACCTTTACTCATTTTAAGAGGGCAAGAATAATTTTTTACTATTTTCGCGTACACTCTTTCTTCGTGTTTGACGAATATTAAGTTTGAAGGGGGATTAGCTCAGCTGGCTAGAGCGTTTGGCTGGCAGCCAAAAGGTCATCGGTTCGACTCCGATATTCTCCACAAAACACCTTCCAATGCTTTTTTAGCAATGGAGGGTGTTTTATTGACACGTCTTTTGGTTTCTGGACTTTACAACATCTTTTAATTTTTTACTTGGAAGAATCAATAGCGACAGTCTTTCATAAGAATTTGTTAATCGTGTTATTTTTTTGAGTTTTTCTTTGTTTGCCCTAAACGAAGGGTTTTTGATAAAAAATGACAATTTGGCGTAGAACCCCTATTTTCGTACATTAAAATAAACTGGTGCAATTGTTGTATTGATATAAACGATTGAATAATCCAATATATTTATTGTTACCTGAATATATTTGCATAGTTTTAAATAATACTTTAAAAACAACAACACATGGAAATTTTAGATAGGGCTCTTGAGTTTGAGCAAAGAAAGCTTTCCTTTCAAAATACGAGTGATAGAATAGTTGCCTCTAGAGAGGTCAAAGAACTTATTCTTAGTTTAAACGATATTTATAAGGTGAATAAGGATCCAGAAGTAATGGATTTAATGAAAAGATTAACAGTTATTAAGCGTAAAATCGAAGTGAGATTAAAAGGACGCTCTATGTCTGAATAATCTTTTAGTTTATATTATTTTAAAAATCTGATTGTGGGGGTAACTACTTTGTTAAGATCTTTAGGTAATTGGTCTTCTTCCCATGGGTGTGTAGCACCTAAGACATGATCTGCACTTTTAATAATTTCTAGTTGGCTATTAAAATTCCACTGGTGTAATGCTTGTGCCTCTTTTGTTGAAACGGTAGGATCTTCACTACCGTGAATAATAAGTTGTGGCTTTTGTAAATTTTCAACAGCACGCCTAATCGTAAGACGTTTTTCCGTTCTCTTTAAAATCTGTATAAAATTGAAAATAGTGAGGCATCTGTTGCTTAGTACGCCCATTTTCTATGTGTGTGATTCCAGTTTTCTTCCATAGGTCGAAGGCCTCAGAACCTTCTAAGAAACGCATTTTAAAATCGGACCCCCGCCCAAGTAGTTACTGTTTTAATTTTTGAATCTTCTTCGGCTTTAATCAAAACTATACCACCACCGCGGCTATGACCTACAAGGTTTATAGCTTCTGTATCTATTTCTGAAGGATATGCTTTCTTGGAAGTAATAAAGTCCAGCATTCTACCCAGATCATCTAATTCTATGCTAAAGTTATTTGACGCAAAAGATTCTAGATCGGGAAAATCGATAGGGTTTTCCATAGTACCGCCGTTGTGGGAAAAATTGAACTTTAAAAAGAAGTACCCCGCAGCTGCAAATGTCTTGGCAACTAGATGCCAAGCCCCCAATCCTTAAGCCCTTTATAACCATGACAGAATACAACCAGCGGTTTTTTTATAGAAGATTTGGTAAAGTATAGATCATATACTATTGATTTTTTTCCTTCGGAATGTAGAACGTGGTTTTTTTCTATGGTCATGGATCAATTTCTTTTTCGATAAACGGAATGCTTGGATTGCATATCTCAAGAATTAATTTCTTCAATTCGGTTATGTATAAATCGAGTGTCTCTTGCGTAACATCCGCTAGCTTCGTTCTACTTCCTGGTTTATCTTTGGTTGCGAATTTTAGAAAACCACTATTGAGGTTTTTAAAAGATATAATTCCCGCTTCCACCTTTTGTATTGGAGTGTCCTTGTTGATCATTAAAGCATATGCCAACACCTGAATTACTTTACTAAATTTATAATCTTCTGTAATTTTCTCCCAATCTATGATTTCTAGATGACTTTGCTCCACTTTTCCGGTTTTGTAATCTATGATTCGCAGTTGTCCATTATATTCGTCAACGCGATCCACTTTTCCTCTAATTTTTACAGGGAAATTAAGCTCGGAAATTGGGATTGCAACCTCCAGGTTGGTTTCAATTTGTACAATTCTTATCTGGTTACCATTTTTTATTTCGGACAGTTCGTAATCTATAAAGTTTGAGACATAACGTTTGGCGACTTCAAAAATAAGAAGGTTTTTTCCTTTATCGAAAGCTCCAGCCTTGAAGGAGGTGTGAAACTGCTTTGTAACCTCCTCATCAATTTGCCTCTTCATTTGAACAAGTATTTCTGAAGTTAAAAACACACTTTCAAAAGGTTTGTAAAATGCCTCTAACGTATCATGTATAATGGTTCCTAATGTATTGGCTGCCACTGTCTCCTCTACCTCTTCAAATCCCCTTATTCGAAGCACTTTTTGGAAATAGAAATCAATTGGGTTTCGAATATAAGAAGTTAATGCTGAAGGAGAGAATCCTTTATTTGCAATTTCTTCGAGCTGCTTCAGGACTGCTTGAGTTTTTTGAATAGTCTTTTGTTGGTTTGGTTTTATGGTAACGTTTGGAGCCAGCACTAATTTTTGAATGCTGTGATTCTGATGTTTCTCAACCTCCAATTGCAAAAGAAACCTACTCTTTTCGCCAACAGTAAGACCATCGCTCTGATTGTTATAGAATAACGTTATATTCTTAGACCTATGAAGGAGGTGATAAAAATGATACGTATATATGGCATCTTTCTCTGTATAATGTGGCAAACCGAATTGTTGTTTTAAGTCGTAGGTAATAAACGAAGCATTCGATTTACCGGCAGGCAAAACTCCTTCGTTTACGGAAGTCATAATCACATTTTCAAAATCTAATACTCTAGTTTCTAGAATACCCATTATTTGAAGCCCTTTGTAGGCGTCCCCTTTAAAATCCAATGTGGTAGAAGAGGCTAACTCTGAAAATAGACCGTGAATCGTTTTAATACTTTTGAGGTAAAAAAAAGAATCATTTAAAGCGTTAATTTTTGAAAATACTAAGTAGAGTTGATGTAGAGCAGCAATTTCCACAAGATTATCTTTAAGTTTGTCTTTTAATCGTTTTACAATTTTTACACAAATACGGAGGGCTTTTTTGCTGCTATTTTCCCAATCTCCGAACAAGTCATTCAATATGTTTCTGTTTGATTCACTTGAGAGACTATAAAGCATTTCTAATGAAATATGAGAAATGTTCTTTGAGTGAATTACTCCTATGATATCCGGAGCATCCGGAAGAATGGAGGAAGTGATAGGGTGATTTAAGATACTAAGAACATCTTTATAGTATAGTGTAGTTCTTGAATTAACGTGTTGCGCGAATAGATTCTCAAAAAAATGGGTTATAGGGAATGTTTTGAGACTAATTCCCATGGTAATATTGACCGAAGAAATATTATCAGGCAATGAATGGAGTATGGGAATTAGTAATTTTTCGTCTGCTAAGACAATGGCCGTTCTCTGAATTTCATTTTCGGATAGGTTAGAGAGAAGCTCTCCCACATATTTTGCCTGGCTAATGTTCTTTTGAGTCTCAACAAATTGAAATTGCTTTTCTTTTTGAAAGTGATTTCCAATTATCCTTGGTGTATTTGATTGGTAGTATTTCCATTCGTTGGTATACTTTCTCAAAAAAAGAGATGCACTGTGCTTGCCGTCCGTGTAGAAATGAGCATCAGCATCCCAAAAGACACTCGTATTACCTGTTTCTAATAATTCTTGAAAGATGTGTTGTTCAGCATTATTTAGCGCGTTAAAACCAATAAAAACATGCTGCCGAGCGTCTTTGATACTACAATAATGTTCTATGTCCTCTGCTGCTTTTCGATACACCATTCCTTGATACCCTATTTTTTCCAGAAGTAGAGCTGATTTAAGGTTTTCGTAAAAGTCGTGTAGACCGCTCCAAAATCTTAAATAGTTTTCTATAAGAGGTGTCTTTTCGTCTTTTACATACCAATGGTTAATATCTTGAATACTGCTGAGATAATTAAAGAATGGTTCAGGGTCAATAAGATATCTGTCTATTTCATTGAAATCGGCTAAAAGGGTCGTTGCCCAAGAAGTATAAACCTCAAAATCTTCTTTTTCATGAATAGCGCTAGTGTTGAGGTAGACTTCATAACTCTTAAAAAGCAATTCGGTAGTATCGACTATTTTAAGATCAGAAAGCTCTTCGATAAATTCTTCGATACTAATTATTTTAGGAGAGAAATTCGTTTTGGTAGCTGTCTCCCGAAGATAGTTTTTAAGGAACCCTCCTGCCCTTTTACTTGGAAGAATAAGGGTAAGGGAAGAAAGATCGGTGTGTTCTTTTCGTAGGGTACTCAGCGTTTCCTCAAGAAATGTTTGCATACGATAAAAATAAGAAACGCCTCCATAAATGGAGGCGTTTCTTATTTTTTATTTGGAGAGTTTTCTTATTATTTTCTCAAAGAAATCTCAACACGTCTGTTTTGTTGTCTACCTGCTTTTGTAGCATTAGTAGCAATTGGTCTAGTTTCACCATAACCAATTGATGACATTCTACTTTGGCTCATGCCAATTGTAGATAAGTACGCTACAACTGATGCCGATCTGCTGTCAGAAAGTTTTTGGTTAGTAGCTTCACTACCTTGACTATCTGTGTGACCTTCAATTACGAAGTTAGCAGTTGGGTATTCTCTCATAATATCATTGATACTTTGAAGAACAACGTAAGATTCTTGACGAATAGTTGATTTACCAGTATCGAACAAGATTGTTTTAGAGTAATCATTCAATTGCTTGATGATTTCCACAGATACTTCTGGACAACCTTTGTTAGCTACAGTACCAGGAACTTCTGGACAAGCATCGTCTTTATCAAGAACGCTATCGCCATCAGTGTCAGAGTAAGGACAACCTTTGTTTGCTTTAGGACCAGCTTCGTCTGGACAAGCATCAACATCATCATTAACACCATCACCATCTCTATCCAAGATAGGGCAACCGTTGTTTGATTTAGGACCAGCTTCAGTAGGACAACCATCTTTGTTATCGATGATACCATCGCCATCAGTGTCAGGACATCCATTGTACTCTGCAGTACCAGGTGTGTTAGGACAAGCGTCGTTTCTATCTTCTATACCATCGCCGTCAGTGTCAGGACATCCATTGTACTCTGGTAAACCAGGAGTTTCAGGACATTCATCTTCTTGATCGAAGATTCCATCACCGTCAGTATCTTTTCCTCCAAACTTAAACACAACACCAACTGAATGTTGGAAATGCTTTTGACCATATGTCTTTTCGAACGCATGCTTATAAGTTGATTGGAAATTTAGTGCTAGATTTTCAGCTACCCAAAACCTAAGTCCAACAAGACCATTAGCAGTACCAAATCCGATATCGTCAAACCAAGAGTAACCTCCACCAATACCAATAGTTGGATCAATAAATCCACCTGGCTTAATAAGGTCTCTTAAACTATATTTGATCTCACCATCTACACCATAGTAAGTTTCGTCATTTACAGCTACATCACCTTTTTGCTCAATTCTATTGATTGTACCAACAGCAGCAAATGTAAATCCACTCCCTATATATCTACCAATTGATAGTTTAGATACAGAAGGAAGAATGTTCCAGTGATCTTCAACGTTAAAATATTCGTCAAAGATTGTCCCGTTTTGAGAATCGGTATCGTCTTGACCGTCGCGAAGACCAGCAGAGTAAGTGTCAACAGCGTTTACACCAACCTCGATAGCCCAAGGATTCTTTTCGTCTTGAGCATTTGCTACACCTCCTACTAAGAAGATAAGGGCAGCAACTAAAATACTGTTAAGATGTTTCATATTCGATTGTTTAATTTTTTTAAGTTAAGTGTTAATTATGAGCAAAAGTAAGTTGTTAAAACTTATAAACAAAAGCAAATCTATTAAATTTTTTGGAATTACCAAGCTTTGGGGAAGCAAATAAGCCCACTTACTCTTGAATTATTTTCAATCTTTTCCCAATTTTGATAAAAGCATTTATAGCCTTATCTAAATGTTGTTTTGTATGTGCTGCAGATAGTTGAACTCTAATTCTAGCTTTGTCTTTTGGCACAACTGGATAGAAAAACCCAATAACGTAAATACCTTCCTCAAGCAGCATATCTGCCATAGTTTGAGATAGTTTCGCATCATAAAGCATTACTGGAACAATAGCAGAACCCCCATCTACGATGTCAAAACCAGCAGATTTCATACCCTTCTTAAAGTAAGTTGTGTTTTCTTCAAGTTTATCTCGCAATGAGGTATCATTCGAAAGCATTTCAAATACCTTAATAGAGGCACCAACAATTGCTGGAGCCAATGAATTCGAAAACAAATAGGGCCTGGATCTTTGACGAAGTATCTCTATTATCTCTTGTTTACCCGTGGTATATCCACCCATCGCTCCTCCTAATGCTTTTCCTAGAGTCCCTGTAATGATGTCTATTCTGCCCATTACACCTTTTTCTTCTAACGTACCTCGTCCTGTTTCACCAATAAATCCAGCTGCGTGGCACTCATCAATCATGACCAAAGCGTCATATTTATCGGCAAGATCACAAATTTGATCAAGAGGAGCGACTACACCGTCCATAGAGAATACACCATCCGTAACGATGATTTTAAACCTTGCTTTTTTGTCACAGGCAGCAATTAATTGCTGCTCTAGGTCTTCCATATCGCTATTTTGATACCGATAACGGGCAGCTTTGCAAAGCCGTACACCGTCTATAATTGAAGCGTGATTCAACGAGTCGGAAATAATTGCATCATCAGGACCGAGTAAAGGCTCAAAAACCCCCCCGTTAGCATCGAATGCTGCGGCATAAAGAATTGTATCTTCAGTTTGATAATAGTTTGCAATGTCTTGCTCTAATTTTTTATGGATGTCTTGAGTTCCGCAAATAAAACGAACTGAAGACATTCCAAAGCCATGTGTATCCATAGCATCTTTGGCAGCCTGAATTACTTCCTTATTGGATGAAAGCCCTAAATAATTATTTGCGCAAAAATTAATTACTTCCTCCCCAGTAGAAATTTTAATTACTGCATCTTGAGGAGAGGTAATAACGCGTTCTTTTTTATAGAGTCCGTTGTCTTTTATCTCTTGAAGCTCCTGTTGCAAATGGTCTTTGATATTTCCGTACATAGGTTAATTTTAAAACAGTTTGAAGCGTCAAATTTATACTTTATTTATCACAATTTCCGCTTCATTTGTGTAGACTAATATTTTTTCTGAAACTATTTTCCCCATTTCTTGCAAGGCGGTTGCATAGTAGTTAATTTGATCCTCGTGATGATAATTGGGAACACCGGTTTTATAGTCAATAATTGTTACCGAATTTGACGAATGGAAATTGAGTCTATCTGGTCTTAATAGCATTCCAGAAGCCGTAATGATGTCTTTTTCGTTTTTTACAATTGCAGAAGCACTAAAGAAATGTTCTAGTTCTGGATGATTTGTTATGGATAAGACTTTGATTTTAAGTTTTTCGATTTCTTCTGAAGCGTATAAGGCCCTATCTTTGAGTGTGTCGAAGATGAATTCAATGTCTTCTTTCCTTTTAACTTCTGCCATAATATCGTGTAATAGATTCCCTTGATCAATGGCGCTTTGAGCTTCAGTTTCCCATAAGGATGATTCAGATGTAATTATTTTTAAGTTATGCACTTCCGGGGGCGTTGCTATATATAAAGGAGTAGATTGTTCCGACTTGAGCTCTGAATCACCGCCTAAACTTTTACTGGCCACACCAAATTCGTATATTTTCTGCTCATCAGCCCATTTTCCTGAGCTTTTCAGAAATTCTCCAAACAGTTGGTTATAGTTTTTAGGATTTCCATCTTTTAACAGGGAAGGCGTTTCGGCAAAAACATGCAATTCCTCGATAGCACGAGTAAGTGTTACATATAAGAGGTTTAGGTTGTCTAATTCAAGAGTGTTTCTATGTTCAGTATAAAGCATTGTCCCTACTTCGCTATAGTGTGCTAGTTCATTTTTATAATGTATTGGAGCTTCTTCAAAATCATACCCAAGTTTCTCCTCCAGTGGATACCAAAGAGTATCCATCTTTGTTTTGTAAATTTCTATATCTGCAAACGGAAATAGTACTACTGGAAACTCCAAACCCTTCGCCTTATGTATAGTCATTAATTGCACGGCATTTACGCTGTCATTTGACGGGATTGAGAGCTTGTCTTTTTGAAGTTCCCAGGTTTCCAAGAAGTTAGACTTATTTACTTTTGGACTATTTTCGAATTCGAAAATTAGGTCCATAAAACTGAATAAGTAGGCGTCTGCTTTATCCTGAAGCCGGAGTTGTCTAATGATGTACTCACAACCTTCATAAAGAGAGACGGACCTGAGGTGTATCAAGCTAAAGTCTAAATCGTATTTCTTTAATTGTGTTTCAAAGCTGTCCACAGTTGTGTCCAAGAAATTAGAAAAAAAAGTGTGTTTTGATTCCGTTATGGAAAGATGATTGTGAAGAAAATCTAGCAAATATATTTTGGCTTCATTGTTTTCAGGATAAGTGCTTAGTTCTAGGGTGTGGACGAGACATTGAACCAAAGTAGAAGACTTTAGCATCAATGTTTCCGAAGAAATTACAGGAACCCCAACCGTCATAAGATATTCTCCTAAATAAATGCCATCTTTCTTGTTTCGGGTTAGAATGCAGATATCCTTTTCCTTAAATCCACGGGATTTTAAATTGGTTATAGTTTTGTGAACATATTGGGCATAAATTTCATTTTTTTCCGATTTGATGTGCTTTTCTATAAATTCAAACTTGACATATCCACCTTTCTTATGATTTGCCTTTTGATGATTCCCTGTTTCATAGAGTTTTTTGTAGACATCGTTACCGAAGTATTTAGCTGCAAAAGAAAAGAATTGATTATTGAAGTCAATTATTTTCTCACAACTACGATAGTTTGTTTCTAAATTGATAGTTGTTTTTTCTGAAGCTACAAAAGGGTTTAAATCACCGCTAAGACCTATAAATTGTTCTGGAAGTCCTCCTCGCCACCTATAAATTGACTGTTTTGCATCACCCACTAAAAGCAACGAGCCGGGTTTTCCGCTTGCATCAAGCTGGGACAATGCATTGTGAATTAGAGGCTTAAGGTTTTCCCATTGTAAAAGAGATGTATCTTGAAATTCATCAATAAAAAAGTGACGGTATTTTTCTCCCAAACGTTCATAAATGAATGGAGCTGGCTGATCCTTTATTTCTGAATTTATAAGTGCGTTGAATTCTGAAATGGGAAGCAGGTTTTTTTCTTCTTTTATTGTTTCCAGTTCTTGACTCACAAGATTAATCACAAATAGAGGGGTCAAATTTTTAAGGATAGAATCAATCAACAACAACTCATACGTTGCTATTTTAGTGTTATTAAAGTTGTCAATAAAGACTGGAGTGAGTTCGTCTATGATACTAGCGATTTGTAGTTCCGCCCTCTTAGGGTAAAGAGGCTTTTCTCCCAAAGTCTCCTGCCATTTGGCTTTAAAATTAATATTGAATCTTCCAGCGTTTAAATTCTGAAAGTGTTTAGGCAAAAACCCGCTACTAAAATCCTCTTGTTCTAAGCCGCTTTCGGCAATGAGCTCTAATGTTTTAGTAGCGATTTTTTGAATTTTTTCTGAAAGTGTTTTTTTCTGAACTAACAATTGCTTCTTAAAACCGGCAAAGTCATCAAATGTCTTTTCCTTAAGCTTTGCGAGATGTGCCGCGTCGTTTTCTTTAAAGAGAAGATTGGATGCCTGGGCAATATCTTTTGAAATATCCCAAGACCTATCGTCATCAGTTTTTTCAAGGGCAAAGTCCAAGAGAACCTGCGTGATTTTAGCATCTTCGCCAATTTTGCTAAGAAGTTGGTCAACAGCCTCCAGAAGCAATTGGGGTGCGTCGAGACTTACTTCGAAGTTAGAAGTAAGTTTCAAATCCCTAGCGAAAGTTCTAATGAGCTTGTGGTTAAACTTGTCGATAGTTTCGACACTGAAAGTAGCATAGTTATGCAGGATATGCTTTAAAACCTTATTTGATCGTCTATGAATTTGTGACGGTTGGATGTTCAGTTCTTTAGATATTTGAAGAAACATTTCAGAAGGGTCTGCTATGACTTTGGGGTCGGAGAATGAAATTAGGTTATTGAGAATGCGCTGTTTCATTTCGGCGACTGCCTTATTAGTAAAAGTAATAGCTAACAAATGTTGGTAGTAACCCTCACTTTTTGATTCTAGAACTCTGGCCAAGTACCCCTTAACTAGTGTAAAGGTTTTACCACTTCCTGCAGAGGCATCGTAGATTTTAAATGAAACATCTTTTTCCAAGTGGATTTTTTTACTAAAATAATCAAATCTCAGGCGATCAGTGTAGGTAATTGAAAATATCTATTACGGTATAAAAATCTTATAAAGGCTATAACAGGATATAAGATGATTAATATGTATTTTTGGGGTAAAGTTAAGAGAATAATAACCATAAATTTGAAGTAATATGTCATTTGAATTACCACAATTAAGCTATGCACACGATGCATTAGAACCACATATTGATGCGAAAACCATGGAGATCCATCACGGAAAACATCACCAGGGGTATACCAATAACTTGAATGCGGCCATCACTGGCACCGATATGGAAGGAAAGTCTATTGAGGATATTTTAGGCAACTTAGATATGAATAACAAAGCTGTTAGAAATAATGGGGGAGGATATTTTAATCATAGTTTGTTTTGGTCTGTGATGTCTCCTAATGGAGGGGGAACTCCTTCAGGAGAATTGGCAAATGCAATTGACGGTGCTTATGGAAGCTTTGAGGATTTTAAAGAGAGATTCTCTACTGCTGCAAAAACACAATTTGGTTCTGGATGGGCTTGGCTTTGTGTTCACAAGGGAGGAAAAGTGGAAGTGTGTTCAACCCCTAATCAAGATAATTCGCTAATGCCAGGAGTAGGTTGTGGAGGAACACCAATATTGGGATTAGATGTTTGGGAACATGCTTATTATCTAAATTATCAAAACCGTAGACCAGATTATGTTGGTGCGTTTTTCAATGTGATTAACTGGGATGAAGTGTCTAAAAGATACGCGGCCAATAAATAGGTTCAATAATAGAAAACATAATATTAACCCGTTCACCAGAGTGTTTGGTTTTTTTTATTGCTAGTTTTTTTATGGAGTTGTAGTTTGACTTTTTCTAAGTTTTCGATAAAAAACTCCAAGTTTGAATCTTTATTGCGTTTCGCTATTTCAACTGCCTTTTCATAATTCAAAACAGCCAAATTAAATAAGCCGTTGTGAGCCAAGGCTTCGGTATAACTATCATATACGTTGGCTGAGTTGGGGTGTAGTAGCGTATTAGTCTTGGAAATGATTTGAGCCATTTCAGGACGTCTATACTGAAGTAGATGCCTATACCCCATGTCATTTATTTCCCCCTCGGCCAACAACCCAGAATTATAACAATCAGAGATACTTTGAATTATAAATTTTTGAGCTGTGTTGTTAGAATGATCTCGAAGGGCTTCTTCCATAATATTGAGAGGGTTGTTGTATTTTTCATTCATTTGAGCCCTGTGTTTTTTGCTCGTTACCCTTGCTAATTCAATAGCTTTGGAAAAGGCTTCTTTACTCGTGATTTTAATGTGAGGAACTACACCAACTTTTTCCCAACTAATTTTAGTTTTTGCATTTATGGTTTCGCAGACGGCAATTTGAACCATGAACTTATCAGAAACACGATAATTACCAGCGCCGTTTCCTGCCTCAATTGTAGTCTCCCCAATTAATAGTTGCTCGATTAAGATGTTTTAGTATGTACGCAAAAGATTCGGTAGTAGATCCTGTGCCTCTATTAACAAGAATAAATACAGCAATAGTTGATAGTTTTTTCCCAGGAACCTCTTTTGTAGTTCGTATTTTTCTCCTGCTATTCTGATATCTACAATAATACTCTTGTAAATTTATAGAATCCGCATCAAAAAAATAGCTAGTTAAATATGCGACTATGTCTTCAAAACCTCCAGGATTATCTCGTACATCAACTATTAGCGCATCAGTGTTCTGTAAAAAATTCATAGAATTTGAAACGGTTGTTTTCGCTTCTTCAAAAAATTTCCATTTTGTAAAATGAGTAATTTTTAAGTATCCTATATTTCCATTTAAAATTTTAGCTTCTTTGTGTCCATAATTACTTATTTCTCCCGCATGATCTAATTTTTTTGAGAGAATAGTCTCTTGGCGTTTTTCCTTTTGTTCACTATAAAAAGCAGACATATGGACATTGTTACTATTTTCTCTTAAATCTGTAGTCAATTGATTTCCGAATTCTTTATAGGATAAATTATTATAGCCCCCTTCTTTTTGTTTTTTTTTGATAAAAGCCCCTACATCTCTGCCTGTTTGCTCCAAAATATAGTAGTGTTGAACTAATTTGGCAATGGAGTCAATCAAAATTTTTACTTCTCCATTTTGTATGATTTGATTACTTTCTTTTTGAGCATGTGCCGAAAAACTAGATACTATTATGCAGAAGATAAAGATGTAACGGTTTGACAAGATGAGTCTTTTCATTTTTCGGGATTTTAGAGTCCCAAATATAAAAAGGAGGAGGTTTTAAAAATAGAATGAAATTAGCGGAAAATTTAGAAACGCCTAAAGTCTTTAGGCAGGAAACCTGTGTGTGTTTTAAAATTCCTAATAAAATGACTTTGATCTGAAAAGTTGCAATTATAAGCAATCTCGGATAGAGATTTATTAGAGTTTTTAATCAGGTTGATGCTCTTTTCAATTTTTAGCTTACGTCTATATTCACCAAGGGTATTTGAAAAGTACTTCCTAAAATACTTGGAAACAGTCACGGGATGTACTTGAACAATTTGGGAGATTTCAGCTAGAGACATTTCTTTATTCCAATTGTCATGGAGGAGTTCCTTCAATCGTATAACCCAAATGGGAGAATCTCTAATACAAATCATTCAAGGGAATAGAAATCAATTCCAATAATAGTGACTCAACTGTCACCTTGTAATTAGAGTCATTTACCAACATCTCTTTTTGCATTTTTAACATCAAAGTTGTGATATCGATTCTTTTTTTAATAGCCTCGTTAATTTGATTTTCACTTAGGGCGTGTTTTTTTTAGAAAGTTTCTTCCCATTTCAATATTAGCACTTTTGGATATCGATTGGGGAGAAATCCAACGATGCCTTTCTTCAGAATGATAAAAGAAAATACTTCCTTCTTTAGCTGTGTAATTGGTTTCACGACGGGTTTCGGCTTTCCCCCTTGAAACACAAAACATATATGAAGGTTTCTATGATAGTGCCAGTCCGGATTGCTTTGTTTTGGCGAATAAAGTGTGTTAGTTATAACGGTATCATCAACTTGGGTCTTTTGAACAATTTCACCCGTGTATTCTCCTATATTCAATATCTGCATAGTATTAGGAGTGTATTATATTGGAATTGAATATAAAATTTTTAATTGCTTGATGGAGTTAGAGTTCAAATAGAATCTTATTATCATTGATTAGTATAGTAAAACCGAAACGGTTATTTGAAAGTTACAAAAAAAATAGCACTAAAATTCTGGAGGTATTTTAGGGTGAATTTTGAAAAGAAAAATAAACCAATCAGTTTGTGGAGGATGTATACGGCTCTCTTCGATCGCTCCCCTCCCTTAAATTTAGCGCATAAAAAAAGGTAAACGAGTGTTTACCTTTTTTTGCCCCAAATCTACCATGAACTTAACCTACTTATGCTATGGTATAATCCAAATATAATGTATAATTTATTTGAAAAAATGAATTTTTAGACAAAGCGCTTCTTTTTTCGTTAAAAGGTAATTAAATAGGAAAAGTTCGCAAATCAAGATGTTAATTGTATAAAAGAATAGTGCACTATATGTCTGGAATTAAGAAACAAAGAAGTGAATGTGAGTAAAAAATAGGTTGAAATGGCAAGGCGCGTTTTATCTCTATCACAACTTTTAATTGTGCAGAGATTCTTATTCCTTTAAGTTTAGGTAAATAAAAAAGGTAAACTAGTTGTTTACCTTTTTTGCCCCAAATCTACCATAAACTTAACCTACTTATGCTATGGTATGAGTCAAATGTAAGAGATTAATGGGTATTAATAAGAGATTTTCCTACTTTTAGATAAAAAGGTTTTTTCCCCGATTAAAAGCTTAATCATGACCTTTTTGTCTATTAATTAACATTTAATTTAATAGGCCCTTTCGGGATTACCTTCATAGAAATTGATATAAGCTCTATTTACAACTCTATTTCCACCTGGCGTTGGGTAATTACCGGTGAAGTACCAATCTCCAAGATTTTTAGGGCAGGCTTTGTGTAAATCCTCAACCGATTGAAATATAAGCTTTACGTTAGATTTAATTGACTCGTCACTAATAATTTCGGAAATCTTGTCAGAAAGTTGTTCATCCGTAAAAGGAGCATATAGTTCTTTTACATGGTTAACAACTTCAACGTCTACCAATTCTTGTTGTTTTTTACATTTATAATAGATTTCCTCTACTATTCCAAAAGTCCCCCTGTCTTTATGCAATTCTAGCGCGGCATTGAATGCAACTAAATGCTCCAAACGAGCCATATCTATGCCATAACAATCTGGATAGCGAATTTGTGGGGCAGATGATACTACAACTATTTGCTTAGGATTAAGACGATCCAGCATTTTAAGAATGCTCTTTTTTAAAGTTGTTCCTCTTACAATACTATCATCAATAATAACAAGGTTGTCATTGGGTTTTACAACGCCATATGTCACATCATAAACATGCGCGACCAAATCATCACGACTACTATCATCAGTAATAAAGGTTCGTAATTTTACATCCTTTATCGCAATTTTTTCAGTTCTAATTTTATGTGCTTGTATTTGTTGAAGTCGTTCTGGAGTAAGCGTTTCTTTTTCCTTTAGTATGGCTTCATTCTTCTGTTTGTTCAATTCATTTTGAGCTGCGTCAAGCATTCCATAGAAAGAAGTTTCGGCCGTATTGGGAATAAATGAAAACACAGAATTTTCAGTATCATGGCCAATTGCAGCTAGCACTTTGGGCATCACCAAGCGCCCTAACTCTTTTCGTTCTTGATAAATTTCAGCATCACTTCCTCTAGAGAAGTAGATACGTTCAAAAGAACAAGACTTGCGTTCTACTGGCTCTAATATTTGTGAAGTACTTAAGCTTCCGTCTTTTTTTAGTAGAAGAGCGGTTCCTGGTTCAATTTCTTTTACTGAATCAAACGCAACATTAAATACGGTCTGAATTACAGGTCTTTCCGAAGCTACAACAATGACCTCGTCGTCTGCATAATAGTATGCTGGTCTAATTCCAGCCGGATCTCTCATCACAAAGGCGTCACCATGTCCTAACATCCCTGCCATCGCATAACCACCATCCCAGTTCTTAGCAGACTTCCGAAGAATTTTAGCAAGATTGAGATTTTCCGCGATATAAGGAGAAGCTTCAATCTTAGTCATCCCTTTAGCCTTTGCTTGCTTATAAAGTTTTCTTACAGCATCGTCTAAGAAATGTCCAATTTTCTCCATTACTGTAATGGTGTCTGCCTTTTCTTTAGGGTGCATTCCAAGCTTGATTAGATTATCGAAAAGCTCAGTTGTATTGGTCATATTAAAATTCCCAGCAATAATTAAATTACGATGCATCCAGTTGTTGGTTCGCAAAAATGGATGTACATTTTCAACACTGTTGCCTCCAAAGGTACCATAGCGCACATGACCTAAAAATAGCTCTCCTAGGTAAGGAATATTTCTTTTTTGAGCAGCCACATCATCTTTGATAGAAGGTGATGTCTCAAATTCTTGATTGATTCGTTGATTAATTTGCGCAAAGATATCTTGTATAGGTTGGGACTCATTTGAGCGCACTCTGCTTATATATCGTTCACCTGGATTTACATCCAATTTGATGCTGGCAAAACCCGCGCCATCCTGACCGCGGTTATGTTGTTTCTCCATCATTAAATACATCTTATTTACTCCGTAGAAAGCAGTGCCATACTTTTCCTTGTAGTACTCTAGTGGCTTTAGCAATCGAACCATTGCAATTCCACATTCATGTTTTAAAGCGTCGCTCATAATTATTTCAGAAAAATAGTAAACAAAAACGCCCTAAATTTTAGGGCGCGTATTTATGTTAATTCAATGTCAAATTGTGTTAAGCTTTTAAATTGCTGCAAGCGTTGATGCACTTCCTTTTTTGAGAGATTGAGCATTCGCTCTGTTCCAAACTTCTCGACGCAAAAGGATGCTAAGGCCGCTCCATATATTAAGGCTGTCTTCATATTTTCATAACTGAAATCTCTAGTCTTCGCCAGATAGCCAGAAAAACCACCTGCAAACGTGTCTCCCGCCCCGGTCGGGTCACAAACTTCTGCCAATGGTAATGCAGGAGCATAGAATATATCGTCATCATGGAACAGAAGTGCACCGTGCTCTCCTTTTTTAATAACAATATATTTAGGCCCCATTGCCATAATCTTTTCTGCGGCAACAACAAGAGAGTATTCTCCACTCAACTGTCTTGCCTCTTCATCGTTAATGGTAATCACGTCTACCTTGGCAATAACCTGTTTTAGCTCCTCCAATGCGCAATCCATCCAAAAATTCATCGTATCTAATACAATAAGTTTAGGGTTATGCATTTGATTGATAACTCCTAGTTGAACAAGAGGGTGTAGGTTGCCTAGCATTACTACTTCGGCGTTTTTATAAGAATCTGGAACAACAGGGTTGAAATCGGCCAAAACGTTAAGTTCGGTCGCTAGTGTATCTCGCGAATTCATATCGTTATGATACTTTCCACTCCAGAAGAAGGTCTTGCCATCTTCAATAACTTCCAGTCCTTCAATGTCCATTCCTTTATTCTCGAGCATGGAAATGTAGTCTTTTGGAAAATCACCACCTACTACAGAAACGATTGCCCCGTCTACTCCAAAATTAGAAGCTGATAGCCCAATATAAGTAGCTGCACCACCTAGGATTTTATCTGTCTTTCCGAAGGGGGTTTCTATAGCGTCAAAAGCTACAGTTCCAACGATTACTAACTTGCTCATAAAAGAGTTTTAAAAGAAGGTGCAAAGGTACGGCTTTGTTAAGTCATAAACCAAAATAAAAATGCAATCTATTTTCGACCAAAATCGGCTGGAATTTCTCCCCAGGCTTTTGTTTCCCATTTAACAATTTTAGTAGAATAGGTGTTTTTTTTGAGCCAATTTTCAGCACGGGTGATTAATTCGAAAAGACTCTTGTTTTTTGCAGATTGCTTCAGTTTGGTGTTGCACCTTTTCTTTTTAACCCAACCCATAGCGATTCGAGAATCTGTATAGAGAATACGGTCGTTTTTTTGTTGTTTCAGAAATGCCAAACCGTGGACCAGAGCCAAAAATTCCCCTACGTTATTCGTTCCTTGTTGAAACGGTCCTTGATGAAACAACTGTTTTTTGGTTTGTGTGTCTACCCCTCTATATTCCATAACTCCTGGATTTCCGCTAGAGGCGGCATCAACAGAAAGGGAGTATAAGTTTGGATTGCCAATTTTAGCTAAGGCTGTAGCCGATAAGGTTTTTTTCTTTGCGCCTTTTCCTTTGTAATCGGCATATTCTTTATTATAAGCTTTTTTTGCTTCTGCAAAAGTCTCGAAGGATTTATATTGTGCTCCTTTTACTCCCTTTATTGAAAGTTGGCATTTTTTCCAGCTATCAAAGATTCCAGCTGGATTTCCGAACCAAACAACATAGATTTTTTTTTTGGCCATAATTAATTCTCGTCACTCATTCCTGAAAGAATTACTTCCTCTATTACCTTCGGAAAATAAGCGTACTCCAATGCGTGTACTTTCTCCGCAACAGTCTCAGGGTTATCTTTTTTTGAAAGCGCAACACTTTTTTGAAAAATAATTGCTCCTTCATCATAGTTCTCATTTACATAATGAATCGTGATACCTGTTTCTTTTTCTTGATTGGCCACTACCGCTTCATGGACATGACTCCCGTACATGCCTTTTCCACCATATTTTGGAAGTAAGGCTGGATGCAGGTTAATGACTCTATTGGAAAACTCTTTCAAAATAAGCTCCGGAAATTTTAACAAGAACCCCGCGAGGATTATATAGTCGACGTTAGCTTCTTTTAGTAAGTTCAATACTCCATCCGATGAAAACAAAGCTGTTTTGTCAAAATATAAACTACTGATATTCAATTTCTTAGAACGGTCTAAAACTTTGGCATCCTTCTTGTTTGACAGCACTAGAACAACCTCAGCAAATTCACTTTGTTGGAAGTATTGAATTAAGTTTTGAGCATTGGTACCGCTGCCCGAAGCAAAAATAACTATACGCTTCTTCATTAGAGTTTCTTTGGTAGTTTTGAAGTAATTATAAAAATAAATAACAAAAGTACGGCAATCGAGTTTTACTTCGCTCAAAATTGTTTAATTTGCTTTAATCTTTCCAATTAAAATAAAAATAGAGAGAGAAAGATTATCGCTTAGAGACATTAAGATCTTTATTGAATTTTTTACAATATGGATTTCACATTTTAAATGTTAAAATGGTGTTTTCAATTAAAATATTTTATTTTTGCCACTTATAATTAAAATTAAAAAACAAGAATTATGTCAGACATTGCATCAAGAGTAAAAGCTATCATCGTTGATAAATTAGGTGTAGACGAAAACGAAGTTGTTATTGAAGCTAGCTTCACAAATGACTTAGGAGCAGACTCACTAGATACGGTAGAGCTTATTATGGAATTTGAAAAAGAATTTGATATTCAAATCCCAGACGATCAAGCTGAAAATATCGCCACAGTAGGTCAAGCTATTTCATATATAGAGGAAGCTAAATAATAAAACTTCTATATGGAATTAAAGCGAGTTGTAGTTACAGGCCTAGGAGCCCTTACCCCCATTGGCAACAATATTGAAGAATATTGGGATGCCCTAAAAAATGGGAAAAGTGGTTGCACACCTATAACTTATTTTGATGCTGAAAAGTTCAAAACAAAATTCGCTTGTGAGCTTAAGGACTTCGATCCACTACAACATTTTGATAGGAAAGAAGCACGAAGATTAGATCGTTTCGCTCAATACGCCCTTGTTTCAAGTGATGAAGCAATATTAGACGCGGGAATTGACCTCCAGGAGGTAGATAAATTTCGCGTAGGTGTTATATGGGGAGCAGGAATTGGAGGCTTGGAGACTTTTCAAAATGAGGTAATAAACTTTGCAGAAGGGGATGGAACACCACGTTTCAACCCCTTTTTTATTCCTAAAATGATAGCAGATATCGCCCCTGGGAATATCTCTATCAAGCATGGGTTTATGGGACCCAACTACACTACAGTTTCCGCTTGTGCTTCTTCTGCCAACGCAATGATTGATGCCCTAAACTACATACGTTTAGGAACTTGTGATATTATTGTGACAGGAGGAAGTGAGGCAGCAGTTACAAAAGCAGGAATGGGTGGTTTTAATGCTATGCATGCACTTTCAACGTTAAACGAAAGCTATACAACAGCGTCAAGACCTTTTGATGCTACTCGTGATGGATTTGTTTTAGGAGAAGGAGCAGGAGCACTTATTTTGGAAGAATACGAGCACGCTAAGAAGCGTGGTGCAAAAATTTACGCCGAAGTTGTTGGTGGTGGAATGTCGAGTGATGCCTATCATATGACGGCTCCACATCCAGATGGAATAGGAGTAGAACGCGTAATGATTAATTGTTTGGAAAATGCAGGTCTAAAACCAGAAGATGTGGATGCCATTAATACACATGGTACTTCAACGCCTTTAGGAGATGTTGCAGAACTTAAAGCAATTACAAAAGTATTTGGCGAACATGCCAAGAATATCAACATCAACTCGACCAAGTCAATGACAGGTCACTTATTGGGTGCTGCGGGTGCAATTGAAGCTATTGCTTCTATACTCGCTATGGAGAACGGAATTGTACCTCCAACAATAAATCATACTACCGTTGATGAAAATATTGACCCTTCACTTAATTTAACTTTAAACAAAGCTCAGAAGAGAGACATAAAAGTAGCGTTAAGCAATACCTTCGGATTTGGAGGGCATAACGCCTGTGTCCTTTTCAAAAAATTGGATTAAGTTAAATGGCTTCTTTAAAAAACATATTTAATTCTCGTACTGAAAAGGACGGGGATTTTTTTTTAGAACTGAAACGAATACTGGGTTTTAAACCAAAGGACATTTCTTTCTATGAAGTAGCTTTCACCCATCGTTCTACGAATGAAAAAAATAGTGAAGGAGAACCTCAAAATTATGAGCGCATGGAATTCTTGGGAGATGCTATGTTAAGTTCTGTAATCGCCGCTCATTTGTTTAAAAAAGTTCCTGGTGGAAATGAAGGTTATCTCACAAAGATGCGTTCAAAAGTAGTGAGTAGAGAACACCTTAACGAATTGGGACGAGACCTTGAGCTTATTAAATATGTAAAAACTACGATCCCAATTGAACAGTTTGGAGGCAACATTCACGGGAATGTCTTTGAAGCTTTGGTAGGGGCAATTTATCTCGACAGAGGTTACGGCTATTGTGAAAAATTCATTAATAAACGCGTCATAAAACCTTATGTCGATATAGAGAAGTTAGAAGGGAAGGTAATTAGCTATAAAAGCCTCTTCATTGAATGGTGTCAAAAGCACAAGAAAAACTTCAAGTTTGCAGTATACGAAGATACCGGAAACGATACCCTAAAGCACTTTGCTGTGAAACTGATACTAGAGGAGGAGACCGTTGGAAAAGCTAGAGCCACTTCCAAAAAGAAAGCCGAAGAGAGTGCTGCGAAGAGAGCCTACTATAAACTTCAGGTGAGAATTGATGGCGAAACTGCTTAGTGTTCCTTTTTAATTGGAGTAAATACCTTATTTTTACATTTCGCCTTGTTGAGACTTTAACCTGAGTTATTGTTTAAAATTAAATGATAACAATACGTTAATGGCTCAATTTTTAGCAAATCGTAATTTTCTAGGGATGGGACATCACAAGTTAATATTGGATGATGATTTCAAGGAGGAATTCTCCTTGGTTGCTGTTCATTGTAGCGAAGAGGATTACAAAATGGCTTATTTACTCAATAGACATCTTGATTTAGGATTAAAGCGAGAAGCCGTCGATTTAGACTATTCAAACCAAGGACTAAAGGCGACTTTCTCTTTATTTCAATATACCAGTGATTTGCTATACACTAGCTACGATTTGGTAACGAATAAATGCAAGTCCACGGAGCAAAATGTGCTAGGAGAGGGCGGATTGTTTAGTGAGGAGGCTTCGGAAAAAAATATAACTGCTTATTTACTTCCGGAACATAAGAAGGTAGATTTCTTTCTGAAAATTTATTCAGAATTTTCAACCATTCCACTTCGGAATATCATCGCAACTGTCAATGAAATTAAACAGGTGATTTCGGCTTATGAAGTTGCCCCCGAAAATATAAAATCTAAGAATAATTTAATATTTGATTAATGCCAAAGGAGAAAAGAACAAAGATAGTTGCGACTTTAGGACCTGCTACTTCAGATAGGAATATCTTAAAACAGATGATACTGGAAGGCGTTGATGTCTTTAGAGTAAACTTTTCTCACGCCAACTACGATAACGCTAAGAAGACCATTGCTACCATTCGTGATTTAGGTAGGGAAATGGAGACCACGGTTGCAGTTTTAGGAGATTTGCAAGGTCCAAAGCTTCGGGTTGGAATGATGAAAGAGGAAGTGGTAGTAGAACCTGGTGATCAAATTTCTTTTTGTACCGGTGATGAATTTGAAGGCACTAGTAAAAAGGTGTATATGAATTATAATAATTTTCCGAAAGACGTGAAAAAGGGAGAACGGGTATTGCTGGATGATGGAAAATTGATGTTTGAAGTGCTCGAAACGAACGGGATAGATGAAGTAAAGACAAAAGTAATTCAAGGTGGCCCGTTGCGTTCTAAAAAAGGAGTGAACCTGCCAAATACGAATATTTCACTTCCTGCACTCACAACAAAAGATAAGGAAGATGCTATTTTTGCTATTTCTCAGGAGGTAGATTGGATCGCCTTATCCTTTGTTAGGCACGCCGAAGACCTTAAGGAATTACAAACTCTCATTGAAGCTAACAGCGAACATAAAATTCCTATTATAGCGAAAATAGAAAAACCAGAAGCTGTTGCCAATATTGACAAGATAATTGCCTATTGTGATGGACTAATGGTCGCTCGAGGAGACCTAGGCGTGGAAGTTCCTGCAGAGGAAGTTCCACTTATTCAAAAAGAACTTGTGCTTACTGCAAAACGCGCGAGAATCCCGGTGATTATTGCTACTCAAATGATGGAAACAATGATCACGTCACTTACACCAACACGAGCTGAGGTTAATGACGTGGCAAACTCTGTAATGGATGGAGCTGATGCTGTAATGTTGTCTGGGGAGACTTCTGTTGGGAAATATCCTGTAGAGGTGATCAAGAAGATGTCCAATATTTTGCGTAATGTAGAGAATTCACCTTTGATAAGTGTTCCGCATGAGCCACCGCACATTAGAACCAACAGATACATAACAAAGTCCATCTGTTACCATGCTGCTCATATGGCTAATGAGATAGAAGCAAAGGCCATTTGTACCCTTACTAATAGCGGGTATACAGCTTTTCAGATTTCCGCTTGGCGTCCTTCGGCGCACATCCTAGTATTTACCTCTAACCATAGAATTCTTTCTCGCCTTAATTTATTGTGGGGTGTGAAAGCTTTTTTCTACGATAAGTATGTGAGTACGGACGAAACCGTTGAGGATGTAAACAAGATTGCCTTTGATCGAGGGTTCGTGGCTAAAAATGAATATCTAATTAATCTAGCCGCTATGCCTATTGTGGACAAGGGAATGGTAAATACCTTGCGCGTTTCTCAGGTTTAAACACGTCAATTTATCTAAATTTAAGATTGCTTTTTTAAAAAGGAAGAACCGTTGTGTTCCCGTTTTTTTAGTTGATATCTATCTAATAATGGGGTTTTATTATGCAACACTCTTTGAAGTTCTAAATTTTGTCAATAGCGGAAACCCTTATTAACACTGTATTGTCGTGCAAATGGCGGGTAAACTGCCTTCAAAAAAGTGAAACAAACCTGAAACCCTATGTACTATTGTAATGTTAAACTTCTTGTATCTTGAGGTACCCATTATACAAGGCAAAAGTATTATGATGAAACAACCAGAATTAGGACGTAAAATTTTAGAACTGCGTCGAGAAAAAGGACTTACCCAAGAGGAATTAGTAGAGCAGTGCAACATTAGTGTACGCACTATACAACGAATAGAAGCTGGTGATGTAACACCAAGAGCCCATACAATAAAAATGATACTTGCAGCATTAGACAGAGATCTTGAGGATTTAAGAGTAGATTCTGTTTTGGAAGAGAAAATAAAAGAAGTGATGCTGCTTAAAATAGATAAGAACAAAGATGCTTCTTTTCTATTCACCCAACTGCATATAGGATGGATCGCTGGTATCTTAAGTATAATTTGTTTTGTGTTCCAATTTATAGAAGATACCTATTATATTTCTACAGGAGAGTATTATTTTGGGAAGCTGTTTTATGTGATTTTAGGGATTATCTCTATTATTATGTTTGGTTTGCATATGCGGGCATTTGTGCTTTTAGGTGAAATTTTTAAAAGTTATTTCTTGAAAATAGTATCTGTATTATTTATTGCAATAAATACACTTATTATACTTTATGCCATTGTTGATTTGAACTTTAATTATATGCCTCAAGAAGCATTCGCCATTATTTTTTGTGTGTTCTATGGCCTTATGTATGTTTTTTTCGGCTTGGCTTTATTGAAGCTAAAAGGCCTAGAGGTGCTTCCAAGGGTGGCGGGAATAATGCAGATAATCATAGGGGGAATGTTCCTTACTATTCTATTTGTTGTAGTGGCCGCGCCGGCTAGTATTTTAGTTCAAGGACTGAACGTAGCTATTATATTAAAGGCATTTGAGGTGATTAAAAAACAATTTGGCGATTAGGTCGCCTTAAAATAAAAACACCCACTTTTTTAGTGGGCGTTTTGTATTCTCTAATATTAGGAAAGGGCTACTCTACCTTCTCTGTCTTTTCAATTTTCATCGTCTCCCCCTCTTGTGTAAGAATTACGTTATATCCAAAACCTTTAGAAGTATATACATACTCGATCTTCTCCAAAATGTTGTCTTTTCGACTCACTCGTAATTCACTTATCCAAGTGTTTTTTACGGGCTTTTTGTCTTTATAAACTTGTGTGTCTTTTCCTTTAGGGTTCGGAAAATCAAAATCCTTTGGAAAATCAAAAAGTTGCTGTGCTACAAAAAATGCGTCGTGCCATTGCGTCGTGGGAAGGATTAGCGTTTCGGTATTTGTTGGTTTACTAGCCGTACCTCCAGTGCTTTCAGTAAATTTCACAGCTGGGAACAGTTCTTTTAATTCTTCTGCATAGCCCTTGGCTTTGCTGTCTTTCTCTGGAGGAAAAAACTTAGATAGGTATCCATTAAAGGCGAATCCTTTTTTATGATTAAACGCAACTTCATTCATACCTCCTTTAATTCCACCCACGTTCATAGTTAGATTTTTTTCAGATGTCAAGACTTTAACCTTTGTTCCATATGGCATTTTTGCAAGTCTCTCGCTGTTTAAATTGTTAAACTCTCTTAGGCTGAGGCCACTATGGGCCGTGATGTATAAATATTGTGGCGTTATTTCTTCGATAGGAGTATCTGTTAGAGCAAGGTCTTTGACCGTTTCAACGTCAGAAGTGTTTGTTGTGGATTCGTTTTTGCAAGAAACAAAAAGGATGGAAGCTGCGATTGTGATTAAAACTACTTTTTTCATAATTATTGGGTTTTAGTTACTAATTAATACAAGTAGTTTTTTACATACGTTAGAAATCGAGTTTAAGTTGAACGTCTATACTTTCTTTGACTATTACAGGTTTTTTCTTGCCTTCGTTGTTGAGGTTTGATAGGGATATTCCCAACAAACGTACCGAATCTTTCATTTTCTCCTGAAATAACAGTTCTTTAACAGTTTCCATAATTAGATCACTTGAGGATATGTATAAGGGTAGCGTCTTGCTTCTTGTTTGTAACGTAAAATCGCTATATTTAATTTTAAGGGTAATAGTTTTTCCTGCTAATTTACTTTTAAGCATACGTTTTTCTACTTCTTTGGCAATTTCATCGAGCCTTTCCAGCATATAAATTTCACTGGCGATATTCTGGTCGAAAGTACGTTCAGCGGCTAACGATTTTTGTTTACGCGAGGGCTTTACGGTGCTTAAATGAATTCCCCGTACTACCTCATAATAATAAGCCCCACTTTTTCCAAAATGCTCCATTAAATAATCTTCTTTCTTTGTTTTTAGATCCTTTCCAGTATAAATTCCAAGGCGATACATTTTCTCCTTAGTCACTTTTCCAACACCAAAGAACTTTTTTACATCCAGATCTTCCAAAAAAAGAATTACCTCTTCTGGGGGGATTGTTTTTTGTCCATTGGGCTTATTGACATCGCTTGCTACTTTGGCAATGAACTTATTTATAGAAATTCCTGCAGAGGCATTTAAACCAGTGACTTTTTTTATTTTTTGTCGAATCTCTTTTGCGATCAAGGTGGCACTAGGATTTCCTTTTTTATTTTGAGTTACATCAAGGTAAGCCTCATCCAAAGACAGGGGTTCTACCAAATCGGTGTATTCGCGGAATATTTTCCTGATAACCGCGGAAACTTCTTTGTAGCGTTCATAATTAGGTTTTACAAAAATAAGTTCGGGGCAATTTCTTTTGGCGGCAACACCGCTCATTGCTGATCGTACGCCAAATTTTCTCGCTTCGTAGCTTGCAGCGCTTACCACACCGCGTGTTTCATTTCCACCTACGGCAACGGGTTTACCCCTTAATTCTGGATGATCCAGTTGCTCCACAGAAGCATAAAACGCGTCCATATCCACGTGGATGATCTTTCGTAAAGGCAATGGCATCTCCATCCCATAAAATTATGATATCTTAGTGAGACTTATTTGTGTATTCGAAGATTAAATGGCCAAAACAGCAATTATTTTGGGTGCTACAGGCTTAACGGGAGGCATCCTTCTTAATTTATTAATTGATGATCCCACCTATTCAAAAATTAAAATTTTTGGGAGAACTTCTGTTGAGAAAGTCGGGCCTAAGATTGAGGAGCGTTTGATAGATATGCTTCAATTGGAAACGTATAAGCCGGATTTTATGGCCGACGTGCTTTTCTGCTGTATTGGAACGACTAATGCCAAGACACCAGATAAGGAGCTGTACCGAAAAATTGACTATGGTGTTCCAGTAACGGCGGCTAAGCTCTGTAAGCACAATGAAATTGATACTATTGTTGTAATCTCGGCTATGAGAGCAAATGTCAATAGCAATGTTTTTTATAATAAAACCAAGGGGGAAATGCAGCGTGATGTATTTCGGGAAGGAATTAAAAACTGCTATATTGTGCAACCATCATTAATTGGAGGCGCCAGAAAGGAAAATAGACTCGGTGAGCGAATTGCGAAAATTGGAATGAGCGTATTTGATTTTTTGGTTCCGAAACAATACAAAATAATTCAACCAGAGGCTATTGCATTAGCGATGTTCCGTTTGGCCGATAAAGGATATTTGGAGACCATAATTACTTCAGAAAAAATAAAGGAAATTGCAGATGTTTGAAATAGAACGTAAATTCCTCGTGACGTCCAGAGCCTTTAAGGCTAGTGCCTTCAAGAGTTCTCGTATTGTTCAAGGGTTTTTGAATACACATCCCGAGCGCACGGTACGCGTTCGTATTAAGGGTGATAAGGGATTTATTACGGTGAAGGGGAAGTCGAATGAAGCGGGTACGATTCGCACAGAATGGGAAAAGGAGATTGGTTTAGATGAGGCAGCTATGTTACTCGAGCTATGCGAAGAGGGTGTAGTTGATAAAATTCGATATGAGATAAAAGAGAGAAATCATATTTTTGAAGTTGATGAATTCTTCGGAAAAAATGAAGGATTAATAATTGCTGAGGTGGAACTAACTTCAGAAAATGAAGACTTTGAAAAACCAGCCTGGCTTGGAGAAGAAGTTACAGGCAAGGTAAAATATTATAATTCACAACTAAGCAAAAATCCTTTTAATACCTGGGATAAATGAAGAACGTATATCTATTTGCATTAATCACGGTTGGAATATTGTTGTCCTGTAACCAGAAACCTGAAACCTCTCCTGTTGCCATTGAAGATGATCTTGTTTTTGAAAAAGAGAAATCGATAGCTCATCAAATAGCAGCGCTTAATGAAGCGGGTTTTCAGATTTTCGATTATGTAGATGATGAAACTGGAGATACTACCATTATGCAAGAGTATTTTATGGCATTTTTAAAAAGAGGGCCTAATAGATCTCAATCCAAAGAAGAGAGGGATAGTCCTTCAAGCTTTACATATGGAACACCTAGGTAGGATGTATAAGGAAGGTTATGCGGATATATCAGGGCCTTTTGGAGACGATGATGGTGTTCTCGGAATTACGATTTACAATGTGCCTACCTTGAAAATGGCAGATAGTTTGGCGAATATGGACCCCATGGTAAAGGCGGGGCGATTAACCATTGAAATACGTCCTTGGTGGGCGGGAAAAGGATTTCCATTACGCTAATGAGTTAATTGTTTCTCGAATAAGATCAATGCTGGAAACTCCTTCAATACCAGTATCGAAAAATATTTTGATCTCAGCATTGTTTTTTTTCTTTATGCCTGAAAAGTGAATTGCTTCGAAGTTAGCATTCTTAAAGTTGATTGCGTTTTCTTTGGTAATACCACTTCCAGGCATGATTTGAATTTTAGCTTCTGAAAGAGCTTTCAGTTTCTTTAATAATATAATCCCATCAATTGCCTTGGCTTGTTGTCCCGAACTGAGCAACCTAGTAATTCCGAGCTGTTTTAAATTTTCAAAAGCCTGCAGTGGCTCCTTACAAATATCAAAAGCCCGATGAAAAGTAAACTCCATTCCTTCCGAAGCGACCATCAGTTTCCTTATTATTTCAATATTCAGATCATTGTTTGCGGTTAAAGCACCGCTTACAATCCCTTGACAGCCTATCTTTTTACAGAAAGCAATGCTATCCAACATTTGAGTTAGCTCTTTTTGGGAATAGACAAAATCACCGCTTCTGGGTCTGATTAAAACATGAGTGGAAATATCAAGCTCTTCCAAGACCTTTTTAATTATTTCTTTTCTTGGAGTCAAACCACCTACTGAAAGTTCTGTGCATAGTTCAATGCGACCTGCACCGCCATCTTGGGCCGCTTTAGCACTTTCAAAACCATTGGCGCAAATTTCTATTTTCATTGTTCTAAAATAACAAATTAAAGAGAAGCAGTACTTATCTCTACCAATTGCTTTAACTCGTTACCTTCTTGATCTGTAGCCGTTAGCACATATGAACCAGGCTTAGGGGCTAAGGCTATTTCGTGAAAGGTTTCAGTACTGCCTATAAATTTTTCATCGATGTACCAATAAACGATAGTTTCGGGGGAACGATGTGCAATTTTAAAAATAACCTCGTTGAGATTTTCACCAAAATTTTTGGCAAGCAAGACGATTTCATTTTTCTTCGGAAAAATAAATTCCATGGTGCGCTCACCGTCCTGCAAACAATCTGGAGCGAATTTAGGGAGTGATTTATATTCCGGGTGCAAACGCGCATAATAATACTCTTGGATTGGAGGAAGGGTAAACCAGCTTCTTTGTTTCATATTGGCTAAGGGATAACAAGAAGAATTAACTTGCATACTTTCAGAAGCATTTAAAAATACTTTTTGATGATAAGGACAGGCTTGAGTCTTTATGCCATTCTTCGGAATAAACTCTGAGGCGATTGCATCACAAAATATACCAGCTAAATGTCCACTTTTTTGACAAACCTCGGCCTCAACTAATTCATCATAGGGCGTGGCAAACCAATTAGATTTTGGCAGAACATCTAAAACATCGAACAGAATTGGAGCGGCTGCTTGTACACCGGTAAGTCCAGGGCGTCCTTCTCCATCGGCGTTCCCAACCCAAACCCCAATGGCATATTTGGAAGTAACTCCAACGGCCCAGGCGTCTTTAAAGCCAAAACTAGTTCCTGTCTTCCAAGCGAGAGGTTGCGAACTGCTAAAGAACCCCCAATTTTCTTGTCCTGCTGGACGGTTCACTTGTTGAAGTGAGTTTAAAGTACTGTAAATCGCTCCAGCATTGATGACTTTCGAATTGCCCTCTACTTTTCCGAAGCTGGCTTTTTCATCCCTGATAAAAATAGGGTCGATAAATTCGGAGCTTCGGTATTCGCTAGATGAGCTATTAAAATAATTTAGAGTCGATGCCATTCCCGCGTAGGCCTTGGTGATATCCCAAAGCGAACTTTCTGCACCACCAAGAATAAGCGTGAGGCCATAGTAATCGGCTGGATGTTTTATATCAGTGAAGTTCATGAGATGAAGTTTATTGTAAAATCGCTCTAGGCCGTGAGCTCTTAACATTCGCACGGCTGGGATATTTAAAGAGCGGGCTAAAGCCTGGCTGACGGGTACGGCGCCGTTGAATTTTTTGTCAAAATTCTCGGGGCTATAACCGTTTATAACCGTTGGAATGTCTGCCACCAAGGTGTTTGGAAGCAATTCCCCACTGTCCAACATAGCCGAATATAAAAACGGTTTTAAAACACTGCCTGTGCTTCGAGGTTTACCAATAATATCGACATAGTTATTGTTTTCGCGAGAGGTAGGAGCATTGCCAATATATGCTAGAACCTCTCTAGTTTCAACGTCCAGAACGAGAACGGCTAGATTGTTAATTTGATTCTGACTCAATGCATAATAGTGCTCTTTTGTGATTCGATTTATTTTTTTCTGAAGTGCATATTCTACCGTGGTTTGAATTCTTTTGCCGCGATGATTGCTTCTTACTTTTTCGGTTAAATGCGGTGCGATTTCTGGCAATGGAAAGGGCTTTCCGGGAAGTTTTTCATCTAAGGCCAGCTCATAAGTTGTTTGATCTATAACTTCTTTTTGAAACAGTTTTAAAAGGAGTTTGTCTCGTTTCGCAAGTAAGATAGGTTCGTTTTTCCCTGGAAATATTAAGGACGGAGCATTTGGCAATACCGCCAACGCAGCAGACTGCCCCCAACTTAGCTCTTGTGATGGAATTCCAAAGTATCGCCAAGAAGCAGTTTCAAGACCTACTACGTTTCCTCCAAAGGGTGCGTAAGAAGCATATAAGTTTAGAATCTCTTTTTTAGAATAACCCACTTCGAGTCTAGTAGCCTTGATTACCTCAATGAGCTTTTCGAAATAGCTACGCTCCTTGTTTTTTCTTGATAACCTAATCACCTGTTGAGTAAGGGTACTCCCCCCGCGACGCTTATCTGTTGTTATATTTTGCCATAAGGCCTTGCTCATAGAAACTGGATTGAATCCAGGGTGATAATAAAAATGCTCGTCCTCAAAAAGTAAAATGGACTGTTCAAAACGATAAGGAATTGAATCCATTTTTGGAAATCGCCACTGGCCATCATCTGCTATTCTAGCTCCTAACATGATCCCTTCTCTGCTCTCCGCGACGGTTGCTGTTGGAACATCAAACAACACAGAAGGCAAACAAAACAACCAGAATACAAAAGCAGTAAAACCAATAGCGAGTTTGATTTTGTGCTTTTTTAGAACTATTTTGATTATCTTTTTCATTTATGCCGTTGGTTACATCCCCTTCAAAGGGTTGGAGTTGTTTTTATTGCTCTACCGTAATCCAGATTCCCTTATTACGCGCATAGTACGTGTTGTCATACATGGCTTCCACTTGCGTGCCGGGCAAATAATAGGTTCCTAAGTAGGAGGCATTCAATTTTATTGTGAATGTTTTTGACGCCTTACGGTCCAGATCAAAGTAGAAGTTGACACGATCATCTCTAATATCCGTATATCTCGTATTTCCTTTTGCACCTCCTCCCAATTCAGTAAAGCTTGTATTGACTATTTCCCAGCCTCCAGGGAATATTTTGGACAAAGCAACATTGCCCACCCAATCGCTTGAAGTATTTGTAACCGTAATTTTTGAAAGAATTTCGGTTCCTTGACGAAGCTTATTTATATCTAGCGTCTTGCCCTCACCATCTAGATATTGTGATTTGATGTTGAGGTTTTTCCGTTCGGCTAATTCATCTCCCAAAGGTAATTTCCCTTTTTGCGCAAGTGTTACATAAACTATGTTTCCTTTCTTATTCGAAACAGTCAATGAGTTTGCGCCCATTACAATTTCAAGATCTCTTTGGGCAGCTACGCGATCTGTTTTCACAATTGTGTTTTTCCCGCTTTGAGTAAAGGTAAGTTCCATGGCCTTTCCACCATTTTTGTTTATCATTTTTGCCATAGCTAGTAAGCCATAAGCGGTTTCTTGAGTGCTATACCAACGTTGAGATGATAGTTCTTTTGCAAGAGACACGGCCATTTCCCGCTGTCTAGAATCCCCGGTTGCCACCATTGTTTCTAAGGCCATAGCCTTATTTCTAAACGGAGAACCATAGGTGTAATAGTCATATTGATGCGGCACAAAACTGATGTTAGCAATCTGGGCGAGTTGTTCTGCGACCTTCTTTTTACCTGCCAAAGCATAAGCGGCAGCTAAACGCCACTTTGCATCATTACTAAGGTTTTTAGATTCTCGAAGACGGTTCATAGCTGCTAGTTCTGGTTGCCCAGCCAAGGCTAATGTATACAAACGATAGGCCTGTGTTAAGCCAGAATTGTAGCGTGTATCACTATTGCGCCATTGGCGCGCCGTATCTTTTTGGTAACGCAACCAATTGCTCATAAATGTAATAGGAAGCGCGTAGCCTTTTTGTTTAGCTTCTAGCATAAAGTGCCCAGCATAATTGGTTCCCCAGGCATCTGCTTGTCGTTCCCCAGGCCAATAACTTAAACCTCCATCACTTCCCTGAAAATTATTTAAGTGTTGTATAGCTCCTTTTATATTACCCTCAATTTCTTGTTTCTTGTCAAAGGTGATATCGAATACATCCGCTAAGAATAACTGCGGAAAGGCTCCCGAAGTAGTTTGTTCAATACAACCGTGGGGATACTGAATTAGATACTCCATTCGTTTCCCAAAATTCATAGGAGGAACGGTAGAAAACTCTAGAGTTGCGGCATTGCTCCCCGAAACACCAAAGGTGCTAAAATCTATAATTTGATTGCCATTGGCGGCTAGAGTATACCCCGTTGTTTTTTGTGAAACCGGATTCGGATTTTCAACATCAATTTCAACTTTGTAGCTCGCCTTTTCACCACTTCCCGAAGCTAAAACTTCGATTGTTTGTATTTCGGAAGTAGGCATTACTTCAAATTCAAAATTGACAATTTGTTCACCGGGTTCAGAAAAATTAATGCTTTTTGATGTACCATTTATTGGTTTTAAACCATCTCCAACTTTTACCGAAACATTTGCTGACTTCACCTTCTTTTCCATAGCGAAAACCGTTACGGGTAAGGTCACTTTCTCTCCAGGGGATAGTTTACGAGGCAATGAAGCCAACACCATCAATGGCTTACGAACAGGAGTTGTTTTGTCTGTTTTTCCATAGGCACTTTCCGGGTTTTTACCTGCAATTACCATTGTTCTAACAGACCCTATGTAGTTTGGCATTGTGATTTGATGGCTTGCTTTCTGTCCTTCGCTTAATTCAAACGGCCCTAAATATTGAACCACAGGTTTAAAACGATCCGCTTTTCTGTTTTTGGCTCCGGCCGCCTCGTCACCACCACCAATTGCGTAAATATTATTTACACTACCAGAATAGGCGCCTATTACATAATCGTAGATGTCAAAGGTTCTCACCCCTAAGGCTTCTCTCGTATAGAATGCTTCATGAATTTTTGGTGTAGCAAATCTAGTGAGGTCTAATAATCCTTCATCTACCATCGCAATGGTATAAGTCATGGGCCTTCCTTGTTCTTCGGAAACATTTATTGTAAATTTTTCTTCAGGCTTTAGCACTTCGGGCATTTCTAACTTCGGAAGCAATACCGTTGCTGGATCTTCCACTAGAATAGGAATTACGCCATATAAACGTATAGGCAGATCGTTTTTTGTCTGCTCGTGCGGTTGAAGCAAAGAGATGTTGATATATACATTTGGCGTCATGTCTTCAGTTAATTTTATAGTGGCCTTTGTCTCTCCCTTCTTGGTTTCGATCCATTGGGTCGAGAGTACTTCGGTGCCATTTTCAACACTAATTAATGCTCTACCAGCGCTTCCAGAAGGAAAGTTAATAATGGCTTCTTCTCCCACATTGTACTTTTCTTTATTTGCTGAAAAAACAAGCATTTTTGCGCTTTCAGAATTACCATCCATAGGAGCTTTCCACCAATTTCTATAGAAATATGTAATCCTACCAGTAGCGTGCCCACTCTTTTTATCTATTACGCGAATTAGATAGCGACCCCCTTCTTTTTCTGGAATATTTAGGTCGAAATCTCCTTTTCCAGCACTATTAGTGGTTACCTTAAATTCTTTGATGGGGCGATGAATGGTGGCATCTTCGTATCTCGAAAGGTTATCATTTCCTCTATTCCACCACCAGCGCCATTCAATTTTAAACACTTTGACTTCCAATTCTCGATTCCCGCTGGCATTCCCCTGCGCATCAACTGAAGCGATATCAAAAACAGTATTCTCATCTGTAAAGTAAGATCCATAGCGATGTGCTTCGGGGGATTTAAGCCCCACGAAATGGGTGTAAGGTGCTAAATTCTTCGAAAAGACATCGATCGAAAAATCTCCACCGCCTTCAAATATTTTGGTTAAGAAAGTAGCGCGAAGCATTCCTGGAGCTTTCTCGCTGAGGTCGATTTTTTCATTGAAGTTAATGACTCCTTCAGGAGACAAACTATTTTTCAGAATAGGAATTTCTACTTCATTAAAACTTCGAACAGGATCATTAAAAATATACTTTTTAAATTTTGGAAAGGCCGTTGTTGTAGAACGAAGCGTTGCATCCATTTCAATTTTAAGGTTCCTAGCAGGAGAACCGTGAAGCCATAGCCCGCTAGCGGAACCCTTGATAGGCTTACTTGCATCTAATATTTCATCGTCAAAAGCGAGTTTAATTTTAAGTCGGTTGGGCTTAATTGTCGCAACTTTAATAGATTGGGAGAATTGAACACCTCCTACGCTAATGACGGCGTGCCAATTTCCAGTGGGTGCTGAATTTTCGGTTGTAATGGGAAAATAATAGAAGCCATCAATACCTTGGTTGGCGATAGTTCTTTGAACTACCTTTCCACGGGCGTCGGTTACTTCAAGCTTTACAGGATGACCTTTGGGCAGCTTATTTGCAATATCATTTAATACAAAAGTAAGATGAATGCTATCGCCTGGACGGTACACACCTCTTTCAGTATATATAAAACCTTTTAACCCCTTTTGTAATTGCTTCCCAGAAATATCAAAATTACTAAGTGAGAGAGCATTTCCATCTTCTAGTTTTGCATAAGCATAGTTTCCACTTTTTTGAGCAACAGCGAAAGCGACTGTTTTTTCACTATCATAAATAGAGAAACCATTGCCATCTGTGGTGACCGTTTCAATTAGTTGCTGCTGATAGTTATAAAGTTTGATTTTAACGTCGCCTTCAGGCTTAGTAGAGAGTAAATTGTTAGCTGCGAAATGATAGGACCTATTGCTCCCCTTTTTCACAATCAGCCCTAAATCCGAACCCAATACATTTGTGGATAAAACTCGGTCGTTATTGTAATATGCTATGTGACAAGGATTATCTTGTTGTTGCCAATTATATCTATTACTTCGCCAGTTATATAGTTCATTATCCCAATAGCGTTCTTCGTGTTCTTCTTCATCAATATCGCCAATAGCATCATTGCCTTCGTAATAATAATCATCTTCGTATGGCGCTCCTTGCAAGTCTGCTTCAGATAGATTTATTGAGCAATCATAGTTACTATACTCTTTTTTGAAACTAAGTTCGATGCGATACAAAGCGCCAGGATCTGCTTTAAAAAATTCAGAAAGATTGATGGCGTGTGCTTTCCAAGAGCCCTTCGAATTTGTTGAATTACCTTCAAGTTGAACCGTTTTCTTTGCTACTCTTCTTCCCACGCGTTTTATGTCGTACCAACTAGAACTATTGATATTGGAAGACTGCAAAAACTGCAAGATATTGTCTTCAAATATTTTTATTACACGAACGTCTACTGCCGAAAGATTTACGGCTTCAAAATAGAACGGATTAGAAGAGGCGTTTGGCAAAATGACACCTTTTGAAAGCAATCGAACTTCTGGTTTTAATTGTTCAAAAGAAATAACCTCTGAGAATTCTTTTTTCAAATTATAGCCCTCGGTATTTTTAATTCCGTTGAAAAGTGTGACGCGTACATTGCCTATAATTTGTGAAGAAGGGTATACGTGAAGAACATTTTCGTCGACTTCAAAGCTCAAGTTTTCGGCACTTTCAATCGACACTAATCCTGTGAAATTTTGATTTTCTCTTAACGGATCTGAAAAGTTAATTGCTAATGATGCCCGAGGCGCAGCTGTGCTTTTTACATCAATGATTGCAAAGTTATTTTGTCCAGGAATTGCAAAACTGTTTTCACCTTTGCTTTTTGCTTTGATTGCTTTTCCGTCCCAAGAAATTTTAATCTCACTATCTTCGACGTTGCGTTGAATGCTGTCTATTATAAAATTGAAATATTTACCGTCTTCACCTTCCGAAGGCCATTTCACATTGAGGGCTTTAGCTCCTTGAGAGACGCTTAACAGTTGTTTTGCCTTTTCTGTCGAAATCACATCACTCGCCTCAAGAACACCCTCTATATATTGCCATTGCTTACTGTAGGACTGTAAGTTTCCTAGATCTAATTTAAAGTTTGGCTGGATTGTTTTAAAGCTAAAAGTGTAATTTTTGAATGCTGGGCCAATATCCTCATAAAACTTGTTTAGTTTTACAGTTATTGAATATTCGGTATCGGGTTTCAGATTTGAGGACGGTAGAAAAACCAAGGAACGTCCATTTTCTATACTAAGTTTTCCTTCAATATTAGGGAATATTTTTAGATATCCTGATGGAACCTCCTGAGTTATATCAAATTGTTCTAGGGTTTTAGCTAGGTCTACACGAATGGGATCTGTGATAGAAATATTTCCATTGGTATTATAAGAAATGTATTCTTTGAATTTAAAGAGATTATCAGTTTCAGAGGTTTTCTTTTTAATATCGCAAGAAGAAAAAGAAATAAGTAAAATTAGAGCAATAAGGCGGTTCATAGTTCTCATGAGTGATGGTTTTGACGTTATTAAAAGTACAGTAAAAAAGGGTTTTCGTAACGGGGAATCCGTTTTAATTTTCTTATATATCAAGAAATTGATTGCGTACTTATAGAATAAAGGGAGGGAGATATTTGTTGCTAACGGGATAAAAAACCTTCTTCGTATTTTGAGGAATGAGATTTAGGAAGAGTTTAACAGAAAGCAGGAATGTTAGGTGTAAAGTTTAGCCTTTTGAAAATTCATATTCTCGCTCCACTTTGCAAATCCGAACTTTATACCATTGATACCATTGTTGCTTACCTCGTCTTTGTGCATCCAAATGATCTAGGTTTGCTTTCCAATTAGCAATTGCCTCTAGGCTTTTCCAATAGCTAATAGTAATAGCCAGTTCTTCTCTTGCATGCTCAAAGTCTATGAACCCCGGTTGCTTGCTAGCGAGTTCTTCCATTTTTTGAGCCATTTCTATATAACCTTCGACCTCCTTTGTTTGAAGGTTTGTGAAAATAACGGCATAATATGCATCCATATACTATTCTTCTTTATAAATACGTATAACGAGCTCACCTTCTGAGTTCATATGAGCTCTATACATTCCTGCTGTATTAAATTCCATAGCCACATTTCCATCTTTGTCTATAGATACGATTCCGCCATCTCCTCCTAGTGCAGGCACCTTGTTTTGAATAACTTCACGAGCCGCTTCCTTTAAGGTGACACCTTTATACTCCATCATCGCTGAAATATCGTGGGCTACCATTGCTCTAATAAAGTATTCTCCCCAACCCGTCGAAGATACCGCACAGGTGGCATTGTTAGCATAGGTGCCAGCACCTATTATTGGAGCATCACCGATACGGTTCCAGCGTTTGTTGGTCATTCCTCCAGTGGAGGTTCCCGCTGCGAGATTTCCATTTTTATCAAGAGCTGCGCAACCTACAGTTCCAAACTTTGAATTTTTAATAAAAGGATCTTTAAAAGATGCTCTTGTAACTTTATCTTTTTCCCGTTGTTTTATTTTTTGTAAAGATTTGAAACGTCTTTCAGTATAGAAATAAGATGGATCAACAAGGGAAAATCCTTTTTCTTGGGCAAAGGTTTCGGCTCCTTTTCCACTGAGCATTACATGAGGTGAATTGTTCATTACGGTTAGGGCAAGATCAATTGGGTTCTTAACACGCGTAACTCCGGCAACCGCTCCGGCATTTAGATTAGAACCGTCCATAACCGAGGCGTCGAGTTCGTTAGTTTCTTCATGCGTAAATACTGCGCCCTTCCCAGCGTTAAATAATGGAGAGTCTTCCATCACTTTGATGGTTTTTGTGACAGCTTCCATGGAGGTTCCTCCATTTTTGAGAATTCTATGTCCAACCGAAATGGCTTCTTTCAATTTTTCCCGATAGGCCATTTCTAGTGAATCACTCATGTTTTCTTTGAGAATTGTTCCGGCTCCTCCATGGATTACAATTCCGAAGTTTTTGATTGATTCTAGCGTTTTGACCTTTGAGATTTGCATTTCATCGATGTTTTTGCCATTGTTTTTGCATCCAAAAAGTAGGAATATGGCAAAAAATAGAGATAAATTAGAGCGCATGTGCAATTTTTTTATGGATTGCTAAGATAATCTAAAATCTCTGGTTTCACGTAGGCCCAGGAAAGGTTTATATGTAGGAAAATACAATAAAATCATAATATTTATAAGATTAAAAGCACATATTTATCGATAAAGTGCATTAATGTGTAGGAAATTATATATCTTTGAAAAGCGTCAAGCCCCAAATTTGATGTCCCTACACACATTATGAGACTACTTAAAATTAACCTACTTGCTTTGGCATTAATTTGTCTAACTGTTTCTTGCCAAAAAGACGATGGCGTAGCCATCGAAGAAGCGAATTACTCAATTGATCTTAACCTAGCCAATGAAACCGATTGGGACATGGCGAATGAAATTTTGGATCTGGTAAATATCCATAGAAACTCTTTGGGTCTTAATAAAATCACAAAGGATCAACGATACGCTTCAGCATACGCCGTAGATCATACAAAATACATGATGGACCTGGGGCAAATAAATCATGATAACTTTGGTGTTCGTTCTGAAGCTTTAAAAAATAATGGAGCAAAGACTGTAGGAGAAAATGTAGCCTACGGATACAATACTGCTCAAGACGTTGTCACCGCATGGCTGAATAGCCCTGGACACAGAAAAATAATAGAAGGTAATTTTAGTCATTCTGGATTTGGAGTTATGAAAACTAACGATAACAGATACTATTTTACACAACTTTTCTATAAAAAGTAATATACTCCTCTTAACTTTTTCCTTTCAAGCTTTTGCCTTATTTTTATACAAATAATAAAAATAAGGCAATGGCTATTAGTAAACCTTTCAACCTCGATAAATGGATTGAAGACAACCGAGACAAACTTAAACCTCCAGTGGGGAATAAAAATTTGTACGTAGATGCAGATGATTATATTGTTATGGTTGTCGCTGGTCCGAACGCTAGAAAGGATTATCATTATAATGAAACAGAGGAATTATTCTACCAGCTAGAAGGACGTATTCAGGTAATTGTTCAAGATGATGGAGAGCGCAAAGTAATGGAACTAGGTCCAGGAGATATGTATCTCCACCCTGCTAAAACACCTCATTCACCCGTAAGAGGAGATAACTCTATAGGTCTTGTAATTGAACGGAAGCGTTCTGGCAAGGGCTATACAGATGGTCTACTTTGGTTTTGCGACAATTGCAATAATAAAATTCATGAAGTTTATTTTGAATTGCATGATGTTGAAAAAGACTTCCAACCTCATTTTAAAGACTTTTATAATTCAGAAGCACATCGCACTTGTGATAATTGTGGAACCATAATGGAAACTGATCCACGATTTATAGGAGATTAGTTTTACTAACTAAATACTTGACCTTTTTATCTTTTTAAACTTCGGGTTTTTCAATAGGAAGCAAGATATATTTTGTTTTAAATTCCTTAAGTATTATGTACCTTTGCGCTCACATTCACGAAAAAAAAATTAGATATATGTCAATCGTAGCAACAGCATTTGGAATTGAAGATGCTTTAAAAAAATTAGGTGTTGAGGCCGTAAATCAAGGAACTTCAACTGGAAGTGATTGGTTTTCGAATGGAGTGGAAATTGCTTCTTACTCTCCTGTAGATGGTAATCTTATAGGTAAAGTTACAACGACTACCAAAGCCGATTATGAAAAAGTAATGGAAACGGCGCAGGCTGCTTTTAAAACGTGGAGAACAAAACCAGCACCTCAGAGAGGAGAAATTGTACGCCAGTTTGGAAACAAATTACGAGAATTAAAAGAACCTCTTGGACAATTGGTTTCTTACGAAATGGGTAAATCATTGCAAGAAGGTTACGGAGAAGTTCAGGAGATGATCGACATCTGTGATTTCGCAGTAGGATTGTCAAGACAGTTAAACGGACAGACAATTCCATCAGAACGCGCTGGACACGTAATGAGAGAACAATGGCACTCTATAGGTGTTGTTGGTATTATTTCCGCATTTAATTTCCCTGTTGCAGTTTGGGCTTGGAATACTGCTTTAGCTTGGGTTTGTGGTGATGTTTGTGTTTGGAAGGGTTCTGAAAAAGCGCCGCTTTGCTCCATTGCTTGCCAAAATATCATTGCAGATGTATTAAAAGAGAATGACCTGCCTGAAGGGATCTCTTGTATTATCAATGGAGATTATAAAGTAGGTGAAATGATGACCACCGATGATAGAATTCCACTTATTTCGGCAACAGGATCTACCAGAATGGGAAGAATCGTGGGCGCAACTGTTGCTGAACGTTTTGGAAAATCATTATTAGAATTAGGAGGAAACAATGCTATAATTATTACTCCAACGGCCGATTTAAAAGTGGTGGTGCCAGGTGCCGTATTCGGCGCTGTAGGTACTTGCGGGCAACGTTGTACATCAACTAGGAGACTTATTATTCACGAATCGGTTTATGATAAAGTAAGAGATGCAATTGTTGGTGCTTATGGGCAAATAAAAATTGGAAATCCATTAGATGAGAACAATCACGTGGGGCCCCTAATAGACAAAGATGCTGTAAATACTTACTTAGCGGCGATTGAAAAGGCGAAAGCCGAAGGAGGAAATGTGCTTATAGAAGGTGGTGTTTTAGAAGGTGAAGGTTATGAAAGTGGTTGCTATGTTAAACCTGCAATTATTGAAGCTAAGAATCACTTTGAAATTGTACAGCATGAGACTTTTGCTCCCATATTGTATTTAATGAAGTATTCAGGAGAAATTGAAAACGCAATCGACTTGCAAAACGGTGTTGCGCAGGGATTGTCTTCTGCAATTATGACTAATGAAATGAAGGAAGCAGAAAAATTCTTATCATTTGCGGGTTCAGACTGTGGAATTGCCAATGTTAATATTGGAACTTCAGGTGCGGAGATTGGTGGCGCCTTTGGCGGTGAGAAAGAAACAGGAGGTGGACGTGAATCTGGATCTGATGCTTGGAAAGTGTATATGCGCAGACAAACGAATACCGTAAACTATTCAGACGAACTTCCTCTGGCCCAAGGAATTAAATTCGATTTATAGTTAGTTATAAGATAAAATCATTGCTAAAAGCCGTTTAACACACCGTTAAACGGCTTTTTTGTTGCGTAAAACGAAAAATTCTTCCTTTCCATTTAAACTCATCAAAATCAATTACTTTATTTATTAACTTGGGGGTAAGTTAATCATTAACAAACAAACCAAATGAGTAGAAAAACAGCATACCTGTTAGGTATTTTGCTTACAATCCTTATTGGTACTTATTTCTATTGGAACTTCTGTTGTGGAGGAGATGTGTCTTCTGGCGCAAATCACAACAAAGAAGAATTGGTAGATACAGGTACTCGGGGAGAAGATGCAAATGCTTCGAAAGTGAGTGCTACGAGTAATCCTTTTTCGCTAAACGATTCAGAAGGAGATTTTTCCTTTAATAGCAATGACAACTTTAACTTTGGCACTTCAGGGTTTAATATCTTACAACCCATTTCAGAAACGATAAACAGTGGAATCGACAAACTACAAATTTATTTAGGTGGTAATGAGAATAAGTCGATTGATATTACCGGATTATATGTTTCTTCCGAAGAGAATAGTTCAGCCTTCCCAGATTTAGGAATGGCTCGGGCTAATGCCGTAAAAAGTTATTTGATTACAAGAGGGATTCCTTCTTCACGTGTGAATCTCTTCGGAAGTCTAAGTGATAATATGGAAGCCGACGGAAAGATATATCGAGGACCTATTAATTTTGGTTTTTCAGAACCCGATGATAATTCCGCTGCAAATCAAAAAGCCGACTTGGATGCACTTCGAAAAAGAATCCATGCAGACCCTCTAATTCTCAATTTTGCCGCTGCGCAATCTAGTATTAACCTCACTGAAACACAGCGACAAAAGATAGCCGATATTATACGTTATCTGGACAAATCGGAAGGCGGAAAAGCCATTGTTGCAGGTCATACCGATAATACGGGAAGTCGTGCAGGCAATATTTCTATAGGACAAAAAAGAGCCAATTTCGCCAAAGAGTATTTGGTGCGAAATGGTATTTCCGAAGCAAGAATAAGTGCTATTGGTAAAGGTCCAGATGAGCCCATTACGAGTAACGCGACCGAAGAGGGGCGTGCTCAAAATAGACGTACGGTCGTTACGGTTAACTAATCAAATTATAAATTAAAAAATAGTATAAATTATGAACTGGTGTATATTAATTCCATTACTAATAGGCCTTATAAGTGCATTTCTTGGGTATTTGCTAGGAAGGCTTTCCTCTGGAGGGGGAACTGATAATTCTGCAGATATAGAACTTTGGAGAAATAAAAATGCTCAAATAGAGGCAGATTTGAAGGCCTGTCGCTCTAAGCTTTCGGCTGGAGCTGGCAATGTCGCCTCGTCTTTTGCCGCTGCTTCGGCCGGCGCGCCCATTGCTTTTAATGCTGTTGCTGCTAAAGGAGTGTTTGGCAAAACAATAAAACAAGATGATTTAACCCTTGTCGAGGGAATAGGTCCTAAAATTCAAGAGCTGTTTCACAATCACGGGGTACATACTTGGAACGCTCTGTCTGATACAAGTGTGGATCGTTGTCAAGAAATTTTGGATACAGGAGGAGAACGTTATACAGTACATAATCCGGGTACTTGGCCGCGACAAGCTCAAATGGCGTATGAAGGACGTTGGCAGGAACTCTTAGACTGGCAGGATATCCTTGACCACGGTAAAGAGTAAAGGTCTAATGACTGTCTGAAAGGGATTTTTATTTGTCAAACCTCACAAGTTTAACGAGCATACTGGTTTCATTTGGCGATAGAAATTGATGTCTTTTCAGACAGTTTTTATGTTTTTTTCTGAAGACTTAAATAACACCGTTAGGCGCTACCCACTTAAATGTAGTGAGATCTTGCGGTATAGAAATACGTTCAGCGATTCTTGTCATTCGAGAAGGTAATTTCATTAAATAATCTCTTGCTTTTTCTGCTTCGTCTGTTAGGGAAGTCATTTTATCAATTTCCCAATAGTCGTTCAATTTATCAAGAATATCAATATAGTCATAGGTAGTATAAACCCCTAACCTTTGAGCCGCATTAGAGAAATTTTCAAATGCAGAGGCAATTCCTTCACCAGATTCACGTAAGAACTGGGCGGGCATCACAATTTTTTTCTTCATCATGTATTGAAAGGCCAACATCATCTCGCTAGGGTCATATTCAAAAATAGTCTTTACAAATTCTCGATAGGCTAAATGATGCCTCATTTCATCCCCCGCAATTACATTGCACATTTTACTTAGTATTTTATTCCCCTTTTTCTTTGCCAATTGCCCAACGCGTTTATGAGAGATATTGGTAGCCAATTCCTGAAAACTTGTATAAATAAAATTACGATATGGATCTCTACCAGTTCCAATGTCGAAGCCATCACTAATAAGATACTGCGTGGTTTTTTCTATTTCTCGCATATCGACCCGACCAGATAAATAAAGATATTTATTTAGCGCATCACCATGACGATTCTCTTCCCCAGTCCAATGCCGAATCCACTTAGACCACCCATCTTGACCATGTTGGCTCACTCCTTCCATATCCATCAACCAAGACTCATATGTGGGAAGTGCTTCTTCGGTAACCATATCGGCAACTAGTACAACCCAAAAATCATATCCTAATTCTTTGGCCTCTTCCCGAATTTGAGCGATACCATCCATATAATTTTCTTGTTGTAAATCGGGTAACAGGTCTGAAGGCTGCCAAATATCTTCAACCGGAATCAAATATTTATCTACAAAGCTATCAATCGATTTCTCGACCGTCTTCATTACTTCTAATCGGATATTTTCTAAGGCCATTGTTTTTTCAAGGTTCAGCTATAAATAGCTTTGAACTTCAAAGATAGGAAGAACCTTATTTTTTTAGCTTCAAAAGTTCTAGTTTCTTCCTTTTTCTTCTGGATAGAGAGTCCAAACGGGTTCACTTTGCCAAACTTCTTTTGTATTGGCATCAATTATAGACAAAGGACCTTTAAATGCCGCACCCGTATCAATGTTCCAAACATTGGCGTGGTTAACGGGTTTGGTTTTACCAATTCTAGTGACAGGGGTATGACCGATGTAGATCTCCTTGAAAAGTAGCAAGCGCTTCGGGTAGTTCGTATCGGTTTTTGCAAGCAAAGGATTTAGGCTGCAGGCCATTTCCCAAAGCGTTCTGTCCCAATAAACGGTGTTCGGGAAGTACTCATGTTGAGGTCCATTTTGATTTGTGAATCCAGCGTGCAGATAGAGTCGATTGCTGGAGTCTATGTAATAATTTTTTAGCTTTTCGAAGAACTTAAGGTGTTCTTTTAGTATTGCTTTGGAAAGATTCTCATAGCTTTTCTTGCTTGATTCCCCACCGTGAGCAAGCCACATGGTGTTGTTTTCTTTTCCCTTCAGGAAGGTATAAACCAATTCATCATGATTTCCCCGTAACAGAACACAATTATTCCCTTCAGAAAAATCAATCAAAAAAGAAACTGTTTCCGAAGCCTCGCTCCAACCATCTACATAATCACCTAAAAAAATAAACAGATCGTCTTCGGCCTTTGGAAGCAAATCCAGTACTTGTTTTAAGGCTTTTAGGCCACCGTGTATATCTCCAATTACGTAGGTTTTATGCATTTTAAGAAAGCGATAGAATTAGGACTATTACAATAATAACCGATAATATCAATAAGAATATTTTCCAGAAAGAATAAGGTCGTTCCCCGGTCAAGGTTCCTGTCTGCCCGTTCACAAAAAAATTGTAGCGCTTTCTATTAAACTTATAAGCACTCACATAAACAGGAAGTAAAATATGTTTAAAGGTTTCATCATGTAACTTCATATCAATAGCCGAAACACGTTGGGTGTCGCCACCAATATTGCGCATTGCCCAGCGAGTAGCGATTTTCTTAGCTTCTTTATTTGAAGCAAGATGCCCTTCTTTTAATGAGATTGTATATTTTTCGGTTACAAAACCTGCTAAAAAACTACTGTCAAAAGGTTGAAGGGTTTTTAAATTCCAAAGGGCCACTGCTTTTGGTATTACACCAGCCCTTTGTTTGGACGCCTTAATAAGTGTGTCGTCTACAAAACCTTTGATAGTCCCGCTTACTGGAGACCATCGAGTTCTACGTTCTTGACGTGTACCGCGTTTTCCTTTACTGTCTGTATACGGGACACTCACATAATAATAATCACCGCGTTGCCCTGTATAATTGCCCATCAATTGTGCATCAAACGTCCAATAAGGAGAATACAATCCTTTAGTATTCTGAGGATCAATCGCCGCTTTCTTCAAATTATTTGGAGCAAACCAAAGGCCATTCACCCATTTCTTAAAAATTTGATGTGCCTTTTTCTGGTCTATCTCAAACGGCAAAACCGCTCCTGGTAGAATCCAATCCTCTTTATAAGCGTCTTCAACAATTAGTGGCATGCTACAATAAACACAATGTAAGGATTTGTAGTTTTCTTCTATATGCTGATTGGCACCACAGTTTTTACAATGCAGCATGGTAATCTCTTCGCTATGTGATTGAGACCCCATTTCATCAAGGTACTTCTTAAGCTCTAATTCTTCAAAGCCGTTTTCTGAAGTTGCTATCTCCTCTGTATGCCCACAGTAGCTGCACTTCAATTCCTTTGTTCCTGGAGCATAGGTCAACTCTGCACCACAATTGACACAAGATTTTTTATGTAAGGACTTTTGGACAGGGGTATCCTTCATTGAATTTTAGATTTTTAATAACACTTCGACAAGCTCGGTGTGACATCTCAAAATAATTTCGATCAAATAGCTTTTTATGCTCCAGGCAATGGAGGTGGCATATTTCCACCTAAAAAGGCTTTAAGTTCTTCCACTTCATTCAGAGCAGTCCAACCCGTCATTCCCTGTTTCCAAACAAGTGTATCTTTATTTATGGTTCTATTGGCAAACAGTGCTTTAAGGTGTTCAAACCCTACAGGGCCAGCCTGCTGACCATTTGTCGCATAAAAATATTGAATAGCCTGAGGGATTGGTGGAGGCATTACCCCTCCTTGCTGCATAGGCATTTGGGTTTGACCACCCATCTGTGGACTCATTAAGCCACCCATTTGTTGGGCAAGGACAAAACCCATTCCCATTCCCATTCCAGCACCAGCTGTTCCACCTTCATTCTTGGCAGCTGCTTCAATAGCTTTTGCAGTTTTGAATTTGGTTAATTTGTCCAAATCGAGTTTGTCAATTCTACTGTACTCAAAGATTTCCTTCTTAAGATCCTCGGGCATTGAAACATTCTCAATAAAGAACTTTTCCAAGGATATACCAACGCTGTTAAATTCCGTTTGCATTACTTCTTGGCAAGTTTCTGAAAGCTCCGTAGTGTTCGCTGCGTATAATTCGATAGGAAGATTTGCTTCACCTACCGTATCTGTAAAGCGTGTGGCAATTAAACTCTTAAGATGCTCGTTGATTTCGAAATTGGTAAAATTATTATCTGTTCCAACAATATCGACAATGAACTTTCCAGCATCATTTATTTTGAAGGCATAGGTTCCGAAAGCGCGAATTTCTACTAGCCCAAAACGATCATCGTTTAAGGTAATTGGGTTTTTGGTTCCCCATTTTTCGTCTGTAAAAAGGTGGGTATTTACAAAATACACCTCAGCTTTAAACGGACTGTTAAATCCATATTTCCAACCTTTTAGCGTGGCTAGAATAGGAAGGTTTTGTGTATTTAAAGTATAGGTTCCAGGTGTGAATACATCTGCCAATTGTCCTTCATTAATAAAAACAGCCGTTTGTCCTTCACGAACAATAAGTTGTGCCTCGTTTTTTATCTCGTTTTGGTAGCGCTCAAAGCGATGGCAAATGGTGTCGTCTGTATAGTCGAGCCACTCAATAATATCAATAAATTCATGACTTAATTTCTCTTTTATTTTATCAAAAAGGCTCATAAGATGGGTGTTTAAAAATGATGAAGTTTAAAGATAGTAAAATTTATATTTTAGGATGGATGTTGTAAATAATTCGTACATTTAAATATCACTCCCCTGTGCGATGTATCGTAATCAAACATATTTATTTAATTTTTTAAGCACTTTTTTATGAAGACATTATTTCCTTTGGGGGGATAAGAGCTTCCTTTTTCCTTTTATTTTGTGTTTTTATGTTAAACACCACATCGACATTTTTACAGGAATTCCAGATGTTCGATGGGAGGGTGCATCGTGCCAAGAAGTAGAACCAGTCGATCCTGATGGATGGAGTATTTTAAGTAGGTGTCAATATCAAGATATGTTGCATCATGCATTTTTATACGATTTCAGAAAGACAGATACATTCAATGTGTATGTTCCAGCGGGCACGCATGATTTTGGAGGGGTTTCTTGGTTAAATAACCCCTATGGATTAATTATGCCGATATCCAATTTAGCAAACAATATTCTCCCCCATGAAATTGGACATGCTTTTAATCTTGAGCATACTTGGGCAGGTTTTGACGGGACCAATTGTGAGCGTGTAACTAGAGACATTACCAATATGAATTTTAATGCCGATGTTGCTGGGGATTACGTAGTTGATACTGCCGCCGTGCCCAGATTTGATATTGAATATTGCTGGGTTAATGGATTACCATATAGTGACTGTGCTGGAAGAACTGGTAATGAATACTATTATTTGAATACAACAACTTGTCAATATGTTGGTTCTAACGGGGGTTGTGGAGGTGATGATTATATTATTTTTGAATCTGATGTGCGCAATTTTATGGGATATACGCGTTGCGACAGCCCTCGTACGTTTAGTATTGGACAAGGAGTACGAATACATGAGACTATTGAGTATGATATTAGTAATCGATTTTCTAATACTCAAACTACTATTGCCGCTTTATATGAACCCTATATTGGGAGCTATCCCATGTATTTTCCACTCATGCTCAGTTCTGACCACGTCAAATAATTAAGGAAGATGCTGGTACGATAAGAATGGTACGAACAGCAGATTTTGATCAGGACGGAGATTTGGATGTGGTAGTTGCCTCATTTGATTTAATTGCCTGGTATGAAAACTTAGACGGATTGGGAGAATTTAGCGATGCTATTCCAATTCAAGAAGGTAAGGGGCAATCATTTTCTCTATGTCCTGCAGATTTTAATAATGATGGTCATATTGATTTGGTGGTTAGTTTTTTTGATGCAGATGAAGTACAGTGGCATCACAATCTCGGCGATGGCACCTTTGTAAATCAATTATTAGACTTTGGACTATTAATTGCAGGTGGAGTCTCAGCTGCAGATTTGGATGGGGATGATGGTATGGATATCGTATTGGGTGTTACGAACGGAAATGGATTGTACTGGATAGAAAACTTAGATGGTTTGGGTACGTTTGGCACTAGAATTGTTATAAACGCGAGTATTTCTCAGTCTAGAGCACAGGCTATAGGTGATATAGATGGTGATATGGATATTTTGACCAACTCTAATGGAAGTTCGTATCTTTCTTGGTATGAGAATGTTGATGGTTTGGGGTCTTTTGCTAACCAACATATTATTGATCCTTTGGGATTATACGAGAATTATGTTTACTTGTTTGACATTAATGGAGATGGCGATTTAGATGTGTTGTCTGCGGCTCTATCAAATCAAGGCAGGGAGTTGGTTTGGCACGAAAACCTAACTATCCTAGGAGTTGAGGACAACGATTTAGAAAATAGAGTTTCCATTTATCCAAACCCGGTTCAAAATAAACTCATTATAGAAAGTGATTTGGCGATTTACAATGTGAGCATATTTGATCTTGTAGGAAGATTGGTCCTTGAGGAAAAGGAAAGTGTGAATCAAATAGATTTAAGTGCTATGACAAGCAGTGTCTTTTTAGTCAAGATTGAAACATAGGAAGGTATTTTGAGTAAGAAATTGATAAAGGAATAGACCTAAAGTTTAATAAATCTTTCCACTTGCTTAGACCCTTTAGAGGATGTAATTTCTATAAAATAGATTCCAGTTTTCAAGTTGGTCACGTTTAATTCTTCTGAGGAAAAATTAATAAATCTTAAAAGTTGTCCCTGTACGGAATAGATTTTAACTGTGTAGCTTTCAGAATTCAGGTTTTTAAGGTATAAAGTTTTAGAAACGGGATTTGGGTGTATCGAAATTCGATCCCTATTGAAATTCTCTACGCCCAGGGCTTCAATGGAAATAAAGTCACAGTCCTCTGAAATGGAAACACTCCATCCTTTAGCAATTTGACATGTTGTCCAGCAATTCGCGGTGTGTAATGAGAATATAAATTCATTGTTAAAGTAGGTTATGTTACTCGCCCGCACCTCTTCATTAGCAATTTCGAAAGGAATACCTGTATAGTTATATAAAATATCTGGATAGCCCACCTCAACATTTTCTACACCATCTATTGCATCAAAATCATCAATTAAAGCATAAGTAGTTTAAATAAGGCATTGGGGATGCTAAATCGATAATAAAAATACCATCAGGATCAATAACCCCAACATTTATAATTTCAAACTAATACGTTGTCATTAATTGATCTAGCTCTGCAACTCCTGAAATCCCTGTATTAATAAAGTCTTCGATCCAGGTATTGGACTCAGGAGTCCAAAAGTTTAATTTGCCAAATGAAACAATTTTTGGAAAAAAAGAATTTGTCTTTATAGAAAAAATATTGAATAATGAATCAACGCTTTGATTATTTGGAAACTCTTCATAAACTGCTGTCAGTTTTTCCAGGTATGGTTCTGTTTCCGGGGCATCTATAAAAGGGATATCATAATTAGGGTGATCAGTATTGTTTATAAAATCACGAAATACCATGATCCAGGCATCTTCAATATAATTATCCTCTATATGAATTGATCTCACATTGAGAAAATGAAGTAATACTGGTAAAAAAAAAGAATACTAAATACAAACCACAATTTCATGACTCGAAAGGTTTACTATTCAATATACGAAAATTAGTTATACTTCACTTTTCTTAGTATCCGCACAGATTCCTTATAGGAGTGGTAGCTGTCTTCATCAAAATTTTTAAGGAAGGGTTTTGCCTCATATAGCTTCGTTTTCGCGTCGGGGAAGTCATTTAAAAAACAAATAAGATAAGTGGCAGGAAGGCTCCTTAGGTCTTTCTTTTCTGAAGGCGTTAATTCAATATTTTTCTTTAGTTTTTCAACCAACGAGTTGTTTGTATTGTAAATATGGTGTAACGTCTTTTTATTAAAACGGGGTGCTTCAAAAACAAGCTCGGTATCGATTTGATGCGAACCATTTTCCTCAAAGCTAATCCGAACTTCTTCCAAGGGATAGTACCTAAATTGATTGTTGAGCCCCAAATGAACGTATTCAGTAATTTTAAATTCATCTTCAGTAAAGGAAATGCTCACCTCGTCCAAAGCAGAATAAAATAGTCGCACTTGCTCATTTATCAGTTCGATATCCACACGCGAATAATAGAGTTCACCCTTCACTTTCTTTGTGTTTCCAGCCCAGCAAACCACAAAGAGTTCTTTAAAAACTTTGTAATGTGAATCTAGATCTTTGTGGCGTTCATTTATAAAATCAATAACCCCATCTAGGGTCATCTCGATATTGTTTTTAGCCTTGGTTTCAATAGCCTGGACGATTTCAGAATTCACATCCTTTATCTCAATATCGAAATCCTTGGGCATCGAAATACTGCCATCTCGCATAAAGATAGAACCACCCCAGTACTTCCAAATATTTTTCCGAAGGGAAGTGATTTTTCCGTGAGGTCTTATGGTAACCAGCCCAACTACTTTGTCCGCTGGAAGATTGGGAAAAGCAACGTTCTCGTATATAATGAGTGGTGCATTGGTTAGGTAGGCGTTTATTAAGTTTTGGATCTTGCTGTCATCAAAGAAATCAACCCCAGTAATTTCGTTGGTTTCGTCTTCCACGCCAATCACAATAAACGAGTTGTTGGCTGGATTACTATTACTTAAAGCGCAAATGTGTTTTAAGAACTTAGCTTTCCCTTCCTTGCTTCCTAGATCGATCTTTCGTTTTTTATCATAGAAACTACTCTCATCGTTGTGAGCTAAAAGATTTTTGATAAGAAGGCGTTTGTTGATCAAAATTTATACTTTATTCACGATAGTTGAGGATGCCTGGTCTAGGCACATTACGGTGAGATCTGCGATATTCACATGTGGAGGCCTTGTTACAGCAAACCAAATAACATCTGCAATATCTTCTGGGCGTAGTGGTGTAAAACCTTGGTACACTTTCCCGGCTCGATCGCTATCTCCTTTAAAACGTACTTCACTAAATTTTGTTTCAACCAGCCCTGGATTTATGGCACCCACTTTAATTCCTTTCCCGTTGAGGTCAAGGCGCATCCCTTGGTTGATGGCATCTACCGCGTGTTTACTAGCGCAATACACGTTTCCTTTTGGATATACTTCCTTTCCAGCCGTAGAGCCAATATTGATAATATGTCCGCTTTTTTTAGCAAGCATTTTTGGAAGAATTGCCTTGCTCACATATAAAAGTCCTTTTACATTGATATCCAACATAGCATCCCAGTCATCAAGATTACCTTCAGCAATGGTATCCAAACCGTGGGCATTTCCTGCATTATTTATAAGAATATCTATTTCTGAAAAGGCCTCCGGTAAATTCTGCAGCAATTCAAAAACCGATGTTTTGTCGCGAACATCAAAGTTTAGCAGGTGCACATCGGTGTGTTTTTTCAATTCGGAAGCAACTGCTTCAAGCCGTTCTTGTCTTCTTCCACAAAGAATTAAACGTATACCATTTTTGGCAAAGAGTGCCGCTGTTGCTTTTCCAATGCCCGAAGTTGCTCCAGTAATTAACGCGATTTTATTTTTCATTAAAATTATTTTGTTTTTTTTCTGAAGAAAAATATATTTGAAACTTCATTTTAAAAATAGGGAAATTGAAAGCATTATGAATTGTCATACCCCATTATTTTAGTGATATTTTTAACCAATTGTTAACAGGATTTTAAGTAATAAATCTTCAATTTGCGTCGTCTTTATAATACGATAGCTTTTATAGAAAGAAATAGAATATGGAACAAACAACAACTGCCTTAGATATTGGCGCCTTAAATGAAAAAATTGAAAAGGAAAGTGCCTTTATTGACATTCTCTCTTTAGAGATAAATAAAGTGATCATTGGTCAGAAACACATGGTGGAGAGATTGATGATTGGATTGTTAGGACAAGGACATATTTTACTAGAAGGGGTTCCTGGTCTGGCAAAAACCTTAGCCATTAACACGCTGTCGAAAGCGGTTCATGGAAGCTTTAGTAGAATTCAGTTTACTCCAGATTTGTTGCCTGCAGATGTTGTTGGAACGCTCATTTATAATATGAAGGTGAACGATTTCAGCATAAAAAAGGGCCCCATCTTTGCTAATTTTGTTTTAGCAGATGAGATCAACCGTGCACCTGCTAAAGTACAATCTGCCTTACTAGAGGCGATGCAAGAAAAGCAAGTGACTATTGGTGATGAGACGTTTATTCTGGACAAGCCTTTCCTTGTGATGGCAACGCAAAATCCAATAGAACAGGAAGGAACCTACCCGTTACCTGAAGCACAAGTCGATCGTTTTATGTTGAAAACGGTAATTGATTATCCTAAAATGGCCGAGGAGCAATTGATTATTCGGCAGAATTTAAAAGGTGCCTACGAGCAAGTAAATGCAGTAGTGACTATAGATCAAATAAAAAGAGCACAGGAAGCAGTGCGCGAAGTATATATGGACGAGAAGATTGAGAAATATATTCTTGATATCATTTTTGCAACACGTAATCCAGAGAACTATCGCTTAGCAGATTTAAAACCACTTATTAGTTTTGGTTCCTCTCCAAGGGGAAGTATCAACTTGGCAATGGCTTCAAAATGTTATGCTTTCATTAAAAGACGTGGGTATGTTATTCCTGAAGACGTTCGTGCGGTAGTTTATGATGTGCTACGCCATCGTATTGGGATTACCTACGAGGCGGAGGCGGAGAATGTGACTTCCGAAGACATCATTAACAAGATCGTAAACGAGATTGAAGTCCCTTAAATGTAAATAGTTAAAGATTTAAGCTAAGCTTAGCCGACCAAAAGTAGTTAACTGATACCCCGTGGATACTAAAGAACTTCTTAAAAAAGTACGCAAAATTGAAATCAAAACACGTCGCTTAAGCGATCATGTTTTTGGAGGTGAGTACCATAGTACTTTTAAAGGACGTGGAATGACTTTTAGTGAGGTGCGTCAGTATCAATTTGGCGATGATGTTCGTAATATTGATTGGAATGTCACGGCGCGTTATAATGAACCCTATGTAAAAGTTTTTGAAGAAGAACGCGAACTAACGTTGATGCTGATGGCAGATATAAGTGGTTCGGAACTCTTTGGAACGGACGCGCAGTTTAAGAACGAAATCATTACTGAAATAGCGGCAACTCTGGCTTTTTCGGCAACACAGAATAACGACAAAATCGGACTCATTTTATTTACCGATGAAATTGAACTATACATTCCGCCAAAAAAAGGAAAATCACACGTACTTCGAATCATTCGCGAATTGCTAGAGTTTCAACCAAAAAATAAAAAGACGGATCTGGCTATGGCACTGAAGTTCCTTCGGAATGTAATGAAGAAAAAGGCTATTGTTTTTGTGATGTCAGATTTCATTACAGATGGATATAAAGACACCTTGAAAATTGCTGCAGGAAAGCACGATGTTACCGGAATACGAATTTATGATCGTCGTGAGGAGGAGATTCCAAACTTGGGAATGGTACAAATGGAAGACGAAGAGACGGGAGAATTGATGTTGGTTAATACAGGGTCAAAAAGCGTAAGAAGAAATTACAATGCTTATTATAGAGAGCGAGTTGATTATTTTCAAGATGCCTTTTTGAAGAGTGGTGCTGGAGTCCTGAGTTGTAGGGTCGATGAGAGCTATGTGAAAAAATTACTGGGGTATTTTAAAAGAAGATAAAGAGATTAAAACATATATGTTAGAGAGCATATTTAATAGAATTCGATTATTGTTTAAAGCATCTATGACGAAACTCATACTTGTTTTGGCACTTATGTTTACAGCGAACTCTTTCGCTCAAGTCACTTCTTTTATTGATTCTACGTCTGTAAAGATTGGTGAAGAGATTCGATACACAATTCAAGTTCAAGTAGATTCTACAGCTGTGGTACTTTTCCCAGAGGGACCAACTTTCTCGCCTTTAGAGATGATTGAATCATATAAACTTGACACAACTTTTGAGCAAGCTAAGTATCGTCTTATAAAGAAGTATGGTTTGACCCAATTTGACTCTGGTCATTATACAATACCAAGACAGCAAATATTGATTAATAACAAACCATTTTTAACGGATTCGGTAAAAGTTGAGGTTCGCGATATAGTTGTCGATACCACAAAGCAGAAAATGTTCGATATTAAACCTGCTGTTGAAGTGGATCGCCCACCATTCGATTTTAAAGAGTTGTTAACTTGGCTATTGCCAATTCTTGCGGTGATTGGTTTGATAGGGTATATTTTATTCAGAAGGAAAAAGAGAAAAGCTGCAAAAGAAGAAATACTCCCTCCTTATGAGGAAGCCTTGGTTGCTTTAAAGAGATTGGATGATTCTCATTTACTTCAGGAAAATAAATCCAAAGAATATTATTCAAACCTAACCGAGATTGTAAAGCGATATTTAGATCGGGAGGTGGACGATTCGGCCTTAGAGAGTACCACAGGCGAATTAATTGAACGCTTAATTTTACACAAGGATGCAGGAAATTTCGATTTTGATAGAGAGACAATTAGACATCTGGATCAAATATTGAAGCGTGCCGATTTGGTAAAGTTTGCCAAGATGGAGCAGGTGATTGGACAAGTTGAGGCAGATAGAGGAACCATAGAGGAAATTATCAATGAAACTCATGAGGTTATTCCTGAACCAACAGAGGAAGAGTTATTGAAGAATGCGCAATATTTGGAAGAACTTCGGAAAAAACAACTGCGTAAAAAGTGGATGGCAGGAGTGACTGTTGTTTTGGCGGCGCTGGTTTTATCTGGGGTTATTTATGGAAGCATTAAGGGGTTTGATAACCTTAAAGATGCAGTATTAGGAAACGATATCCGGGAACTTGCTGAAGGTAAATGGATTAAAAGTGAATATGGTAATCCTGCGGTGATTATTGAAACCCCTGAAGTTTTGATAAGGACTGATGTCAATATTCCAGAAAACCTAAAAACGGTCATTAAAGAGATGGGTACTTTTAGTTTTGGGAACAGGCTAGATCCATTTTTCATCGCTGTTACAACAACAAAACTTAGGCAGCCACAAGAGATTAACTTAGAAGATGCACTTCAAAGTTCACTAGAAGAAATTGAAGCAAAGGGAGCCAAGAACATGATTGTAAAACAGGAAGAATTTGAAACGGACAAGGGTGTTAAGGGAATAAAGGCCTTTGGGACATTTAATGTTCAAGTTTCAGATACAAAAGTGCGCAAAGAAACGAGTCAATACGAACTTTTGTTTTTTGCCCAACAAGAAAGCTTACAAAGAGTACTAGTTGTATATCAAGACGATGGTCGTTTTGCTGAAGACATAAAAAAACGAATTGTAGAATCTATAGAACTTGAAGTTTCTGAAACTAAAAAGTAATGTTTGATAATTTTGAATTTGTAAATCCGCAATTCTTCTGGTTGTTTTTATTACTTCCAGCCCTATTGCTATGGTATTTCTGGAAGCGGAAACAGCAAACCGCATCTTTGAAAATTTCGAGTATTAAAGGGTTCAAAACGGGAAAGAATTGGATGGCTAAGTTACGCCCATTGCTGTTTTTTCTTAGACTTCTGGCTATTTCAGCACTTATTGTTGCTATGGCGAGGCCAAGAACAGTAGATGAGTCAACGCATATTAAGACGTCTCAGGGAATTGATATTGTAATGGCCATTGACGTTTCGGCCAGTATGTTGGCTAGGGATTTAAGGCCAAATAGATTGGAAGCCTTAAAAACAGTGGCAGCTCGTTTCATTAATGCACGACCTAATGATCGTATTGGACTGGTAGAATATGCTGGGGAGAGTTTTACAAAGACACCTTTAACCAGTGATAAAAGTATCGTATTATCTTCTTTGAAGGCGATCGTTTATAATACTATAATTGAAGGAGGAACAGCTATTGGCTCGGGATTGGCGACTGCAGTGAATAGACTTAAAGAAAGTCGAGCCAAAAGCAAGGTTATTATATTACTAACCGATGGAGTTAATAATACAGGCTTTATAGATCCAAAGATAGCAAGTGAGCTGGCTGTGGAATTCGGAATAAAAGTTTATACCATCGGGCTGGGGTCTAACGGAATGGCATCCTCGCCCATTGGGCTTCGACCAGACGGTGGATTCCAATACGGAAATGTAGCGGTCGAAATTGACGAAGTCTTACTAAAAGAAATTGCAAAAACCACGGGCGGACAATATTTTAGAGCTACCAGTACGACAAAGTTGAAGGAAATTTATGAAGAGATTAATAAGCTTGAAAAAACAGATATTGAAGAATTTAAATATACAAATTATGATGAAATGTTCCGTCCATGGGTGCTGCTGGCCCTTGGGTTATTAGGACTGGATTTGTTGTTAAGGTATACAGTTTTTAGAAGTTTTGTTTAAACTAAGCAAGGAGAAAAGGCAATTATGAAAATAAAGAATAGAATACTAAATAGAGAATAGTTTGTATCAATTAGAAGAACCCATATTTTTTTATGTATTGTTTGCCATTCCGGTGGTGATTGTACTTTTTCTATTGGTGGCGGTTTGGAAAAGGCGAACACAAACGCGTTTTGCGGATTCAGATTTGCTAAAAAAACTGAGTCCAAGTCGTTCAGTGTTTAAATCTATTTTAAAGGTTTTGGTGTTGAGTTTGGCAATCACTTGTTTGAGTTTTGCTTTGATTAACCCTAAAATTGGAACCAAGCTAGAAACAGTAAAAAGAGAAGGCGTAGATGTTGTTTTTGCTTTGGATGTATCCAAAAGTATGCTTGCTGAAGACATTGCACCAAACCGTTTGGAGAAATCGAAGCAGTTGGTAACTCAAATAATAAATAGTCTTGCTGGAGATCGAATAGGGATTATTGGATATGCTGGAAGTGCCTTTCCGCAGGTTCCGATTACAACCGATTTCTCTTCGACTAAGTTGTTTCTCTCAGGAATGAATACCGATATGGTTTCGTCTCAAGGAACTGCGATTAATGAGGCCATTCAGATGGCGGAAACTTATTATAACGATGAAGAACAAACCAATAGAGTGTTGTTTATTGTTTCCGATGGCGAAGATCACGAAGGGAATTTCGAAGCTATTGCTTCCGAAGCTAACAAACTAGGGATTCGGATTTTTACAATTGGCGTAGGAACCTTGCAAGGAGGACCAATTCCTATAAAGCGTAATGGAGTACTCCAATCTTATAAGCGAGATCAAAACAATGAACAAGTAATTACACGCCTAGGAGAAGAGACTTTGAAAGGGATTGCAGATGCCGCAGATGGAGATTATATCAATGGAGCAAACACTACCGAAGTAGTTGATACGGTGCGTGCAATTTTAAATGGAATGGATAAGAAGGAATTTGAAGCCAAGCAGTTTACAGATTTTAAGGATCAGTTTCAATGGTTTCTTGCAGGGGCATTATTTTTGCTAGTATTTGATGTATTATTGTTAGAACGTAAAACGGCATGGTTAAAAAAACTGAATCTATTTAATGAAAGTTAGAAGTAACATATCGATCTTAGAAGTGGCCAACTTGTTGAAAGTTGTACTGCTTTTTGTTGTTTTGGGAATGACTTCTGGAGTACTATATGCTCAGGAGGACAAAGAGAGGTTAAAAGAGCTAAAAGAATCTCAGGAATTGCTGAGTGATGCAAGTTTGGCACTTCAAAAGGAAGAATTCCCTAGCGCCGAAGCTGATTATCGAAAGGCCATTGCCTTAAACCCCTCTGATGAAACAGGAAAGTACAATTTAGGAACTGCTTACTATGGAAAAAGTAAAAATGCAGAGGCTCTAAATCGTTTTAAGCAAGCGGCTTCAGTAGCTAATGCCAAATCTGAAAAGCATAAAGCGTATCATAACTTAGGGAACACCTATATGAATGAAAAGAAGTATGCAGAGGCTGTGGAATCTTATAAAAATGCTTTAAGAAATGACCCAACAGATGATGAAAGCCGTTACAATTTGGCCTTGGCGAAAGATATGTTGGAGAAAAATCCTCCGCAAGATGATAATGGAGAGGATGAGAATAAAGATCAAGACAAAGAAAACGAAGACAAGGAAAATAAGGATAAGAACGAGAATGGAGAGGATAAAGAAGGAGATGATGGAGAGGATAAAGAAGATAAGGACAAGGGAGACGAGAAAGACAAAAATAAGGATGGTGATAAAGAAGAGGGTAAAGGAAAACCTGATGAGCCTAAGGAAGGGGAAGGAGATAAGCCACAACAGCAGCAACCTGTTCCTGGTCAATTATCACCCCAGCAGGTAAAGAGTTTACTAGAGGCAATGAATAATGAAGAAAAGAAAGTACAGGATAAAATTAACGCCCAAAAACAGAAAGGTGCTAAGGTGAAATCTAATAAAGATTGGTGATGTTATGAAGTTGAAGTATTTTATATATGTTTTTTTCTTTATGCTTAGCTGCAGTGCAGTTCAAGCACAAGTTCGTTTTGATGCTAAGGTGAGCAAAAAAAGACTGGGGATTAATGAACGGTTACGGGTAGATTTTGAAATGAATCAAGATGGAGATAATTTTAATCCACCAGACTTCAAAGGCTTTCGCGTAGTTGGAGGCCCAAACCAATCTGTAAGCAATTCCTGGATGAACGGGAAACGAAGCTATTCGAAGACCTATTCCTATTTTTTATCTCCTCAAACAAGAGGAAAGCTAAAAATTGGTCAGGCCAGTATAGAAATCAAAGGTGAAACCTACAAAACACTACCCATTGATATAGAAATTACGTCCGCCGTTGCCGTACCAAAAGACGGTAATAACGCCGAATATGTTGCTAGTGAGAATGTACATTTGGTAGCTGAGGTATCAAATGCGAATCCGTATTTAAATGAGGCTATCACGGTGGTTTATAAAATGTATGTTTCTCATGATGTTAGCATTACCAGTAGCTGGAGAGAGATTGACACCCCTAAGTATGCTGATTTTTGGAGTCAAAATATAGACAGTAAAGGGAATTATAAAATATACGAAGGCAAGTACAGGGGAGAAGATTATCGCTATGTTATTTTGCGAACCACAGTGTTGTATCCACAAAAAACGGGAAAATTAGATATTGAACCTCTTACCTTGGATGTACCAATTGATGTGCCTAGTAAACGAAGAGATTTATTTGGTCGGCGATTGACGACTCGCGTGAACAAAACAATTTCGGCCGGAAATAGAAAGATTGACGTGAAGCCAATTCCTTTTGATGGGCGACCAGATAATTTTACAGGAGCCGTAGGAGATTTTAAGTTTGGTGTGAGTACTAATAAGAATACCTTGGACGCTAATGAGGCTTTTGAGTTGAAAACAAGGGTTTCGGGGAATGGTAATTTAAAACTTTTTGATCTTCCCAGCGCAAAGCTTCCAAGCTCGCTTGAGGTATATGAGCCAGAACACTCCGAAAGTGTTCGTACCAAGAGATCTGGGATGACGGGATCAATTACAGAAACCTATACGGTAGTGCCTCAATACAAGGGAAATTACCCAATTAGACCTATCACCTTCTCCTTTTTTGATCCAAAAACGGAAACGTTTAAGACTCTATCTTCCGAAGAGATTGTTATCAACGTTGAGAATGGACCTGTTTCTGTTAAGAAAGAGGCAGTTGCAGAAACTGGGAATTCAAAACAAGCTGTAATCCTTTCAAAAGAGCAGTTTAAGTATATCAAGTTGGACGCGGATTTGGAGCCAATAACTTCGAAGCCTTTCTTTAAATCTACCTTGTTTTGGTCTTTATTGGGCGGTCCCGTTTTGTTGATTCCTTTGTTTATTATTGGTGGAAAGAAACGTAAGAGACGTTTGGCAGATGTGGAGGGGAATAGACTTCGGAAGGCGGATAAACTTGCTAGAAAACACCTATCGGAAGCAAAGAAGAATATGGGGAGTCAAGTGGTATTCTATGAGGCTCTCGAAAGAGCTTTACATAATTATTTGAAGGCAAAATTAAATATTGAAACTTCCGAGTTTTCGAAAGAGGGTATTTCTGGATTGCTCATAGAACGAGGGGTAAATACTGGAAAAGTAACTGACTTTGTGAGCTTATTGAAGAGCTGCGAGTTTGCTCGGTATACGCCAACCTCGAATGTGACCATCCAGACGGATTATAATAAAGCGGTTGAAGTGATTACCGTTATTGATAAACAAATACAGTAAACTTTCCAAAGAAAATGAAACACCTACTGTACATGCTTACTTTTTTAGTTACGACCTTGAGTTTTGCACAAGGCGACCCTTTATTTGAACAGGGGAAAGAACGTTATAAGGAAGGAAAATATCTAGATGCTATCAATAGCTGGATGAAAATTTTGGATAAGGGAACACATTCTTCAGGCCTTTATTTCAACCTTGGGAATGCACATTATAAAATGAATAATGTTGGACCTAGTATTTATTATTTTGAGAAGGCCTTGCAATTGGACCCTTTGGATAGTGAAATAAAAACCAATCTCGCCTTTGCAGAAAATGCTCGAATCGATGCCATTGAACCTTTGCCAAAAACGATTTTTTCTAAATGGTATACAGGTCTTTCAGGAGTCCTTAGTTTTAATGGTTGGGCTTGGACGTCTGTTATTTTCTCGATGCTTTTTATAAGCTTATTCTTGCTATACTATTTTTCCATTTCCGAAAGAAAAAAGCGGTTGTTGTTTGTAGGATCGGTGTTATCTGTGCTAGTATTACTAGTTTCTTTGGCAATGGCTTTTCAAATCTATAGCGATAGTATAAACGATAAACCTGCTATTATTTTTGCTGAAAGCAGTGAGGTAAAAAGTGAACCTAATATGGGAAGCGAAGCGGCATTTACCCTCCATGAAGGAACCAAGGTTCAGATTATTGGGCAAGATGATAGCTGGGTTCGCATTGCCTTAATAGATGGCAAAGATGGTTGGATTCCGGCAAGTGATTTGAAAGGATTGTAGTTATTGTTTTTCCTGCGCTGGGGCTTCTTCTTCCTCCCCTTTTCTGTAGTTCTCAACCTCTGCTAGAAGATTAGGCAGCACCATAGGCGCTAGCGAAGCAATAGGTTCATAAAGTACAGAGTCTGCTTTTTTTTCTTCAGAAATAAGAAAACCACTTACGTCTGTAGATGCATTGATAAACATAAAGATCACACTAATGATAAATGCGTATTTAAGGGTGCTAAAAACTCCACCTGCCAATTTGTTAATCATTCCCAAGGCAGCAAAATCTGCAATCTTGGTAAGCAGTTTCCCCGCAGCGGTCACCACAAAAATGATTACTAAGAAAGTAACGGCAAAAGCGGCTAGGTTGGTGGTTTGCTCGCTCCAATCGAAAGCACCCGAAAGAAAAGCACCTGCATAGTGGGAAAAATAAATGGCTCCATAAACACCCGCGATAAGGCCAACAAGGGAAGCCAACGTAACAAATAAGCCTTTTTTAATTCCAGTATAAAAAGCTATGATAAGTATGATGCCTAAGATAATATCGACCGCGCTCATAAAAAGTATTTTCGTAAAGATAACATTTCTAGTAAAACGGAAGTTTTAAAGATATGCATTAAAAAAGGCCATACCTTACATATGACCTTTTATCTTAACTAAAAAATCACTCTACATCACTCTCTAACTAATTTTACCGTTGATAATACTAATCCTTTATCGGAAGATATTTTCAGGAAGTAAATTCCGGATTGACTAATATTTGGATTAACTACGATTGTATTCGAACTATTACTATTTGACAAAAGATTCCTCGGATATAATTGTCTTCCGTTTATATCAAAAAGTTGCGCTTTGACCTGGGAAAACTCTTGTGGAATTTTGATGCTTAATTTTGAATCAAAAGGATTAGGATATACTATAATATTTACATCTCCAGAGACATTTCCTAAGCTATTAAGTAATTTATGTAATTTGTAAGCTAAATTAATCCGATTTATGTTATTTCGTGTTTTTGTACTATTATTAGTTGTTCAATATTCAATAGCACAAGAGGTTGTTACTCCCCTTTTAGATAGTTTGTCGGTTGTTTCAAGTGAAAGTGAAAAATCGAGAATTAGTCTAAAAATAGCTTCAGAATTATCCAATACTGATTGGGAACGATCACTATATTATATTGAAGTTGCTGAATCTGCCGCTTTGGCTTCTGATGACCCTCAGGTATATGCGGATTATCAAAAAAAAACTGGAGAAATATATTATCAAAAGGATGCTTTAGATATCTCTTTAGATTATTACCTAAAGGCCTATGATTTTTACAAGGATAAAGAATACCCAGAAAGATATGTTTTAGAAAATCACCTTGCAATTGTAAATGCGAGGGTAGAAAATAGTGATGTTGCATTAGATTACTTTAGACGCGTTTATAAGTATCAAAATGAACAAAGTGATACCTTGTCCATTGCAAAAACATTAAATAATATTGGGAATTTATACTTAGAAACTCAAAGAGATTCCTCTATAATTTATTATCAAAAGTCATTAAAAATTGCTAAAACATTAAGTGACAATAATCTATATTTTTATTTGTATACAAATTTAGGCCGGGTATATATTACTGATGATCAACCTGAAATATCTAAATTTTATTTTAATAAAGCAATTTCAACTTTAAATGAGAACACTGACCTAAGAAATAAAGTTTGGCTTTATACTGAGTTTTCAACCTTCTATTTAAAGCAATCTCAACCAGATTCAAGTATTTATTATGCTGAAAAGTCCTTCCGGCTTATAGATAGTATTGCTCCTTATAGCTTAGCAAGCTTAGAGTCTGTTGAATTGCTTTACAAATCCTATAAACTAGATAAGAATTTTGAAAAAGCAACAAATTATTTTGATTCCTATAATAGAATTAGTGACACAATAAATATTGAAGAGAAAAAAGTAAATGTTGAAAAAATACTTATAGAGGAAGCCTATAAATCAAAAGAAAAAATACAAATTTTAAAAGAAGGGAAAAGACGATTAAAATATTACATTTTTGGATTGAGTCTTTTTGTATTACTATTGATATTAACAATATTACTTGTAAAATATAGAACTAAACTGAAAAACATACAGTTAGAAAAAGAACTGATGTTGGCAAAACAAAAAGAGTTAGATGCGAGTTTAGAAATAAAAAATAATGAATTAATAGGTAAAGCAATGACTGAAATTCATCGGACAGAAATTATCGATGAAATTTTGCTAGAACTTAAAAATGTTAGAAGAAAAGCAGTAAAAAAAGAAACCCAACAAGCAATAGATTATATTGTTAGACGATTAGAAAAGGATACAAATAGTGATATTTGGAAAGAATTTGAAGTACGTTTTGAGCAAGTTCATGAATCTTTTTATAAAAAGCTTATTATAAAACATCCGGATTTAACTTCAAAAGATAAACGTTTATGTGCGCTATTAAAATTGGATTTATCTTCAAAAGAAATAGCTCAAATTACCGGGCAATCTTTTAAATCTGTAGAAAATGCACGTACACGACTTAGAAAAAAGTTAAACATTACTAATTTAAAAACAGAATTATCTATCTACTTATCAAGTTTTAGTTAGTTTTTTTAAACAATCTTCACTATTATAGTTAATTTTTGAATTATTAAAATACACATAATCAATTACATAGCTACACCTGAGTGGTAAATTAGTGTGTTAAAATTTCAATTGAGTGATTTTGAAAGGGGGGAATGTTAATTTTTTGAACATTCTCATACTATTTTTGTTCAGTAGCTATTTGAATTTTTAATTGAACTAATAATGAAAACATATAAAGAACAAGAAAAGGATTTACTACAAAAAATTCAGAATGATAATCAAGTAAATAAAGAGTGCTCTAAAAAAGATTGTCAATTCTCTTGATCAAAAAAAGAATGAAAAACAATAATCTATTAAATTAAAATATATGGAAATGAAAAAAATTACATTTTTAATAATGATTGCATTAATGATTTCAATTAATGTGAATGCACAATGGACAACAGATACAGCTATTAATACTTTAGTTGCTGATTCTGAAAGCGGAGATATGAAAGCGATAGGAACTTCAGAAGGGAAAACATATGTAGTTTTTTGGAAAGCCGTTTCAGCTCCAATAAATTACGAACTTAGGTTGCAAATGTTGGGTGTAGACGGTTCTCTAATGTTAGGAAATGATGGTATACTTGTAAGTGACCAAATACCAATGAGTACATTTACATATATCTGGAATATTACCATCGATGAAAATGATAATTTATATATAGGTGCAACAGGATCTGGTGGAGGTGAACCTGCTTATGTTTTTAAATTAGATACTACTGGAAATCATTTATGGGGAACAAATGGAGTTAATATAGGAAGTGGTTTTTCAGTTACTTTTTTGCCATTATCTAGTGGAGAAACAATTGTTTCTTGGTGGCCTGGATCTCAAGGTTTGATGCAAAAATATGATGCTTCAGGTACAGCTATTTGGGGTTCCACTCAATCTATAACTGAAGGCGCAAATGATACGGTTCCTGCAAATATATTTGAACATTCTGATGGAGGCTATATGATGGTTTTTCATAGCTTAACATTTGGAATTAATTCAATTCTTTATGGTCAGCGATATAATAACTTGGGAGAATCTCAATGGGCAAATCCAACTCAATTAGCGGATTATGGAACTGTTTTTAATACAACCTATAGTGGCTTACAAGATGGGGATGTAGTTTATATGGGATATAAGGCTTCACCTGGTTCACGATTTGATTCTTTTTTACAACGATTGAATCCTGATGGTACATTGCCTTGGGGAATTAATGGTTCAGACTTTGATACAAATCAAACAGATTATGAAATGAATACTCAGATTTCATTTCAACCTGGATCTCAAAATGTTTGGGCAATTTGTACTTATACGACTACTAGTCAAGGTGAAAAAGGGGAATATGTTCAAAAATTCGATAAAGATTCTGGTACTCGTTTATTAACAGAAAATGCAAAAGTTATTTATCCAATAGGAAGCGAAAAAGTACATGCAGGATCTTTATATTTAAAGGATGACGCACCATTATTTCTATTAAAAAGTGGAATAGATAATGGTGTAAGTCCAACTACATTAGGTGGAGTTTTATTAGATGATAATGGAGATATTGTATTAAATGAAGATGATTTATCAGCGGCTACTTTTAGTGCAAATAAAGGTAGAATTCAATTTACTAAGCCAATAAATAATCAAAGTATAGCAGTTTTTATTGAAGATAAAGGTGCTGGAGAAAGAATATATGCTCAAAATATTACCCATGAAATTTTATCTGTAAATGATGTAGATTATAATTCAATATTTTATGTAAATCCCGTTTCAGAAAACTGGACGATAAAAAGCGAAAACACAATTACATCTATCTTAATTTATAATGTATTAGGACAATTTATTTTTAAATTGAAAAATAATTCTTCAAATGTAGTTTCAATAAATACTGAAAACTGGAACTCGGGTATTTATATTATGAATGTTTATACAAATTTAGGAGTTATCTCTAAAAGGGTTATTAAAAATTAAATCCTTTTATTAATATTTGAATAAAGAGGTTGCCAAAAAGGCGGCTCCTTCTATTAGATTAAAAGGAATGATCATATAGGATCGCAGATTGGTAATTATAGGAAAAGTAGAGTTGATTATTGAAAGTGATGATTCTCAATAATTGTCTAGCACTGAACGGTGCGAATTCATGAAAAACCCTACAAATTTGACTTTGGTTCGAGCCTAGGAAAGGGTCTTTCTTAGTGTTAAGTATTTGAAAAACAGCAAATTACGGTTCGATATAGGGCTAATAGAGGGAGCTTTACTTGACTCCCCGTCTTTTAGACGGGGATTTTTTATTTTCAATCTTCGGAAAGGCTTGTGTTTACTAAGGATGAGCGAGATCAATTCATCAACAAAAGTGGTTCGACAACT